>ENA-OOZN01000465-OOZN01000465.1-human-gut-metagenome-genome-assembly--contig:-NODE-465-length-40053-cov-8.144832_pt1 | contig 40053 bp, 44 predicted proteins | sample MGYA00241187_ERZ501397 | MGnify/ENA primary metagenome ERZ501397 (study PRJEB25962, sample SAMEA2042921) | human gut metagenome | biome: human gut; feature: human-associated habitat; material: faeces... | reverse complement strand
GCTTGAAGAAATGGTCTGCATTTTTCTTTCAGTTCGTTGTATCTGCTTTTCATATTTTCAAGTGCGTTGGCAGTGTTGTAGTAGCGTTGTTGATAATAACCGACATCTTCCTCCAACTTTCTTATCTCTGCTCTGCTTGTGATACCCTCCTTTGCAAGTATGGTCAGTTCTTTATAATCTTCTTTGGATATTGCCATTTTGCCGGTAAAGGTTTTCTGTCCCATACTATCAATCTCATTATAGGTTTTGAAGATTTGATGAGATGATTTGTATTTCACTTGCTCCTTTTGAATACGCTGCTGCAACTTATCTAAACGCTGTGTATCTTGTTTGATTTGATATTGCAGGGAAGTTAGGTGTTCGGCTGTACTTCCGTATTCTCCACGCTGAAAACCTTTGAACCCTTTCTCTGTCATATGGTTGAACAACTCATCTTGCAGTATGCTGTATGAAGCTCGAAACATCGGCTTTCCATTCTTTCGTAAAAGTGGATTGCCTTTTTCATCAACCAGTGGAATATCTGACTTCCATTTCTTTGAATGGCTGATCTGATTGACTACCTCTTTGACTGTTCCTCTTAGTTCGGGGTCTTTACAACGCTTGCTCCACAAGATTTCTTTTTCTACTACTGGTAAAACCATAGCGTGAAGATGATAGTGATAAACTTCTTTTCCTAAGTCCTCTGTTGCTGCCAAATTGATTTCATCAGCGTGCATAACTGCCGATATTACATTATCAGCACCAAACTTTTCTTCGATAAAATGAAATGCTTCTTCATAAAACTGCTTTGCATATTCATAGCCACCATTACGCTCAAAGTACATTGTGTTCACATCAATCACAATCTCATTGAACAGCGTTGCGTCTTTCCTCAGCCCTCGAAGCGACACCATACCGTCAGTTTCCATCTGCTTTAATTGTTCCATATAGGTCGGGGCAAAAGGCTTTTTGAAATGCACATTATAGGATATGCGTTCCTCAATCACATTCATATTTTCATAGCTTTCATTCTTGCGTTCGTTGTGCCTTTCTGCCTTGCTCACATCAGAAGCGGTGTATTTTTTTACCCTTGCACAACTCATATCCACCTTGTTGCTTTTCGCCATTTCGTTCTCCTTTCTCGGCAGGGCGAAGCCATTACACAACATTCTTTGAATGTGTGTAACCCACTATGACACTTTCAGACTTCGTCTGCAAAGATGTCGTGGGCAAGGGTGTTCCCCCTTGACCTCCTTTGATACCTCAATCATAAAATCAGACTGTCCCATCAGCAGACAGTCCGTTTTTATTCTCTCGGTATATCGCCCATCGGCAAAGACCAGTACCACAGAAAACCTTTCTTTCGGGAAATAACTCCTGTGTTCTTCTTTGCCTTTTTGATGGTCGATTTCTTGAACCCTGCGGCTTCAAGTTTTTCTTCACAATCTGAAGAAAGCATTTCTCCGTCTTTCAGCATTTCCATCAGAAATGCTTTCGCCTTAACTTCCTTATCGTTGGGTCTGCCAATTTTCGGGGCAAGGGACTGGAACGCTTCTTCTGCTGTCATTTCCATTTCGGAAATAAAGTCCACACCTTTCTCAGATACTTCAAACAGAATGGCAGAGCCTGTCGGGGCAAGGTTGGATTTTACCTGCACCAAATATCTTTCCGCAGGTACTTCCTTGTTCGGTGTGCGTGTGATTGCAAGAATACTTCTTGCAGCACCCGCAATGTCAATCGAACCATTGGTACGGTAAAGGGGGTTGGTGTCTTTCATCTTGTTCATATGAGCGATAATCACAATCGCACAGCCAGTATCTTTCGCAACCGCTATCAGATGATTAAACTCGGCTCGTGTTTCGTTGGCATTGTTCATCGAACAGATTTCTCCGATATAGGAACTCATCGGGTCAAGAATTAAAAGTTTTGCGTGGTACATCTCAATCGCTTCACGAATACGGTTATCCCCAAAGGATAAAGACTTTTCATCTTCCCTGATGAAGATAAGGTTCTCTCCGTTGCCACCGGCAGAGTTAAAGCGAGGTACTACCGTATCGTCTGCGTCATCTTCCGTTGTCTGATAGATGATAGTCATAGGCTCTGTTTCTTCATCGGTAAAGGGGAGAGGCTCTCCCTTAGAGAGCAGGGCGGCAATGGAAAGCATTAACTTGCTTTTTCCATCGCCGGGATCGCCCTGCAACAGCGTAACCTTGCCAAACGGAATATACGGATACCACAGCCATTTCACTTCTTTCGGCTCGATTTCGCTTGCCTTGACAACTTCAAGAGGTACGCTGACAGTCATTTCATTTTCAATCATTTTTATTTGTTCTCCTTTTCGATAAATATTTCGGGCAAAGCACCACGATACAGCGGAAACTCTGCTTACAGTCATTCCTGCATTTTCTGCAAAGTTCGTTGTAGGTAATGCGATTACGGTCATTCAGAAACAATGCCCATTCTTGTTTCCGTTTCTTGCTCATTCTTGGCATATCAATCCACCTTTCCGTTTGAAAATAAAAAAACCACAGGAAAGATACTTGAAACCTTTTTGTGTATCTTTTAGGGGCGAAAATCGGAGAAAATCCCCGTTCTAAGCCTTTCAAAAAATCACACAAGGTATTTGTACTAACCTGTGGTTATGTATGAATTTGTTGGTTTTAGGTAACAAAAAAACACCGTATTGCTACGATGTTTTTCGTTGTTCATATTCTGTCTAAGATACTGGCAAACTGGAATTTATAGTCCTCTCAAAACCAATTTGCTTTTTCTTCTCGAAATACCGGAATATCACTATCTCGATATGGATTGTAATTATGAAGATTGCAACCAAACTCTTTTAATGATTTTATTTTGTTATCCTGTGTCCATACAATTAAAGATATTCCGTCAAATTCTTCAACATTTCCATTATTCATTTTGCTTTTAAAATACCACTCCACGATTGTTTGATTGCCTTGATGAAAAAATTGCTTAATCTCCCAGACAAGAACACTTCCGCGTGTATTCCATTCGTCAAACCAGTGCTTTACCGTTTTGCGGTTTTCATATTTAGGACTCCAACTCTCAGTATATACAACATCATCTGTAAAAATATTGTCAATTCCTAAATCTGCTTTCTTAATCCACATATCAAACCATAATCGGATAATTTTTTCTCTCTCGTTCATAAAGTACCTCCATAACTTCCGAGTTGTCTGTCCCTTAAAGTCCAAGTCCTTCAACCCACGCCGCAAGCTCCTGATGCCCGACGTTGCCCTTGAAAACTTTGCCGTCCATCAGCTTTGCGCCTTTACAGCTCGGCGCAAGGCGTTCGTTCGTCTTGCCAATGCCGCTTCCGCCGGAGGTTGCAAACGGAATGATCGTTTTGCCGCTCAGGTCATAACTCTCAAGGAACGTATTGATAATCGTCGGCGCAACGTACCACCAGATTGGGAAGCCCACAAAGATTGTATCGTAGTCCTTCATGTTGTCCCGCTTCACGGCAATTTCCGGTCGTGAAGCGGGATCGTTCATTTCAATCGTGCTGCGGGCGTTCTTTTCCATCCAGTTCAGATCAGCTTCCGTGTAAGGCACCTTCGGCTCAATCTCAAAGATGTCCGCGCCGATTGCCTCAGCCAGCGTCTCGGCTACCTTTGCAGTCACGCCGGACGCAGAAAAATATGCTACAAGTTTGTTGCTCATAATTGCCTCCATGTTTATTCGTCTTGATCCAGACCACCATTCAGCACGAGGTACAACAGTACCTCCATCAAGTTAGCAATCTTTCCAAGTGTAATGTCCTCATCTTTGGACTTCATAATCAACTGAAATACTCCATAGAACACGTCGTTCCGGTTAAGGTCAGTTTCCGTTTCAAACCGCTCAAGAAGTGCTTTTATGCGCTCCAAGTCCGGCTCGTCTTCCGGCTTAAATGAATCTTGCATTCCCAGCAGAGAAGCAAGTTGCTCATCCTTCATGATAGCGTCGTATTCTACAAGCTGCTTTGCCTCCTCCGGCATCCACTCGTCAAAATAATTGATGAAGATGTGGACGCGAATGCCGCCCTCCTTATCAGGAGAGAAACAGACGGTATGTGCCTTATCCGCGATTTCTTTCAGGAAAGCGAGGTCTTCCGGATCATCGAACTCCACGAATGGGAGAAACAGATTGATTTCGGAATGCCAGTGGTGGTAGTCTACGATCCCTTCAATGCGCCCGTGATGCTGCTTGACGAACTCATCACAGCGTTCCAGAAGGTACTCGTAATTCTTCTTATCCTCCGGTACAATGATCTTAGGTATCTTATCCATTGCATCAGAGAACGATTTCAACATATCGCCGTTGATCACACGGTCAAAGACCGCTTCGTACCATTCGTCATGCTCGTCAGGCTCGACTTTCCGATAATCTTTCTCATAGATTATATCGTCCATAGCGTCACCCCTTTACGATTTTCTCAATCTGCTTTCCGTCTGAGCTGGGAATAAGTGATTGCAGATGTCTCAGAATACGCTCTCTGGATTCTTGCGGGTCTCTCTGATATGCAGACGTAATAAAGTCATATCCAAAAAGCGTTTCCGGTGTTGCGTACTCCGCAATACCCCAGCCATAAGGTCTTCCATATTTGTCCTGCATATAGACGAAATCCGCAATGCAGACATAGCTCTGCATTTGCAGCCTTGTGATACACGTTTCAAAGCCGGTGTTGCCACCCTTGCGATAGTTTCGCACTTCTTTCAGACGCTTGGAAAGAATTGTGCCTTCGTTGGCTATGGTCTCATAAAGCTCTTTGTCCTTATAGGACGCCAAGCCATCATCCCACCGAGCATCAAAGTCATAGCCGTCACGCCGGAAGTTTGCAAAATCCGGAATCCAATCGCGGCTCACGAAGCCAGCCTTCTTGCCGAAAATCTTGCCATAGAGACATTTGCCGCTCCGTGCAGCCGGACCTTTCCATTCCCACGGACCGTCCGCATCATCTGCAAACCACAATTCAGGTGCGCACAGCTCTTCAACGGAGAAGCTGGGAATCTCGTTCTGAAAGAAAGGCAGAAAGCCGTATTCTTCAACAGCGGCAATCAAGTCATCAGCACTATGCAGTTGTCCGACATATCGCTCTGACATTACTCTGCCTCTTCAATCACACCATAATCAATCAGGATATTTTTCTCCGCATATTGCGGGTAAACAATACCCATCATCTCATACTGATAACGTCTCACGCGGCGATGCTCCTGAACCGGCTCCGGTGCATACGCAGCGGTTTCACAGTGCGCATATTCCGGCATTTCTGCAAGATCATCACGGACTGCACGGATGAGCGCATCTGCTACTTCATCAATGCTGCTGCCAATCTCCACGGCAACCAGCTCATGCTTGAGGACGGACTTGTCCAGATCACGGGGGTAACGGAACAGTTTGTACTTCATAATGCACGTCCTTTCTCTGTCTGTTGCGGTTACTTTTCTTGTGAAAGGCTTTTGCTGCTTCTTGAACTCCAACTGTGTAACGAGACATAAGTAGAGAGAGCAGTTCAAGCATCATCTGCATACGGTAATTCAGTGCCATTGCAGGATTGTGTAGGTTTCGACATCGGACATCCCATATAATGGATATATCAGACAGGAAACCCCTTAAAACCTCTTCCGTCAACCTTCCGGTTTGACATTCTTGAGGAAATCTGAACGCGGTACATAGGGCAAGTTAAGCTGCCACCCCATGCGATTCAGCTCGTTGAGCTTGATCAGCATCAGGTTCACATTCGTCTCCATGATGGAGGAAAGCTGTACCACATCATAGCCTTGTTTCATCAGCGCCATCAGCTCGTCATCGTCGATCCGTAAATGGGCGCTGAACGCATTAGCTTCATATTCCATCTCGTTACGCATATCGAACAGCGTAAACTCCTGCAAACCGCTTGCGCCTTTGGCTTGCTCCCGGTGCAGGCAGTCGTGACCAATCTCATGTCCGCAGACCATGAGCTTTACAATGTACTCCATATTGGAGTTCAAAAGAATGTGCCTCTCCTTATGCCGGTAGGTGTACATTCCAAGAAGTTCGTTCAGTCCATCAATGAAATGAACGTAGATACCCAACTCTTTTGCAATACGCACGGTGTCCCGTGTTCCGCAGCCTCGTACAATGTCCGTGGCTTTGCGGTGAATGAGTTCAGGTCGTAGAAGCAATTTTCATCACCCCCGCTATACCGATGGTTATTCCGTAATTATATAACATCAGCAGTCCAATAAACCGCCCTCAATCCTCATCGAGATGTAGTTTGTATTTCTTTGGCGTATATTTTTCGACGTTTCGGGCTTTGGAATCCCAGTAGATGTCCTGCAACGCTTTCATGACAGCATCTTTGTCCTGCTCAGAAAGCGTTCCGCCAGCAAATAAACCGGAGATACCATCCACCAAGTCCTGTGCCTGTTTCTTTCCACGCGCACCATATTTCTCTGTTGCCTGAACAACGAAGTCCTCATCTTCCGTCAGAAGATAATTGACATCAACGCCGAAGAAATCAGCAATCTTCTTATATGCTTCCCGTGTGCGGGGCAAGGAAGTCCCTTTTTCATACAACGTAATCATTTTGCGTGTAATCCCCAAGCTGTCTGCGACTTGCTGCTGGGTTAGTTCCTTCTTTACTCGTTCTTCCTTGAACTTCTCAGCAAACGTCATGTCTCGTTCACCACTCCTTCACAAAAAGTTTGCGAAACTGAATTTCCCATTTCTATTGACATGGGTAGTTGAAGTATGTATAATAGATATGCGTAATTCAATTACCCATAGTATATCGCGGATTACTCATCAAGTCAAGAGGTTCGCGAGAATATGCACAGAAAAGTTACAAATACAAGCTGTTTCGATGAGACAGCCCAACAACAAGGAGTGAGGATGCAAAACATGAATGCACAATGCAGAAAAGCGTATGTGTCCGTCAATCTGGATGTGGACAAGGAAGGGGCTATTCATCCACGTTTCATCCGGTGGGACAATGGTTTGGTCTTTCAGATCGACCAGATTCTTTACAAGTGCCGCGCCACATCCAAGAAGGTGGGTGGCGGAGGCATCCGTTACACAGTCATGATTAAAGGAAAGGAGTCGTTCCTTTTTCATGAAGGAGACAAGTGGTTTGTCGAAGCAAAGGAGAATGCCCAGTGATCTTATCCCAGAAGCAAATCGAAGAAATTGCAGCAGCCGTCACGGAAGACTTCAATAAGTTCTTCTTCGGCACGGAGTCCGAGGAAGTCCGTATGGCTCGTGCGACTCCGATTGATCAGTTCGCAAGAGACTATCTCGGCTTGCAGGTGTCTTTCGCCCGCCTGTCCTCCGATGGAAGTATCTGCGGCTTGACCGCTTATACAGATACAGAGTACATCGTTGAGGAAAAGGGGGTCCGGCGAACACTTCCGCTCAGATGTAATCAGGTATTGCTTGACGAGAGCTTCATTCGTCAGGGGCAGATAAAGAAGCTCTGTGGGAAGCGGCGCTTCACGCTTGCCCATGAATGCGCTCATCAGATTCTCTATCAGATGGAATCCGATGAAGTCAAGCAATACTGCAACCGGCAGTATTCCGCACGAACAGCCTATTCGCTGCGCGATCTCAAAACACATGAGGACTGGAATGAATGGCAAGCAAATGTCCTCGGTGCGGCAATTCTGATGCCGCAAAAAGAAATTGACCTTGCCGCATGGTATTTCATCCCTGAGAAGAAACTGACGTCCTATGACGGCTACTTTACATACCGGGATCGGCTGTCACTCAGAGCGATATGCTCACAACTCGGCGTCTCAAAAAGTGCTGCTGTTATACGTTTGCGTCAACTCGGCTACATTGAAGACCGTCCTTATACAGAATATGAGGACCCGTTGGAGGTGTGGGCATGAAAAAGGACATCCGCATAACCGAACCATCCGCTGAGATGCAAACAAAGATACAACGGGCGCGTATTGCCATCGCCAGCCAGAAGAGGCGAACAATGGAATGCCCGTACTGTCATCACAATACCATCGTCGTTTTTGAGGACACGAGAGGTCACGTTCAAGCGAAGTGCAAACGCTGTGGGCGTGAGACCGTCTTCAATGTTCTCAGTATGAGAAGGTTATATCTCCACCTCAACAGAGGATAAGGAGTTTAACAAACAAATATTTGATAGCTGTGCTGTGGAGCCGCTGACTGGTGAGTCTTCCTAATGCCGCATGAACAGAGTGCAAACACTCTGTTTTATCGGCATGGGATCACTGCTCACCGTCATGCGGCTCTTTTTTTAGGCTTGTCCATCCGCTGCTCCGCGCCAGCGGAAAGGACAAGCTATGAAAATCAAAGTCTACAATTACGCGCTGTGGAGAGATGAGGCATCCGGTACTTACTTCACAAAAGTCAACGGTACATCCGTGGAAATCAGCAAGGAGGTCTACTACGAGCTGATGAAGCACGAGAACGAGGACAGGTATCAGGAGGCAGCAAGTAGGAAGAGACTGCCGCAATTCGGTCATCCGCTTGGAGATGAATACGAACTTAGCGATGAAATCCCTGACCCTGGCGATGTGGAAAACGAGTCGCTCTTAAAAGTGATGGTATCGGAGGCGTTATCGCGGTTTGACGAGCGAGATCGGATTATCATTCGCTACTATCTGACGGGTGAGCTTACCGCCCGCCATATTGAGGGGCGGTATGACATCCCACGAAATACCGTCAGCAACCGTGCGAGGATGCTCAAAAAAATTCTTCAAAAAATTTTTCTGGATTTGGGACAAAACTGACCTCTGATTCACTTAGTAAAGTGAAGGGGCAATAAAACCTCCTTCACTGTTCCTTGAAAACTGAATAGTTCAGTGCTGCGGATCTTTCCGTTTCTGCGAAGCAACACAGCTTCCGACGCCAAGACCTCCCGAAAGGGAGCGAGCGACCTCCGGAGAGCTATAACAGTCGTGTGGTGCGGCTGCTTGCGACGATGCAGATGCCGGGTATAATGATACTTCCGTCTATTCTTTGAAGGGGCGGCTCGGAGCGATCCTCGGAGGGGTGAGAGTCCCATGATACCGATTGACCATTGGTAGTCCGCAGCATTCCCGGAACTGCAAAGTTCTTCTGGCAGGGGCGCGAGCTGCAAATATGCCGGACAATGAAACAAACCCAAAAGAAACTTACTATATAGTTTCAGGATGAAAACTATGTGGCAGAGTGTCTTCACAAGATGCTCTGCCATATCCTTTTGTCCTGAATAATTCCACGAAACAGGAGGTGCTTAGAATATGATGGGCATTGAAACAATGAAAAACGTCAGCCCGAAAACGGTTGACCGTAGCACACTCGTTCAGAGAAGCAGCATCCGGCTTAATCCTGCGGCACCGCGAGAGGACAGGCTGAGGGAGTTCATCAAGCAGATCAGAAATCCCTATTGTTATCTGGACGGGAAAACAGTGGTGAAGATCAGCTTCGCCGAGACGGACACGACAATGGAAGATTGTCTGGAACACTATCTGAGAGGTCTTTGATTTATGAACAGTCTGAATCTTTTCACCCGGTTCTATGGACAAGCGATTGAGCCTGTGGTATAATGAAATCGGTCAAAAAAAGAAGAATACGGATTAAGCCGCTTGCCCTGATGGTCATGTGGCGTTTTCGTGTTCCTCTTCATAAGAGTTGAAGCAAGCCTTCGTCTTTCTGATTTGATGTACCACACCAAACAGAAAAACGGAGGTTATTTTTATGCCAGACAAGGTTTACCGCACGGCGATCTACTGCCGTCTGTCCCGTGAGGATGGAGACAAAGTAGAAAGCAACTCCATCGCCAGCCAGAGAGCCATCTGCGAGGACTATATCGCAAGGCACGATGATTTGGAGCTTGTCTGTGAGCCGTTTGTGGATGACGGTTACAGCGGCGTTTCTTTCAATCGTCCCCAGTTCAAAAAGCTGGAAGAGGCTATCCGCAAGGGTGCGCTTGATTGTATTGTTGTCAAGGATCTCAGCCGCTTCTCAAGAAACTACATTGACGGCGGACGTTACATTGAGAAGATTTTCCCTCAGCTCGGCATACGCTTCATCGCAATCAATGATGCGTATGACAGTCTGACCGGCGATCCGCAGTCCGACTCCTTTGTTATCCCGTTCAAGAACCTGATAAACGATTCCTACTGCAAGGACATCTCCATGAAAATCCGAAGCAGTCTGGAAGTCAAGCAGAAGAGCGGTGAGTTTGTCGGCTCGTTCGCGCCTTACGGCTATATGAAATCGCCAGAAAACAAAAACCAACTCATCGTCGATGAAGCGGTCAGCGAATATGTGCAGATGGTTTTCTCCATGTACAAAGACGGCTTCTCCATCGGGCGCATTGCGAAGCGTCTGAATCAGATGGGCGTTTTGTCTCCAATGGAATACAAGCATTCCGCCGGTGTGAAGTTCGATACCGTCTTCAAGACCAGCGATACCGCAAAATGGACATACAAAGCCGTCCAGCGTATTCTCACCAACGAGGTTTATATCGGTGTTCTGGCTCAGGGCAAGCGCGGCACTCCCAACTACAAAGTCCGCGTTGTGAAGAGCAAGGATGAATCCGAGTGGGTCAAGGTTGAAAATGCGCATGAAGCTCTTGTGTCCTACGAGGACTTCATGGCAGTCAAGGTCATGATGCAGCGGGATATGCGCTGTTCACCCGATCAGGACGAAGCACACCTGTTTTCCGGCTTCCTGTTCTGCGGAGACTGTCAGCAGCCAATGATCCGCAAGACTGTCCCGTCGAAGACGAAAAAGTACATCTACTACGTCTGCTCCACCAATAAGCACAGCCGGACGTGCAGCCCTCACAGCATCGCCGCAAAAGAGGTTGAAGAGAAGGTCTTCCGTGCCATTCATGACCAGATCGAGCTTGTCATCAATCTGGAACACGCGCTAGCGATGATAGAGCGGCTTCCGTCTCAGAGCCGTAAGGCTTTCAATTACGAAGCCCAGATTGCCAAAATCGAGGAAGAGATCGAGCGGTATCAAAAGCTCAAGCTGGGGCTTTACGAGAACTTCATCGGCGGCGTCATTGATAAGTCAGAATACTTCGAGTTCCGCAACAGCTACACCAAAATCATTGAGGACAAGCAGGACGCGCTTCTGCGTGTCAAAAAAGAAATGAAGCAGACGGTGACAACCGGCACGACTGAACGGAACTGGGTAACGCTTTTCAAGCAGTATGAAAACGTCGAAGAGCTGAACCGCCGTGTGCTGATGTCCCTTGTTGACCGCATTCTGATTCACGAAAACCATGCAATCGAAATTGTCTTCAAGTACAAGGACGAATACCAGCAGACACTTGAATACGTTCTCGGTTATGCCGACGAGCTGGACATTGCCGTATAAAGGAGGGATGAGCAAGTGGCAAGAAAAAGCAGAAAGCAAATTGCAGTCGAAGATCCGGTTATCGAATCTGTTTCTTCCGAGGTCTTCTCAACAGCCATCTATGCCCGTCTTTCCGTTGAAAACAGCGGCAAGTCTGAAAAGGTGGATGTCATCGCAAATCAGATTGAGATTTGCAAGTCCTACATTGCAGAGCGTCCCTACCTGAATCTGATAGATACCTATGTGGACAACGGACGAACAGGAACGGTTTTTGATAGACCGGAGTTCAACCGGCTGATGAACGACATCCGCACCGGCAGGATCAAGTGCCTTGTAGTTCGTGATCTCAGCCGGTTCGGGCGTGACTACATCGAGGCTGGAACCTATCTGGAACGGGTCTTTCCGCAGATCGGGCTTCGGTTTATCGCCATCAAAGAGAACTACGACAACTTTGATACGGACGGCTCCGGCGAAAGCCTCATCATCCCTCTGCAAAACATGATCAACACCCTCTACTCGAAGGACATCTCCCGCAAGGTTTCCACTGCGCTCAAGGCACAGATGGAAAGCGGAGAGTTCAAGAAACGCAATCTCCCGTATGGTTATCGCTGGGATGAGGAACATAGCAATATGGTTTTCGATGAGGAAACCGCGCCGATTGTCCGGAAAATTTTCCAATGGAAGATTGAAGGGCTGTCTCTTCCGGCGATTGCAGACCGGCTTGATGCAATGAACGCACCCAATCCGGAGTTTCAGAAGTATCAGGTCGGCGTCCGCACGGGCAATGCCACGGCAAAGAAGATTTGGAACAAGTCTTCGCTCACGTCAATTCTGGATAATCCCCATTACGTCGGAGATACCGTTCTCGGACGGACGCTGAACGCCATCTACAAGGGCGTCAAGAATCAGCATATCAACCGCGAGGAATGGATCGTCTTTCCCAACACCCATGAGGCAATCATTTCCCGCGAGGACTTTCAGAAGGTAAGAGAGCTGCGCGACGCTGCTGCAAGGACAAGGGTTGAGAAGATGGAGCGCACGGAGGAAATCCGCGCTACGCTGATCAATCTCTTTGAAGACAAAATCGTATGCGCGGACTGTGGCAGAAAGCTCTATTTCCATCGCAAGCGCGTTGATAAGCGCAAGGACGGCGCATGGTACGCCTTCTATGAGTGCAGTTCATCCGTCAAGCGCGGCAATCTTTGTACGCCGCACTATACGCGGCAGGACAAACTCGAAGCCGATGTGCTTGCGGCGATCCAGCTTCAAGTCAAGGCGGCTCTAAATTACGACAAGCTGCTTGCCAAACTGAGAAACAGCGAAGGCGAACGCAGCATCCGCGATCAGCAAAATGCGCTCATTACAAGCCTGAATCTGAAACTCAGCGGTATCTCCAAGAAGCGTACCCGACTCTATGAGGACTTCACGGAAGGCGTTCTCGATGAAGAGGAATACGCCTTTGCCAAGAAAGCCTACGATGAGCAGTATGCCGACCTTTCCCGGCGGTTGGATGAAGCGATTCAGCGGAAGGTGAAGTTTGCCGAGGCAATGTCCGAGGACAACAAGTGGCTCACGCTGATGAAATCCGTCAGCGGTGCAGAGAAGCTCTCTCAGGATTTGGTTGACGAGTCCGTAGAGCTTGTGAAAGTCCATGAGGACGGCTCAATCGAGCTGGTCATGAAATACGGAGATATTTACGCTCTGACCATTCAGAGCATCAAGGAAGTACAGGAGGCGATGTAAATGAACAAGGAATACAACATCGGCATCTACATCCGTCTCTCAATGGCTGATGAAGATACCGGCTATGGCAGCAAGGCGGAAAGTGACAGCATCGGCAACCAGCGTATGCTCATCAACCGCTTTCTCGACAATCATCCGGAGCTGTCTCACTGTCAGCGGTCTGAGTTTGCGGATGACGGTTATACCGGCACGAACTTTCACCGTCCTCAGTTCACGCAGATGATGGAGAAGGTCAAGCGCGGCGAGATTAACCTGATCTGCGTCAAAGACTTTTCCCGCTTTTCTCGTGACTACATCGAAACGGGAAACTATCTGGAATGCACCTTTCCGTTCATGGGCGTCCGCTTTATCTCTATCAACGACGGCTATGACAGTGACGATTACAAAGGCACAACGGGCGGTCTGGAAGTGGTTATGCGCAGCATCATCTACGCGGCATACAGCAAAGACCTCTCCGTAAAGACCACATCGGCAAAAATCCAGATGATGAAGCAGGGTAAGTATGTCGGTGGCTACGCTCCATACGGCTACGTCCTGCATCCAACCACTCGGAACAAACTTGCCGTAGACCCGGAGGCGGCTGATGTGATCCGTCGTATTTTCCGCGAGGCTCTGGAAGGCAGCAACACCTCTCAGATCGCCCGCAGCCTGAATGATGACGGCATCCCGACGCCGGGGCAATACTTCAAGAGCAAGCATCCCGACAAGAAGAAGTTCAGTAACATGAGCGAGAAAGTCTGCTGGGAAACCGTGATGGTCTATAACATCCTCAAGAATCTCGTCTATACCGGAACGCTCGTCAGCCACAAAATGAAGTCCTGCGGAGTTGGCTCAAGGCGGCAAGTTCCCAATGAGCCGATTATCGTTGAAGGAACCCACGAAGCCATTGTCAGCAAGGAGGATTTTGAGCTTGCACAGAAGGTTATCCGAGGCGGTGAAAGAAATCCCACGCGCAAGCAGCATGACTATCCGCTCAAGGGACTCGTTCGCTGCGGCAACTGCAAGCGCGCGATGACACGCCGCAAGAATCAGGCTGGCATCCGTTTCTATCAGTGTACGCACTCCGTCAACAACGGAAATACAGATTGTCCGGTTGGCAGGAGCTTTCCGGAAATGAATATCGAAAAGATTGTCTTCCATGCTCTTACTCAGTTCCTTGCGTTGGCGCAGAAGGAAGCCGTCCAGAACCGCGAAGTCGGTGATCTGCGGAAGTCTGCAATCAAGGAATGCGCTGAGAAAATCCGTGTTCTTCAAAAGCAGAACGAACAGCACAAGGCGTCGAAACTGAGGCTCTATGAAAAGTATGCAGCCGGGAGCATTACGAAGGAAACCTACATTCAGCAGAAAGCGGCAACGGACGCGAAGATCGCAGAAAACGATGAGGCAATCCAACGTGGTCACGAACGGATGAAGGAGCTTGACTCCGAGACCTCCTGTTCAGATGAAAAGCTGGATGCGGTCTGCGCTCAGTATACCGACTGCAAAGCTCTGTCCTATGAGCTGACCCACGCATTCATTTCTTCGATCTACATTTACGATCTCGACAACATAGAAATCGTCTGGAAGTTCAAGGACTTCCTCACTACATCAGAAGGAGAAGCCAAATGAAAGTATTTCTTTATATCCGCGTTGCCTGTGCGGATCAGCTTGCGGCAGAAAGCCAGCGTGAAGAGCTGGAACGCTATGCGAAGGACAAGGGCTATGAGGTAGCTGCTGCGGTTGCGGCAGACGGCATCTCCGGTGTCCATACGGAAGGCATCATGAGCTTCCTACTGAATGAAGCCAAGCGTCAGGGCATTGGCACGATCCTCACCCGCGACACCTCGCGGATCAGCCGGGACGTTTCCTCTTTCATGAGGTTTGAGCGAAAGTTCAAGGAGAATGGCATCCGGTTTGAGTATCTGTCCAAGCCTGACAACGAGCTTCCGGTCACTCCAATGATGGAGGCGTTTGAGGCGGCGTATAAGAAGCGTCGCACAAAGAACGGCAAAAGAGCATAGAGAAAAATGCAAGCCGTTCACGGGTGGTTGTCCACCTATGAACGGCTTGTAAATTCTCAAAATTTTTTTAGTCCCTACTTGACACAAGAAGATATGTCACGGTTAGGGCGAAACTATCTGCAAGTGGGAATGTATACGGAAATGATTTTCCCACAGAAAGGCGTCCGCTTTATCGCTATCAATGACGGAGTGGACAGCGCACAGGGCGACAATGATTTTGCCCCTCTGCGGAACATTTTTAACGAATGGCTGGTGAGAGATACGAGCAAGAAAATCAAAGCAGTAAAACGGTCTAAGGGTATGAGCGGGAAGCCCGTCACGAGCAAACCCGTATACGGCTACTTTATGGACGAGGACGAAAATTTTATCATTGACGGGGAAGCCGCCCCTGTTGTGCGGCAGATTTACAGCTTGTGCCTTGCCGGGAACGGGCCGACCAAGATAGCCCGTATGCTCACAGAGCAGGAGATCCCCACGCCGGGAACGCTGGAATACCGTCGGACGGGAAGCACCCGCCGCTACCACCCCGGCTATGAGTGCAAGTGGGCGACCAATACCGTGGTACATATCCTTGAAAACAGGGAGTACACGGGCTGTCTGGTAAACTTCAAGACGGAGAAGCCGTCCTACAAGACCAAGCACAGCGTAGAGAACCCCATTGAGAAACAGGCGATTTTCGAGAACCACCATGAGCCTATCATTGACACCCAGATGTGGGAGCGTGTGCAGGAGTTACGCAAGCAGCGCAAACGCCCGAACCGCTATGATGAAGTGGGCTTATTCTCCGGCATACTCTTTTGTGCCGACTGCGGCAGCGTCCTTTACCAGCAGCGTTACCAGAACGCCACCCGCAAGCAGGATTGTTATATCTGCGGGAGCTACAAGAAGCGTACCCGTGACTGTACGGCGCACTTTATCCGCACCGACCTGTTGACCGCCGGAGTGACCGACAATCTGCGGAAAGTCACCAGCTATGCAGCGAAGCACGAAGCCCGGTTTATGAAGCTGCTGATCGAGCAGAACGAGGACGGGGGCAAGCGCAGGAACGCCGCAAGGAAAAAGGAGCTGGAAGCCGCCGAGAAGCGTATCAGCGAGTTATCCGCTATCTTCAAGCGGCTGTATGAGGACAGCGTGACCGGGCGCATTTCAGACGAGCGTTTCACGGGGCTGTCGGCAGACTATGAAGCCGAGCAGAAAGAACTGAAAGAGAGAGCCGCCGCTATCCGGGCAGAGCTTTCCAAAGCGCAGGAAGCCACGGTAAACGCAGAAAAGTTTATGAATGTTGTCCGCAAGTACACCAGCTTTGAAGAACTTACCCCTACCCTTTTGCGTGAGTTTGTGGAGAAAATCGTTGTGCATGAGTGCAGCTATGACGAGAACGGCACACGCAGACAGGACATTGATATTTATTACTCTTTCGTTGGCAAGGTAGACCTGCCCGAATGACCGCCCGACCTATCCGGCGCAATGCGCAAACGCCGGATAGGAACGGCAAAATTTTTTACACTTCTACTACTTCTTTATCACACATCAGCAAAAAGCCAGGGCATCAAGCAGCTTATGGCGGGCGGCGGTGTTGCCCTCATCGGCATCACCCTGATCCCCCTGCTGTCCGGTCTGCTGTCCACCACCTGATGTTGCTCCAAACCCGGCGGGGGCTTTCGCTTCACAGCGGGAGCCCCCGCAAAGGAGGTGATCTCCCTTGATATTGGATATGATCCAGGAGTGGTTCAAGGAACTGCTCATCGACGGTATCATTTCAAACCTGAGCGGGATGTTTGATACCCTGAACACAAAGGTGGGCGAGATCGCCGGGGAGGTCGGTATGACGCCCGCCGCCTGGAACAGCGGCATCTTCAACATGATCCGCAACCTCTCGGAGACGGTGATCGTCCCCATCGCGGGCATCATCCTCACCTTCGTCATGTGCTACGAGCTGATCCAGCTCATCATCGAGAAGAACAACCTCCACGACTTCGACACCTGGATTTTCTTCAAGTGGATTTTCAAGACCTTCTGCGCGGTGTTGATCGTCACGAACACCTGGAACATCGTCATGGCGGTGTTCGATGTGGCGCAGAATGTGGTCAGCCAGTCGGCGGGGGTCATCATCTCGGATGCGGGCATCGACATTTCCGGCGTGGTGGGCGATCTGGAGACCCAGCTTGCCGACTGGAGCGTGGGCGCCCTGCTGGGGCTGTGGTTCCAGAGCGTGTTCGTGGGGCTGTGTACGCAGATACTTTCCATCTGCATCTTCCTGGTGATCTACGGCAGAATGATCGAGGTGTATTTGGTCACCTCCATAGGGCCGATTCCCTTTGCCACAATGGCCAACCGGGAATGGGGCTCCACGGGACAGAACTACCTTCGCTCTCTGCTGGCCCTGGGCTTCCAGGCCTTCCTCATTATGATCTGCGTGGGCATCTACGCGGTGTTGGTGGAGGGCATCTCCACATCCGGCGACAACATATCTGCGGCCATCTGGGGTTGCATGGGTTATACGGTCCTGCTGTGCTACACCCTGTTCAAGACCGGCAGCCTGGCAAAATCCCTGTTCGGGGCCCACTAAGTGGCAAAGCCACCTGAAAATCAGGTGGCTCAGCCGGTTAGAGCTATTTACTTTTTGCGGCCGGAGCCGTTTTTGGTCGGGTCAACCATCTGATACTGCTGACCGGGTTTCAGCGTAGGCGGGAACGGCTCGTTTTTCACAACGGTACGCTCGATGCCAGTGCGTCCACCACGCGGTCCAACAATCTCATACTGACCTGACCGTCCGGCCTTTTCGCCGGGCTTATAGGTGTTGGCCATAGCGTTCTCCTTTCCTAAGTATTAGCACTTGGAATGTCCGAATGCTAATATAAAATAGCACATTTTTGGAGGTGTGTCAATATATAGAACTTCGTATTATATTTTAATACAATATATTGTGTTTTTGGAGGTGCTTGAAATCGCTTATGTAACGATCCCGAAGGACCTGAGCCGGATACAGAGCAAGGTCCTGTTCGGGCTGACCAAACGACAAGTGATCTGTTTCGGAGCGGCGGCGCTGGTAGGCGTGCCGCTTTTCTTTTTGGCAAAGGCGAGCCTGGGGACCACCACGGCGGCGCTGTGCATGATCTTGGTGATGCTGCCCTTTTTCCTGTTCGCCATGTACGAAAAGAACGGGCAGCCGCTGGAGGTGTTCCTGGGCCATCTGATCCAGAACAAATTCATCCGGCCGAAGGTGCGCATCTACCAGACCAACAATCTCTATTCCGCCCTGGTGCGGCAATCTCAACTGGAACAGGAGGTGAAGCGGATTGCGAGAAAAGGCAGAAAGACCGGCAAAGCGTAAGCTCACCCGTGCCGAGCGCAAGCAGATCGAGGCGGTGATCCGGCAGGCGAAGGGCGACGGGAAAAACCATACGGTGCAGGACAGCATCCCGTTTCAGAATATGTTCCCCGATGGCCTGTGCAGGCTGGAGGGTGGGACTTTCTCCAAGACCATTGCCTTTGAGGATGTGAATTACCGCCTTGCTGGGCCGGAGGACCAGCGGAGCATCTTTGAAAGCCTCTGCGACTTCTACAACGGCTACGACCCCTCCATTGGCGTGCAGGTTTCTTTGGACAGCCGCAGCGGAGGCAGCGCCGCCGATGAACTATTCGGCATCACCAGACAGGGCAACGACCTGGACCCCATCCGGGACGAGGCGGTTGACATCCTGCGGATGCAGTATAAGCGGGGCAACAATGGCTATGTGAAAACCAAGTATGTGACCCTGACCATCGAGGCGGAGAACCTGACCGCAGCCCGGGCGCGGTTTGCCCGGATTGAAACCGACACTCTCAACCGCTTCAAGGTCATGGGGGCTGCGGCTCATGTGCTGGACGGAAAGGAACGGCTGGAGTTACTTTACAACATCCTCCACCCGGAGGGTGGGCAGTTCGCCTTTGAATGGGACTGGCTCCCGGCCAGCGGCCTTTCGGTGAAGGACTTCATTTCGCCTTTCTCCTTCCACTTCGGGGAGACCCACACCTTCCGCATCGGCAGGCGGTACGGGGCGGTGTCCTTTCTGCAAATCCTGGCGCCGGAGATGCACGACCGCATCCTCACCGACTTCATGGAGGCGGACGGGAATATCATGGTGACCATGCACATCCGGGGCATCAACCAGAACGAGGCCATCAAAATGGTCAAGCGAAAGATCACCGACCTGGACGCCATGAAGATACAGGAGCAGAAGCGGGCGGTACGCAGCGGTTACGATATGGACATTCTTCCCTCCGACCTTTCCACCTACGGCGGCGCGGCAAAGGACCTTCTCACCGACCTGCAATCCCGCAACGAGAGGATGTTCAACATGACCTTCCTGGTGCTGCACACGGCAGAGACCCGGCAAAAGCTGGAGATCGCCGTATCCCAGGCGGCCAGCGTCGCCCAGACCTACAACTGCCTTCTGACCCGGCTGGACTTCCAGCAGGAGGACGGGTTGATGTCCTCTTTGCCCCTGGGCCTCAACCGCATCAAGATCGAACGGAGCCTGACCACTTCGGCCCTGGCGGTGTTCGTCCCCTTCGTCACCCAGGAGGTGTTCATGGGCGGCGATGCTATGTACTACGGCCTCAACGCCCTTTCCAACAACATGATCCTGCTGGATCGCAAGCAATCCCGCTGTCCCAACGGCCTTGTGTTCGGCACGCCCGGCAGCGGCAAATCCATGAGCTGCAAGCGGGAGATCACCTTTATCATGCTGATGACTCAGGATAATATCATCATCTGCGACCCGGAGGACGAGTATTCGCCCCTGGTGAAACGGCTGGGCGGCCAAGTGATCCGGCTGTCCCCATCTAGCACCGACTATGTGAACCCCCTGGACATCAACCTCAACTACTCCGAGGAAGAAAACCCGCTGGCGCTGAAAAGTGATTTCGTGCTGTCCTTCTGCGAGCTCATCATGGGCAGCAAGACCGGGCTGGAGGCCATCGAGAAAACGGTCATCGACCGGGCAGTACAGATGATTTATCAGCCCTACTTTTCCGACCCCTGGCCGGAGAATATGCCGATTTTGGGCGACCTGATGAACGCCCTGTTGTCCCAACACATCCCGGAGGCCGACCGGGTGGCCCAGGCATTGGACCTCTATGTAAACGGTTCGCTGAACTTCTTCAACCACCGCACTACCGTGGACATCTCCAATCGCCTGGTCTGCTTTGACATCAAGGGCCTGGGCAAGAACCTGAAAAAGCCGGGGATGCTCATTGTCCAGGACGCGGTGTGGAACACCGTCACCATCAACCGGGCTATCGGGCGATCCACTTGGTATTTTGTGGACGAGTTTCACCTTCTGCTGAAGGAGGAACAGACTGCGGCATACAGCGCCGAGATTTGGAAACGGTTCAGAAAGTGGGGCGGCATCCCCACCGGGGCGACCCAGAACCCCAAAGACCTGCTTTCCTCTCCGGAGATTGAAAACATCCTGGAGAACAGCGATTTCATCTATATGCTCAACCAGGCTGCGGGCGACCGGAAGATACTGGCGGAGCGGCTGAACATTTCTTCTGAACAACTTGCCTATGTGACCAACTCCGAGCCGGGCCACGGGCTGCTGTTCTTCAACAATGTCATCCTGCCCTTTGCGGATGACTTTCCCAAGGATACCGAGCTTTATAAGCTGCTCACCACCAAGCCCAGCGAGGTGGAACACGAAACGATGAACAAATAAACTTTACTATACTTTATTTGATGAAAAGAGTGTGATAAAATTGAATTAGAAAAGAGGTGCTGTTATGGCCAAAAATACATTGGATGAAACAAGAGCATTAAAGGTACTTCTTGCTCAAGTGCGGGGATTCTGTGAAAGCATTCAGGATATACTTCACAATCAGGATGCAGCCGAAATCGGCAGATACTCCAGCTTTAGAGATATGGCCTACACATATAATGATTTGGCTGAAACGGCACGAGTTTTATTACGAGTACCATCTATGTTTTATACATTTAATGTAGATGAGATGACAGGTTTCGGGGATACGGTGTGGCCTATACAAAAGAAGATTCTCGAACAAGTATGGGTAAGTGCCAGACTATTATGTTCCAGTTTGGAAGGCAGCCTTGATTTTGTCGATGATGAATTCGATAATCTCGAAAACTTCATTCAATCTCGGTTGCGTACAGTCATATTTCAAAAACCTCAAAAAGAGGTTGAGGTTCAAAACGCAATTGAAGCATTATTGTTAGGACGCGGCCTAAGTAAAGGAACCGATTATGACAGAGAAACAGGAAAATTTGAGTTTTCAGGTAAAGAATACATTCCAGACTTTATAATTCCCAAACTGCAACTCTGCATTGAGGTTAAATTGTTGAGAGATGGTCGGAAGTCAAAAGTCATTGAGGAAATAAGCGCAGATATTACAGCCTACGCCAAGCAATATGAACGTCAGTTGTTTGTCGTATATGATTTGGGTGTCATTCAAAATGCAGATGAGTTTAGACGCGATATTGAAAACTCAGGAAATGTGAAAGTGGTTATAGTAAAACACTAAATATGTTGGTGTAATGCCCGCCTCAACTGAGGCGGGTTTTCTTATGCCCAAAATTCAGAAAGGAGTACGATATGGAACAGGAAAAGCTGTATGTAATCGAGGAAAAGACCTACGAGGCCCACATCGACGAGGAAGTGCATCTCTACGGGCTGCTCCACCAGCTTGCCTTCCTTGCAGGAAAAATCAAGGACCGCCGCGACATGAAGAACCTGATCGACACCGCCCGGCGGTACGGCGAGATCGCAGACCAGATGTTTGACCGCTGGAGCATCCCCGGCCGCTACCTGGTGTTTGGCGACAAGGCCGACCTTGCCCGGCTGAAGGCCCTGGAGCTGTGCGAACTGGACGCCTTCTATGTGGACTGCGAGGACGACGAGGACCAGCCCCATGCCTGACCGCCTCACCCATGTCAGCCTGTTTTCCGGTATCGGCGGGCTGGACTTGGCAGCGGAGGCGGCGGGCTTTGAAACAGTCTGTCAATGCGAGTGGGCGGACTATCCCTATTCCATCCTGCAAAAGCATTGGCCGGATGTGCCGAAGTTCCGGGACATCACCACATTCACGAAGGAGGCGTTTTTTGAGAAAACAGGACTTGAAACCATCACCATCCTCTCCGGCGGATTCCCGTGCCAGCCCTTCTCCACCGCCGGAAAGCGGCGGGGCTTTTCGGATGAACGCTACCTGTGGCCGGAAATGTGCCGCGCTATTGCCGAACTGCGGCCCCGTTGGGTGCTTGGGTAAAATGTTGCTGGCTTCATCAATATGGGGCTCGACAAAACGATTTTTGACCTGGCAAAAGCGGGATACGCTGTTCTCCCATTCGTATTTCCGGCTTGCGGCGTCGGCGCATGGCATGAGCGCCAGCGAACTTTTATCGTCGCGGCTGATGTTTCCCACACCCCTTGCCTCCGACAAATCCACGGGACGGGACGCTGCCAACCTGGATGTGTTCCTGTCGGACAATGGGATATTCCGCAAGCGGAACAAGGACGGGACAATCTGGAGCCTCAGCCTGTCGGCGGCGGTGTTCTACCTGACCCCGGCAACGTCGGAGGGCTACCGTACCACCCTGAAACCCGCGGCCTTCCGGGACAAATCCCCGTCCTCCAACCTGTCGGCTCAGGTGATCCGGCAGGAGCAGCCCCTTTCCGAGAAAGCGGCGCTGAACCCGGACTGGGTGGAATGGCTTATGGGATTCCCCCCGAAATGGACGGACGCATCCTATGGCGTGCCGAGCCCGAAGGAGTCCCCCGCATGACCGAGGATACCGACAACCGAGCGCTGCGGCTGAAAACCTTGGGGAACGCGGTCTGCCCGCCCCAGGCCTATCCCATTTTCCAGTACATCGCCATGATCGAAACCGGGGCGTGTGTCAACATCTGCCCCTATGGAACAGGAGGTGACGCACCTTGAAAGAATGGAAAGCCCCCGAAAAGGAGGCACAGAAGATGACCCGTGACGGGGCGGTATCCGTTAATCTGGTCACGGGCGAGACGACCTATCCCTCTGACCGGATGCCGGAGCAGGACTATTCCACATCCGGCGACGCGGTGGGCGCCGCTGGGAAAGCGGTGGACCGTGTGGAACTGAACCGGGAACAGGCAGCAGCCAAAAAGAAGCGCCGGAAACAGTGCAGGGCCTATCGGGAGGGCGAGGCGGCGGCGAGCCGCCCATCCTCCCGATTGCAGTTTTCCGAGGCGGACCAGGCCAAGCCGGAACTGCAAGGGGCCATCCAAAAGTCGGACAAGACGGCGGAGCGGCTGGATGCCGCCAGGGACGCGATCCCCAATAAGAGTCCGGGAAAGCCCCATGCCAATCCGCTGTCCCGCCCCATCCAGGAGGCAGGCGCAGCGATCCACGGCAAGGTCCGGGAGGTGGAGCAGGAAAATTCCGGCGTCCAGTCGGGCCACCTGGGGGAACGCAGCTTTGAGAAGGCTGTGGGCTATGGAAACCGCCGTGTCCAGAACTGGCGGGCGGAACGCAAACTGAAACCCTGGCGGGACGCAGCAAAAGCGGAACAGGCGGCGGTCAAGGCCAATGCGGATTTCTACTATCGGAAAGCCGTGGCGGAGAACCCCCAGCTTGCATCCAATCCCATCTCCCGCCTGTGGCAGAAACGGAAGCTGCAAAAGCAATATGCGGCGGCATACCGGGCGGCGGGCAAGACCGCCCAGGCTGGAAAAACAGCGGAGACCACGGCAAAGGCGGCCAAGAAAACCGCCCAGGAGTCCAAGCGCACCGCCCTTTTCCTGAAACGGCACTGGAAGGGCGCGTTGATCGTGGGCGGCATCGGCCTTCTGCTGGTGATGCTGCTGGGCTCCCTGCAATCCTGTTCCTCCATGTTCGGCGGCGGGGTGTCCAATATCATGGCATCTTCCTATCTGTCTGAGGATGCCGACATGCTGGCGGCGGAAGAAGCCTACTGCGCCAAAGAGGATGAATTGCGAGAGTACCTGGATACCTACGAGGCCACCCACGACTATAACGAGTATCACTTCGACCTGGACGAAATCGAGCATGACCCCTATGTGCTGATCTCCATTCTGTCGGCACTCCATGAAGGGGTGTTCACCATTGACCAGGTACAGGGCGACCTTCAAACCCTCTTTGACAAGCAATACATCCTCACCGAAACCGTGACCACGGAGACCCGCTATCGGACGGAAACAAGGACGGACAACGAGGGCAACACCTATACGGCTCGGGTGCCCTATACCTGGACCATCTGCACCGTCACGCTGGAGAACTTCGACCTCTCCCATGTGCCGGTCTACATGATGGGCGAGGAACAGCTTTCCTTGTACGCCACCTATATGTCCACTCTGGGTAACCGTCCCGACCTGTTCCCGTCCTCCGGGTATGTGAACAAGTACATCGAGAACCCACCCACCGCCTGGGAGATTCCCGCTGAATACCTGACGGACGAGCGGTTCAACACCCTTATTACCGAGGCGGAAAAGTATCTGGGTTATCCCTATGTGTGGGGCGGCAGCAGTCCCAGCACTTCTTTCGATTGCAGCGGCTTCGTCAGCTATGTGCTGACCAACAGCGGCCTGTGCAATACCGGGCGGCTGGGTGCCCAGGGGCTCTACAACATTTCCACCCCGGTATCCGACCCCCAGCCCGGCGACCTGGTGTTCTTCGTGGGCACCTACGATACCAGCGGTGTGTCCCATGTGGGCATCTATGTGGGCGACGGGATGATGCTGCATTGCGGCGACCCCATCCAGTATTCCAACCTGAACACGAGCTACTGGCAGTCCCATTTCTACGCATACGGCAGACCGCCGTACAACTGATGGAGGTGATGAAGCATCAATATGGTTTCCTATGGGGGCGGCGCCAACAGCACCGCTCTTTTGATCGGGCTGCACCAGCACCGTATCCCGGTGGACCTGATCCTCTTTGCGGATACGGGGGCGGAGCATCCCCACACCTATGCCTATCTGGAGGTGATGGATTCCTGGCTGAAGGACCACGGGATGCCGCCGATTACCAGAGTGTATAAGACCACCCGTGACGGGAAACGGCTGACGCTGGAGGATGAATGTCTGCAAAGTTGCAGCCTACCATCCATCGCCTACGGCTTCAAGCGGTGTTCCCTGAAACACAAGATTGGGCCGCAGGAAAAGTTCTGCAACCATTACCCGCCGTGTCAAAAGGCGTGGGCGGCGGGCAAACGGGTGGTCAAGTTCATCGGCTACGACGCGGGCGAGGGCTACCGCAGCGACAAGGTGCTGCTGGGCGACCTGGCCGACCGAAAATACAGCAAGTGGTATCCTCTGATGGAATGGGGATGGACACGGGACGATTGCATCCGGCAAATCGAGGCGGCGGGGCTGCCCCAGCCGGGAAAATCGTCCTGTTTTTTCTGCCCCAGCATGAAACCCGACGAGATCACCGCCCTGCGGGAGCAGCATCCCGATTTGTTCCGCCGCGCCCTGGCGCTGGAGGACAACGCCCGGAAAAACCTGAAAACGGTCAAGGGCCTGGGGCGGAACTATTCCTGGAGAGAACGATTTGGAAAGGAGTTTTGCACACATGGCAACGGTTGAGAAGATTCGCAAAGACATCGAAAAGACGAAGGAGAAGATCTCCGCCCAGCAGAAGCGACTTCGGGAGCTGGAGGCGCAGCTCACCGAGGAAGAAAACCTGGAGATCGTCCGCATGGTCAAGGCGGTGCGCATGGACAACAAGGAGCTGACCGCCTTCCTGAAGGCCTACGCCAGCGGTCTTATCACCCTGCCCGACGGGATGATGGAGGCGGAGGCAGCGGCGGACCCCGATGACGAGGATATGGAGGACAGCGACCATGAAGAATAAAAAAGTGATCCGGCTGTTTACGGCGATGCTGGCGGTTGTACTGTGCATGACCGCCTTCTCCGTCACCGCCTTTGCGGGCGGTGGGGATGGTGACTACTACACCGGGGAGCCCGCCGATACGACGCCGGAACCCACCGAGGAACCTGCCACCGGAGGCATGGAGCCGGAGGGCCAGCCCCTTACCCCGGTGGGCAACGCCACGCTGGTGGACGACTATTACGACGACAAGCAGCTTATCACTGTGACCACGAAAGCGGGCAACTATTTTTACATCCTGATCGACCGGGCCAATGAGGACAAGGAAACTGCCGTTCACTTCTTGAACCAGGTAGATGAAGCCGACTTGATGGCGTTGATGGAAGATGGACAGACGGAGGAAAAGCCCGCTACTTGTACCTGCGCCGAGAAATGCCAGGCCGGTGCGGTGAATACTGCCTGTCCGGTCTGTGCGGCGAATATGAGCGAGTGCGCCGGGAAAGCGCCGGAGGTGGAGCCGGAGCCTGAACCGGAGCCGGAGAAGGAGTCCGGCAGCAGCGGCGCCCTGGTGCTGATCCTGCTGCTGGCGGCTCTGGGCGTCGGCGGAGCCTTTGCCTACATCAAGTTCATCAAGCCCAAGCAGGGCGCAAAGGTCAGCGCCGACCCGGACGATTATGAGTTCGAGGACGAGGAATACGAAAACGAGGATACTGATAACGAAATAGTGGGATAGTCAAAAAGCATGAGGCCAACATTCCATTGAGTTAGAATGTTGGCCTCATGTTTATGCAGTTTCTTTCTCGAGTACAAGTTGGAGGGCCTTGCAAATATCATCAATGCTGTGGTTATCAGTGGAGATAGCATATAAGCCTGATAGTGTGGGACTAAACTCGTAAACATCTTCTTGAGTCACATTGTACCAGATCGGAAGTGGGGCATTACCGGATACAGTTTCCTTTGCCAAAATGCCATCCAACTCACGTCTGGGCCATTGCTTCTCAAAAAAGTGTTTAGACAACACAAGGATAGCAAATTTTGAGCGTTTAATCCCATTGTCAATTTGCTCTCGTAAACTTTTGCCCCATTGCAACTCCAAAGCATCATACCAAACCGTGATTCCGGCATCCTGAAGTTTTTCCACAAGGGGGGCCACAAACTCCTTCTTATCTTCACTGGCATGTGAGATAAACACATCGTACATTGCTTGGGACTCCAAATTTTCCGGTTTCCGGCGCTCGTCTAAAGCATAGAAAACATCCTCAACAGGCTTGCTATAAACACCGGAAGGGAGAGTCCTTCTTCGAGACGAAGATTCAAGTTTCCTCTGCGCATTCTTAACTTCGTTAGACAAGTCGTTCAACGCCTTCTGAACCGGGGCGGTGGAGATTTGAGGTGCGGGCTGGGTATATGTTATGGGTTGAGAAGTAACTTGCACACGGCGTTGAACGCGTACCTGCTGTTTAACAGTTACTTTACGAGTGATTTTAATTTTTCCCATCATGCCCCTTCTTTCAAGCAAAGTCTATATCTGGCATTATACTGCGAAAGCGAGAATAAATCAACACAATATATGGACGGTGGTATTAGGTGAAACTTGTGATCTGTGAAAAACCGAGTGTAGCAAAGAGTATCGCATCGGCCCTGGGTGTCACATCCAGGGCCGATGGCTATTTTGAGGGCGGCGGCTGGTTGATTTCCTGGTGCATCGGGCATCTGGTTGGGCTGGCGGATGCAGCCGCCTACGATGACCGCTATAAGAAGTGGCGGTATGAGGACCTTCCCATCCTGCCCGACCCCTTCCGCTATGTCGTGTCCGAGGAAAAGGCCACCCAATTCCACATTCTCCGTTCCCTGATGGAACGCTCCGATGTGACGGAGCTGGTCAACGCCTGCGACGCGGGACGCGAGGGTGAGCTGATCTTCCGGCTGGTCTATGAGGCCGCCGGATGCACCAAACCCTTCTCCCGACTCTGGATTTCTTCGATGGAGGACGCGGCGATCCGGGAAGGTTTTGCCGATCTGCGCCCCGGCGGGGACTATGACCCGCTGTACCAATCGGCGCTTTGCCGCCAAAAGGCGGACTGGCTGATCGGTATCAATGCGAGCCGCCTGTTCTCCGTCCTCTACCACCGCACCCTGAATGTGGGGCGGGTGCAGACGCCCACCCTGGCGATGCTGGCCGACCGGGACAGCAAAATCGTCCTGTTCCGCAAGGAGAAATACCATCATGTGCGCCTGACGTTGGAGGGAGCTGCGGCGGTTTCTGAAAAAATTCCGGCTATGGAGGATGCCCAGGCCATCCGGGACGCCTGTGACGGGCAGCGGGCTGTGTGTGTCTCTCTGGTGCGGGAGAAAAAGACGGAGAAACCGCCCAAGCTGTACGACCTGACCACCTTGCAGCGGGAGGCAAACCGGGTGTTCGGCTACACAGCCAAGCAAACCTTGGACTACGCCCAGTCGCTCTATGAAAAGAAGCTGCTGACCTATCCCCGGACGGACAGCCGGTATCTGACGGTTGACATGGCGGAAACCGCTTTCGTGGTCCTGCATCTGGCGGCACGGGTGCCGCCCTTCGACGCCTGCCCGGAGTTTTTCCCCGATGTTGCGGCGCTGGTGAACAACAAGGAGGTATCCGATCACCATGCCCTGATTCCCACTCTGGAGTTGGAAAAGGCGGATGTGCCGGGGCTGCCTGTGGGCGAGCGCAATATCCTTCTGCTGGTCTGCTGCAAGCTGCTGTGTGCGGCGGCGGAGCCTTTCGTGTATGAGGCGGTCACGGTCGCCTTCGATTGCGGCGGACACACCTTCACGACCAAAGGAAAACAGGTGCTTTCCCAGGGCTGGCGGGCCATCCAGGAGGTGTTCCGTTCCTCCCTGAAGGAGAGGCCGGAGGATGAAGATGCCGAGAATGTCCTCCCGGCCTTGACCGAGGGGCAGGTCTTTGAGCCGGTCTCTGCCTCCGTCACCGAGCACTTCACTTCGCCCCCTAAGCCCTACACAGAGGACACCCTTCTGTCGGCCATGGAGAATGCGGGCAAGGAAGATATACCGGACGAGGCAGAGCGCAAGGGCCTGGGCACACCGGCGACAAGGGCGGCCATCATTGAAAAGCTGGTGTCCGGCGGATTCGTGGAGCGCAAGGGCAAGAACCTGATCCCCACAAAGGCAGGCGTCAACCTGGTCACGGTGCTGCCGGAGCTGCTGACCTCTCCCAAGCTCACAGCGGATTGGGAGCAGCGGTTGAACCAAGTGGCAAAGGGCCAGGTGTCGCCGGAGGACTTCATGGACGGGATCGAGACAATGGCGGCGGAGCTGGTGCGGAAATACTCCCACATTTCCGAGGATGGGCAAAAGCTGTTCCAGCCGGAGAAGGAGACGGTGGGCCTCTGCCCCCGCTGCGGCAAGCCGGTGGTCTACGAGGGCAAGAAGAACTTCGCCTGTTCGGACCGGGCCTGCCAATTCGTCATGTGGAAGAATGACCGTTTCTGGACCAGCCGCCGCAAGGAAATGACCCGGAAGATGGCGGCCGATTTTCTGAAAAAGGGCTGTACTTCCGTCAAAGGGATGTGGTCGGAGAAGAAAGGTTCCACCTATGACGCGGTGGTGATCCTGGACGATACCGGCGGCAAGTATGTCAATTTCAAGCTGGAGTTTTCCAAACGAAAGGATGGTGTGCATGGCAAAAAGTAAAACCGAACCCAATTTCATGGAGAATTTGAAACCGCTGCATCCCGCAGGCGGTGACGCAAACGAACTGGAGGCGGTGGCCCAGGCACTTGCCGGACTTTCCCCGGAGGACCGTGACCTCCTGGCCGCTGTCCAGGAGTCGCCTTATTGCCTGACCACACTGGAACAGTTCCGGGAGTTCCCCGCCAACACCGAGTATTTTGTCCTGGAGCCCAGCATCCGCAAGGTGGAGGATGTGGGCTGGCGCTATCTGGCGCAGCATTTGGATGTCCTTCTGCCCCCGGAGCTGCTGGACGCCATTGATCCCGTTCCCTTCGGCAACCACGCCATGCAGGAGGAACAGGGCTGCTTCACCAGTAGAGGCTATCTCACCCTCTCCGGCGACGAGTGGGAGCATGAGCGCCGCAGGGAGAGACAGACGGAGAAAAAGCCCTCCATCAAGGAACGGCTGGAGCAGAGCCGGAAGGAATGTGCCAATCAGAGCAAGGCGCAGACCCATCGGGAAAAGCCTGCGCCGGAGCGATAAGGAGGTGTTGCTATGCCCAATTATGACTATGACAAAGATTATCCCTTTGCCGCCTTCATCACCAACCTGGGCAAGTACAACGAGGGCGCCCTTGTGGGCGAATGGGTGAAGTTCCCCACCACGGCGGAGGAACTGAAAAAGGTCTTTGAGCGCATCGGAATAGGTGCGAAGGACGACTTCGGGCAGACCTATGAGGAATGGTTCATCACGGACTACGATTGCTATGTGGACGGCCTCTATGACCTGCTGGGTGAGTATGCCAACCTGGACGAGCTGAACTATCTGGCTTCCAAGCTGGAGGACATGAGCCAGAATGATTATGAGCGGTTCCAGGCGGCCATGGAGATCGGCGACCACACGGGCAGCATCCAGGAACTTATCAACCTAACGGAGAACCTGGACTGCTACGATGTTTACCCCGACATCCACGACCACGATGATCTGGGCCGGTATTACATCGAGGAACTGGACGCCATGCAGGTGCCGGAGCATCTGCGCAACTACATCGACTATGAGGCCTACGGGCGGGACATCGCCCTGGAGGAAAGCGGCCAGTTCACCGACCTGGGCTATGTGCGGGATACCGGGGATAGCTTCCATGAGTATTACGATGGTGAGCGCGGCAGCATCCCGGAGGAATACCGGGTGATGACCTTCCAGGATGACATCCCCGAAGAAGAAGTTTCGGAATGGGCCATGGACCTTGCCTACGATATGGACGAGTTTTTCCGGCAGCACGATCCGCAGTACGCCGCCGAGCACCCAGAGGAACACGCGGCAAAGGAAGAAATCTACGAAAATCTGATGGCCGGGCGTATCTCCGCCCTGGACGAGAAGCTGGCCGCCCTGGGACAGATCCAGGAGGACTATCTTCCTTCGGAGATCGAGAAGTTCAAGGACGCCACCGGCTATGAGGAATGTCTGGATGTGGACCCCCAGGCAATCCGGGAGGCAATCGAAAACCCGGATCAGTCCCATGTGGACGAGATGCTGGCCTTTGCGGAACAGGCAAACCGGGAGTATGAAGCGGAGTTATACGGCCAGCAAGCGGCGCCGGAGAAGTTGACCGTCCTGGTGGTGGAACCTATGAAGGAGCCCTATGTGAAGGAGATCGACCCCGGCCTCCATGCGCTGCAAGCGGAGGTGGGCGGCGATATTGCCGCCTCCTATCCCTTTGACGATTCGGTGGGGCTGGTGCTGAACGATGAAGGCAAGCTCATCGGCCTGGACCTGAACCGTTCCCTCCGGGACGAGCATGGGGAGATTTATGACATTGTGGCGGGCACCTTCCTGGTGGTGGGCCTGGGGCCGGAGAGTTTCGCCTCCCTCCCCCCGGACATGATCCAGAAGTACACCGAGCAATTCAAGCGGCCGGAGCTGTTCGCCAGCATCAACGGGCAGATCGTGTCCGTTCCCGTGGAGCCGGAAAACCCGCTGCACACGGTGGAAATGACCCTGGAGGATGACTACGGCATGATTGACGGGATCATCAACAACGGCCGCCGTGGGGAAGAATTGGAGAAAGCCCAAGCCGAGGCGCGCAGGACCACGCCGGAGAAAAAGCCCTCTATCCGGGAGCGGCTGGAGGACGCAAAGCGGGAGTGTGGGTCGCGGAAAGCACCGGACAAGCCCGTCCCGCAGAAGAAGCCCCCGGAGTTGGGCGACTTATGAGCCGGAGCAAGAAATGGCGTCTGGAATGGGCCTTCTTCTTGGGCGAGAACGGCAGGCGTCAGTATAACAAACTCTGCAAAGGCTGTGTCCATCCCTGCAAGCAGAGTTTCCGGGCGGCGGTGGTGGTGTCCTGTCCGCATTATCTTTCCATCCGTTCCAAAAAGCGTAGGAATTAGGGTTCAAAATGGGCAAAGAAACCGCCTGTGGCGGCTTTTTCCGGGGCCGCCTTATGATTTCCCACGCTGGTTTCCTGCCTCCAATCCAGGGGGTACAAAGAGACAATTTTAAACAGTTTCCATAACAAGGCGGGAGCGTTGCCTTCGATTTAAGCCGAGGGTAACGCTCCCGCTTCTTTTTTATGTGGGTAGACTATCAAGTAAGTCTTTTGCACGATACCGAATATCTGCGCACCCCTCCAAAATGCGTCTGGCAATCGCCTTAGGTTCTATATCTTGCAAATGTAAGCACAGGTTATAGGCAATTGTGGCAAAAATATCATAATTTGCCCAACCTCCATATCCTGTTGCTCCTGCATAGCCATCTTCGATAGAATTAAGAATTTGAACCTGGTAAACAGACTCAAATCTTAGAACTAATCTCCAAAAAGAGGATAGTTTATTAGCTACAATAAACTTACTCAGTCTGTCAGATGCAACCAAACCCATCACATAGTCCTGCACTTGCGCATCATACTCGCTGTTTAGGACTTTTGCCACAAGTCCCTTTTTTCTATCTTCTTCCGATTGAGATTTTAATGTGGTCTCTATGTCCGCAATAATCTGATCTACCGAATCGTACCTCAAAGCCTTATCTCGGCAAATGCATCGCTCAACAATAGTTTTAAAAATATGATTTGTCGTTGGAGCATTATAGGTGAAGATATAGTCCATCATTTTGCCGATAGAGTAAATATCACTTTTTTGATCCAATAGGGTGAAATCTGTCAACGCCAGCGGGTCTACAAAAAGGTGATTGTTTTTCTGAGTGTACGATGATTTCATGCTGCGTACAATCGAAAGATCTTTGCTCAATCCAAAATCGCATATGACATAGTCATTACCAATCTTCAAAACATTTCCCAAATGTAAGTCTCGATGGATGATGGAATGGCTATGTGCATAACTCATGCCATGCAGTATATCCATAACTATTTTAAGTCGTTCTTCAAAGGAAGGGTCGATCTCTCCCTGCAGATATGTCGCTAAATTCATCTCTGCCTGTTCCATGAGATACGAATGGGTTGTCTCATCGTAGTCAAAAACATTGAGAATTTGTGGACATCCAGCCAACTTTCTCATATTTTCATACTCGTACCGCATCCTTTTTTGCAGTTTTGGGTCGTTTTTATAGGCAGCCCGTAACTCTTTTCGCAATATCCCATCTTTTACCCGGATAACATCGCAATATGACCCAGAATCCAAGATATCATCTGGTTTTATGGATATAGGGCCGCTGTCGGGAATAATTACCTTCACTGTATCACGGGCCAGCACATTTGTAATCACTGTAATAATATGCTCACTTTGCTCAGTGTTTACTGTTGAAGCCTTTATAAGGTTTAGAACAGCTTGGATAAGTTCCAAGCGCTTTAATCCGTCAACTGCTGCATACTGTTGTGAAAACGTTTCAGTTTCCGAGAAAGAAAATCCTCCATTGCTATCAAAATAGTCTGCAACATCAAGATAGTCAATGCAATAAACCGAATTGTCAAAATACCAATCCAGAATAATTCCGTAGTAGTGCCAATTCGTTTCGTCTGTTTTTGCATCCCAGAATTGCCGATCAAAATAATTTAGAATTTTGGAGTAGTTGGTATCGGACAGCATATATGTCCCTCCGTTCAAAGTAACCGAGTAATAGGCTTAGGCCAGCAGAGCACTAGCAAAAAGATTAGCGCCCACAGTCCATACAGAATTTAGAATGGATTTTGAGACAGCGACCAATGCTCTTATCGCTTTAGTTTTCATAGGCAATTCCTCCTTGTGACAGGCAAAAAACTTTGGAAATAAATCATGTGCCAAACCTATCAGGATATAGACTATGAGCCCTAAAACTATGACAAAGCAACTCTGCTTCCCCTGCTCCGCAGGCCTAAACCTATTATTGATAAATTATACCATATAATCGCAAGAAATTCTATTTAGATGTTTAAGCAAGGCACACGGCAAAAGGCAACCTCTTTTGCCGTGCGTCTTTATAATTCTTATTCCAAGTCGTTGTTACGTTGCCGTTGCTGTTCCTGTTCCTGTTCCTTCGGCCTTTCCAGTAGGGTGTCCACATTCTGACGGAGAGTGTCATATTTCTTTTCTTCTCGCTGTATCTTCCGAAGCTCTGCTTGCAGGACAGTCTTGCGGGCGGCGAGCCCATCTAGCTCCGCTTTCAGCTTTTCGGATGAAGGCAGTTTTGTGAGTCCGGCCTTCTTGATGTCCCTGGCCGCCGCCTCAAATAAGATGATCTCACTCTCAAACCCACGCAGGAATTTTTCCTTGTCCTTTGACATTTTGTAACGGTCATAGATAGGCTTCAGTTTGCGGTAGGTGTCGATTTGTTTGCCCAGGAGGGCAAGGTCGGTGATCCGCTGTTCCGTATCCCGCAGGTTTTCCCTGGTACGGATGGATGCAGCGGCAACGGCGTCGCACCGTTCCACCAATTCCGCATAGCTGCCAATGCCGTGTTCAGTGAGAAAGTTCATAGTGGCAGCCGCCCGTTTCAGATTCTCAATGGTCGCCCACCGCTGGTATCCGGCGCTTTGCTGGGCCTTGATATTGTTCTGAATATCAATGAGCAGACTGACCTTCCCATTGCGCTGCCGGGGCTTCCTGGAGGGCCTGGGGCCTCCGGCAATCCGGGCGGCAACGACTTCTTCCGTGTAATCGGCGCCCAGAGTTTTGAGCCGGGTAAACCGCTCCTGGTTCGGCACCCTGGCGGAGATATACTTTCCCCGCTTGATTTCGTATCCTTCCCGCTGCAAGCGGGCAAGCAAATCTTCCAGGCTGGAGGATTTGGGGATTAGCCGGTCGATGGCGGCTTTTAGCTTTGCCTTGTAACTGGTGCCGTTCTGTGCGGTCTGATGCTCAATGTAGCTCTTGCCCTTATCCCGGCCAGGGACGATGACGGACAAGCCGTGTTCTCGGCACAGCCGATCACTGACCCGGCGTATCTCATGGTAGCTGCGCTTGTTGGAGTGGTAGTGCTTGTGGTCGGTGAAGCTGACCGCATTGAAGATCAGATGATTGTGAATATGCCCTTTATCAATATGGGTGGTAAGTACAAACTCGTACTTGCCACCCAATATTTCTTTTGCCAACTGCATCCCGATCTCATGGGCTTCCTCTGGCGACACCTCCCCAGGCTCAAAAGCTTGGATCAGGTGGCGACCTAGGTGCGTGCCCTTGTCGATGGCATGGCGGCGCGTCCAGTCGAACTCAATGTCGGCGGTCTCGGCGGCGCAGCCAAAGGAGGACATCAGTAGCTTTCCGTCCGTCTTATCAGGGTTGCAGATATAGTCAATCGCTGCTTTCAGCGTTGACTTAATAGGATGCGTCTTTGTAACTGCCATATCTGATCCAGCCTTCCCCGGATTTCCTCCATGTCAGCCTGATAGGTGGGGCCTTCGGCGTTGACCCGTTTGGCGATTTGGTTGATGTTCCGGCCAATGGCGGACAGAAGCTTGTTCATCTCCTTGATGTCCCTAGTGTCCACATAGATGATATATCCGTCAATCGCCATCTTCCGCAGATAGGCGCCGATCCGCATTGTCTGGAGCTGGGCCATCTTCTGTTCCATCAGTTCCTTTTCCTCGGCGGTCACATAGAACTTCACCTGGATATTCCGTTTCCTGTTTGCCATTGTGGTATCACGCCTCTTTTCGTAGCAGGGTTTGGGATGTTCCCAACAAGCATTTTTCGGGTTTAGGGGGAGGGTTCCCTAAAGCCAAAAATCGCAAGCGGGTACTCGCTTGCTGTGCTTGCTCTACGCTCCTTCCCCGTAAATACAATGCCGGAAACACCTTCATCTGCCCGCAAAATCCCGGATTTTTCAAAAAGAAAAGGGCGGCAGAGCCGCCCTGGAGAAACGAAAACAGAGGATGCTTACACACCCTCCGTTTCATCTGCTGATTTTTCAGTTTTTAGCGCCCCGTCAAGCGCACCTTCGATGACGGTCAAATACTGCTCTGGACAAAGTTTCAGTTTGTGGCTGATACGCTGTCTCTGTGCGCTTTCCTCCCGCATAATCTCTGGATTGAAGTACCGTTCCACGGGAAGTCCGCACACTTTGATAAGCTGTATGATAACCGGCAGACTGGGAATCGTAGCATCGTTCTCGATATTTGCGAGATACCTAGAGTCGATGTTGATGATCTCCGCCAATGTCTTACGCGACAGATGCTTTGCACTCCGTGCGGCTTTTACATCGGCACCGAAAGTTTCAAAACCGGGGCAATCTTTGATGTTCGCCATATAGCATCACCCAGATACATTGTATATTTCATACTTTCTCCTTGGAATGTTACTATATGCGCTATATCTACATTTTATTATTCGCATTTATCCCTTGCTTTGTTCGAGCAGCAGAACTATAATGTACTTTGTGGAGGTGCGTTATGGACTATATGACCTTGAAAGAAGCAAGTGAAAAATGGGGCGTAACACCTCGACGGATAAATTACTATTGCGCCGCTGGGCGTATTCCTGGGGCCATAAAGATGGCAACGATCTGGTTAATACCTAAAGATGCAGAAAAACCTATTGATAGAAGAACAAAGCAAGGGAAGACACCAAAACATGAAGACATATAAAATACTGATTATTGAAGACGATCCTGTCATACAAGGTGAAATGGAAACCCTTTTGCGAGGCAATGGATATACTGCTGTTTCAGTAAAGGATTTTTCAAAGGTCACCGACACTTTCAAAGCAGAAGAACCTCACCTCATATTACTGGATATTAAATTGCCCAATGAGAGCGGCTTTTCTATCTGCTCTAAAATCCGCAGCATTTCTAATGTTCCAATTATTTTTGTGACAAGCTGCAATACCGATATGGACGAGCTGAACAGCATCATGCTTGGCGGTGATGCCTTTATCACAAAACCATACAATACAGCAATTTTACTTGCCAAAATTGCCGCCCTCTTGCGGCGTGTGTACGCTTCTGAACAATCCGAGATATTGACATGGAATGATGCAACGCTACACCTGGAAAGCAGCATGATTGAATATAAAGGTCAGAAAGCAGAATTGACAAAAAACGAATTGAAAATTCTTTACTATCTCTTTAAGAGTGCCGGTAAAATTTGTTCCAGAAATGATATGGTAGATTTTCTTTGGGATAATCAACTCTACATTGATGACAATGCCCTCAGTGTCAATATCACTCGCATTCGGAATAAATTGGATTACATTGGCCTGCACGACTTCATTAAAACAAAACACAGGCAGGGATATACACTATGAGCGGCAAACAATATCTGAAAAATCAACTGCCCGTGCTCCTGCTGAACCTTTTGGGGGTATTGGCACTTGCACTATTTTTGATCGCCACCGGGACCTCCCGCCAAGCCATTTCCTTTATCGCTTTGGTCTGGATTGTGGTTGTAGTTTGCTATCTGACGGTCTCTTTTTTCATACAAAAAAGACATTGTGAAACGCTGTTGGTAATGGCCGAGCAGTTGGGGGAAAAATATCTGATGCCCGAAGTGATGGCCATGCCGGAAAGAGCCGATGAACAGGTCTTTTATCAGATTTTGAAAATGGCCGAGAAGTCTATGCTGGAAAAGATCGGTCAAGTCCAGAGAGAACGGCAAGAATACAAGGAATATATAGAGCAATGGATCCATGAGGTCAAAACTCCGATTACCGCCATGAAGCTGATCTGTGAAAATAATCGTTCAGAATTTACCAGAGAGCTACTGGTAGAGATTGAAAATATAAACCACTTTACAGAACAAGCCCTTTACTATGCCCGAAGTGAGCATACGGAAAAAGATTATACCGTCCGTGAGATACGGATTAGAGATGTGGTTCATGATGCAATCGCAGACAGTAAATACCTACTACGCAAAAACCATGTGATGGTTGAGGTGGATGATGATGGAAAAATCGCCTATATGGATGATAAGTGGGTACGATTCATTCTGAATCAAATTATCAGCAATGCGGTAAAGTATCGGACGGGGCAACCATCGTTGCGCTTTTCTACGGCGCAGAAACATAATCAGGTGATTTTATCTGTAGAAGATAATGGAATTGGAATCCCACAGAGCGATTTGCCCCGCGTTTTCGAGAAGGGATTTACCGGACAGAATGGCCGAACCGTTCATAGTTCCACCGGGATTGGCCTGTACCTTTGTAAACGGCTCTGCGATAAACTGGGGATTGGATTGTCAGTCTGTTCCCAGGGCAAAGGGACAAGTGTTTCTCTTATCTTCCCGATCAACGACTTTGTTGCTGGAGTGCAGGGCTGACACGCTCTGCACTTCTTTCATTTTTGTAAGAAGTGTGTAAGAAAACTTGATACAAACAACTCTGCGTACCCGCTACAATAGAGGCATGGATGATTCATGGAGGTAAGACAATGGAACCCATTTTAAAATTAGAACATATCCAGAAATACTATGGCAATGAGGGAAATATCACAAAAGCAATCCGAGATATTAGCTTTTCGGTAGAAGCTGGTGAGTTTCTGGGCATTATGGGCGCTTCCGGCTCTGGAAAGACGACTTTGCTCAACTGTATTTCCACGATTGACACCGTGAGCGCAGGACACATCTATTTGGGAGGAACGGATGTTACGGAGATAAAGCCCAAGGCCATTGCCCGGTTTCGCAGGGAGAATCTTGGCTTTGTGTTTCAAGACTTTAATCTGCTGGATACCCTGACAATTTCTGAAAACATTGCATTGGCTCTTTCCATCAATAAAACGCCCGCCAGAGATGTGGAGCCGCGTATCCAAGACATTGCCCAAAAGCTCAATATCACGGATATTTTAAACAAGTATCCCTATCAGGTTTCCGGCGGCCAGAAGCAGCGTTGTGCGTGTGCCAGGGCAATTATCAACAATCCCAAACTGCTTTTGGCAGATGAACCAACCGGTGCGTTGGATAGTCATTCGGCGCAAATGCTTCTGTCTACGATCCAGAGCATCAACGAACAACTTAGTGCGACGATTCTTATGGTGACGCATGATGCCTTTACCGCCAGTTACGCCAGCAGAATTCTTTTTCTGCAAGATGGAGCCATTTTTACCGAACTGCGCAAAGGCAACGACAGCAGGAGTGCCTTCTTTGAGAAAATCCTCAATGTCCTTACCATGATTGGAGGAGGACAAAGTCATGTATGCTAAACTTGTTTTCCGCAATGCAAAGCGCTCCGTCAAAGACTATTTGATTTATATCGTGACCATGACGATCTGTGTCACCTTGTTTTATTCCTTTCTGTCTATTTCCAGCCGCTACTACCAACCCGATATTGGAAGCGAGTACAATTTCACAATCTTGAGTGATGGCATGAAGGCCGCGATCTGCGTCATTACTCTGTTCTTACTTTTCTTGATTCGTTTTGTCAATCACTATATGCTGCAGCGTAAACAAAAAGAGTTTGCGGTCCAGTCCATTATGGGCATGGAACAAAAGACCGTCGGCAGACTTTTCTTTGCAGAAACTTTTATGATGGGAATCCTCTCGATTGCCATTGGAATTTTTCTCGGTGTGTTCTGCTCCCAGTTTATCACGGCCATGCTGTTGACTACCTATGGAAAAAGCTATGAATTGTCGTGGACACTATTTCCGGATACAGTCTTGCTGACAATCGGCTTCTTTATATTCAGCTTCTTGATTGTTGGGATATTCAATACTCGCACTATTCGCAAAACCAAAATCATTGATATGTTGGCAGCGGAGAAAGAAAATGATCCTGAGCTAAAAAAGAGCCGCTGGATTGCTGCTGTGGTTCTGCTGTTTGAAGGATTCACAGTGTGGATGCTTCTCACTGGCGTGCAAAAAATAGTATTCTACTATGATGACCGTTTTGCTATCCCTGCCAAACTCATGTTCTGGGGAAACATTCTATTTCCGGCCATTACATTACTTTGGTCTGGATTCTGGCTGATTAGAAAGAGAAAAACCGGCGTTTCTACCCTGCTTCCGGGACTGCTGGTATGCACAGTTCTGAACACGGTTATGGCTGCCAGTGTGCCGGCTTTGACCAGTCGATACTATCTGGCTTTGGGGGTCGGGGCAATCAATCAATACTTGTTATTTCGTAACCGTAAAAGCAGGCAGCGGCTGGACAGACATGGGACAATAGTGGTGGGGAG
>ENA-OOZN01000439-OOZN01000439.1-human-gut-metagenome-genome-assembly--contig:-NODE-439-length-42131-cov-2.663015_pt1 | contig 42131 bp, 43 predicted proteins | sample MGYA00241187_ERZ501397 | MGnify/ENA primary metagenome ERZ501397 (study PRJEB25962, sample SAMEA2042921) | human gut metagenome | biome: human gut; feature: human-associated habitat; material: faeces... | reverse complement strand
ATTGATGAGCCAGAACAAGACCTTGCGCAATATATTGGAAGCCGTCTACAAAATGTAAGGGGGGAAAAACGAAGCGTGTCAATATGTGGTCGATCTGAAAAAAGGTAATTGCTTTGGTTGTCAAAGAGTTATGTTGGAATAGGTGTGAGCGGACAGGAAAAACGAAGCGTTTACATCGCTTTACATTGGGCTTACATTTTAACTTCGTTTGAACACCGTTCAAATGGGATACTTTACATCTCAAGTTAAACATGGAAGGAATCAGGCTTTAAATTGCCGATTAATTGGTGTAAATAGGTTCCGGTCAACTCCCATCTACAAATGTAGTCAAATACCACGGTTTATGCAAATTGAATAGAGAGTACCAGCATGTATTTTCCTTTTTCATTTATCCAAATTATTCCATATATGATATATTTGGTATATTTGCAACAAAATAAATGCAATAACTATGACTAAAATTGTTCATGTACACCTGATTTATGAGAAAAAGAACCTCTATTTTGGCAGTATATCTGCTATATTTGAGAGTTTGACCGAGGAACAGGTCGGTATCACTAAAAGCAGTCTATTACATGCTGGATTGACTGATGGAACGGTTAAATACACTAAACGTGCGATGATTATCCAGTCACACTTGATAAAGACCACCAGGAAGGGATAGAAACCCTTAAAACGCATTAAAAGCCGCATTTCGCGGCTTTTTTTGTACCCATTCCACTCAAAACACGAAAAGAATCCCTTTGAACGGTTTAAATAGTTAAAAAAACGGGAAGGAGTGACACTTGGAGTGACGTTTGGGGTGACAAAAAACAGCATGGAAAAACGAAACGTTTTGAATGGTGTGACATTTGGAGTGACATTTTGCACTGCTTTTGATAGTTATTATTGCAAGAATATATCTTTGCTGTATGCTGATTTAGTTTGTTATGGTTCTATTTGAGGGGGTAAAGCATATCTTTTCAATAATAATTTACGCCCCTATAATTTAGTATATCCACCTATAAAACAGTTATTTAGGTTTTTTAGCTCCCTCACCCCACAAAACACACTTTAGCCGGCATCGGCAATTGGTGAATCGTTCACACCTGAAACATAGTTGTCTTTTTCCCTTTCGAGTTGCACGATCTTTTGCTTGAGCATTCCTATCTCCTCTGCCATTTCTCGAATGGTTGTATCTTTATCTCGTATCAAAAGAAATATTTCTTTTTCCATGCCAACAGATGGCATGGAAGGTGCAACAACTTCGGTTATACTATTAGAGTCGTTTGGGACTATTTCACCGCGACCAGTTAGTAGCCAATCTGAATTGATATCGAGACATCTCACGATTTTTTCAAGAATATCCTGTTTAGGTATTACTCCTTTAATATAGCCTCTGATATTTCCTTCACTCGTACCTATCATTGAGGCAAATACCGTATTCTTACCATTGGCAAATTTGTCAACCAGCTCTCCTATTCTTTCGTGAATTGTCTCGCTTCTCGGCATAATTTTAAAATTAATCGTGAAATATAACGTTATAAACTTGATTATATCGTGAGAAATCACGATATTTGCAACGTGTTCAGAATCTGAACGCCGCCCCAAAGCTACAAAAAAGGCTTGAGGTGACAATGAGAAGAACTTAAATAATATAGATGTATGAAAGCAAGAATAGTCGTAGAATACGGTGAGGTGAGTAAAATCGCCGGCCTACTGGGATGTTCCCCGGAGATGGTAACTCATTCCCTTGCATTCCGCAAGAATAGCAAGTTGGCCCGTTCCATCCGTAAGCTGGCGTTGGATCGTGGTGGTTCAAAAGTAGGTGATAATCCTCAAAAAACAGACAGCCATGAAAAGTGATTTAATGGAAATCTTCGGAACGCAGGTTCGATGGTTTGCTGGCCTGGACGTGAAGCAACGCTTTTACGTGCTTTACTTCCTTTTTAGCTTCTCCCTTCTTCTTTTGGTGAATTGCGATAGCCTGGCACTGACATTCATTTTAGTGCTGAATTTTTTGGGGGCTGTACGTAGGTTAAAATACGTTCCCCTCGATGGATTAGAGGATTAATGTAGAACAAGAAAATGGAATATTATAAGAAAGCATTGTGCATGACCTATGAGGAACTGACCTCTGGGGATGATCCTGTGATACGGGGTGCTACTTTACGGCAAAACGTCTATCGCGGCAATATCCAAAGCGCTCACCGTGGTGGTGGCGAAGGTGGATACGCATTGTATATCTATTCCTCTTTTCCTGAAAAGTATAAGCAACGCTGGGTTGAACGTAACGGTGACCCTGAAGAACAAATGCACAAAGAAATGATACGTAGCAAGGTACAAAAAGACGAGGATGCCGAAAAATTCTTCGAATCCTATCGGTATGACAAAAACGGTGAAAATGTTCCTCTCCCGGATATCGTACAAACGGAATATGTAAGGAACGCTTCGGTGTTGAACACATTATTCCGCGATTTGAACCGTCTGACTTCTTCAACCAATAAACTGAATGGTGGTCGCCGTAACCTTTGGGAGATTCTTCTTTCCACATGTGAATTGCTTCGAGAGGAATATGGTCATACCCTTCCGGGCAGTGTTGGCCGTTTAAAGGCACTTATGGCGAAATATAAGCCTAATAATTACGAGAAATTAATCAGCGGCAAGTATGGAAACAAAAACACGTTGAAGATCGATGAGGAAGCCGGACGTTTTCTCATAGCCCTGAAGCGTAGCCGGGTTCCTGTTTATACCGACATGCAGATATTCGAGGAATACAACCGCGTCGCTCCTGAAAAGGAATGGAAACTGCTGAAAAGCCCTCGTAGTCTTCGTGAATGGCTTAATAGTCCCCGTATCGAGCCGTTATGGTACGATGCTGTATATGGGGAGATGAAAGCCCATCAGCGTTATGGCCGTAAGCATAAAACCGAACTTCCGCCCCGTCGTGACAGCCTTTGGTATGGTGATGGAACAAAGTTGAACCTTTACTATAAAGACGAAAATGGCAACGTACGTACGACTCAGGTTTATGAGGTGATTGATGCTTATAGCGAAATCTTTTTGGGATTCCATATCAGTGATCATGAGGATTATGAAGCGCAGTATCACGCTTATCGCATGGCTCTTCAAGTGAGCGGGCATAAACCTTACGAACTGGTTCATGATAACCAGGGAGGTCACAAGAAACTGGAACGCGTATCTGATGGGTTACTGGGTAAGATAAGCCATATCCACCGTCCGACTGCTCCATATAGCGGTCAATCCAAAACGATAGAATCAGTGTTCGGACGTTTTCAGGCTCAGGTGTTACACAAAGACTGGCGCTTTACCGGTGGTAATATTACAGACAAGAAAGATTCCAGCCGCCCGAACATTGAATTTATCGAGGCGAATAAGGACCAGCTTTACACCCTTGCGGAATTGAAAGAAAAATATGTGCAGGCCCGTCAGGAGTGGTGCGAAATGAAACACCCCGCTACAGGTATCCCTCGGATTGAAATGTACAATAACAGTGTGAACGAAGAGACCGAGGTGGTTACCGCGCGCGATATGGTGGATATCTTCTGGGTGATGACAGATCGTCCCAGTACATTTACCTCCGGTGGCATCGAGGTTACGATCGGCGGAAAGAAACGCACTTACGAGGTTTATTCCTCACCGGGTACGCCTGACCATGTTTGGCGCCGTCAAAACACCTACAAACAGTTCTATGTCAAATATGATCCCTATGATTTTGGTAGTGTCCGGTTGTACTGGAAAGACAAGGGAGGTGAAATACGATTCGAACGCGTTGCCGAACCGTACATGGTTATCCATCGTGGTATTCAGGACCAGACGGAAGGCGAAGCTGCTTTCATCCGTAGGGAACAGGACGCCAATATACAAGACCGCATTGAACGCCAAGTGACCGCAAAAGAAATCGAATACGAATTCGGTGTTGCTCCTGAACAACACGGTTTAAACACCCCGAAATTGAAAGGCGTCACTGCTGAAGTACAACGTCAGATAGACCGGAGAACGAAAAAATACAGCCAACCGGTAGAAGAGATTTCATTAGGACGCTCTACCAAGGTAATCAGTAATGTGACTTGGGACCAGCTGGGCAGGAAGGAAGTGGATCAGCGAAAAATAGTCGGAAAATTATAATAATAAATATTTTAAGAAAAACAATTATGAGCGAATTAAAAAGACAAGAAAAAGATGCCATTCGTGAAAGCCTACAGGCTTATGTGGCCAAGTATCCCAGCCAAACGAAAGCTGCAGGTAGCTTGAAGAATATCAGTGTCGGTACCGTGAGCAACATTCTGAACGGATTATACGAGAAAATTAGTGATGATATGTTCCGTAATGTAGCTTCACAGGTTAAGAATATTAATGCTCCCGGTTGGCAGATCGTGGAAACCGGGGCGTATCAGGAGATTACCGGAGTTCTGTCTGATGCGCAGCGTTGGCGCAATGTGACATGGGTGGTCGGTGAAGCCGGTTGCGGTAAGAGTACCACATCCCGTGTCTATCTACAGGAACATAAGGAAGTATTCTACATCCTTTGCTCCGAAGATATGAAAAAAGGTGATTTCGTTCGTGAGATTGCCCGTACCGTCGGTATCCGGACAGAAGGCTGTAATATACGCGAAGTGTGGAGCCTTATTTTGGACGATATCATACAAATGGATGCTCCCCTGTTGGTGTTCGATGAAGCCGACAAATTGACGGAACCGGTATTTCATTACTTCGTCAGCCTGTATAACAAACTGGAAGAGAAATGCGGGGTTGTTTTCCTTAGTACTGACTACATTGCTAAACGTATCAGTAATGGTTTGAAATACCGGAAGCCGGGTTATAAGGAATTCTACAGCCGTATCGGACGAAAGTTTTATGAACTGGAGCCTACAGACGCAAGAGATGTATATGCCATTTGTACGGCCAATGGAGTGACGGAGAAGAAAGACATAGACTGTGTGATCAAAGAAGCTGCCAACTGTGAATTCGACTTGAGACGTGTCAAGAAGTCGATACATAAGGTAAAGCGCATGAGTGAATAATTCCGTTCAAATACCGTTCAAACATAATTTTAAGCGTATGAAAAACAAATTTGAATATTTAATGATAGACGGGCGCGGACAATTACCCGAGCCTTGGAGTAATTATCCGGTTCTGACGGATTACGAGACGGTTACTATCTATCGTAATGGCCGCAACTATCTGGATGCCCTTGTCGGACAACAGGACGGCTGGTGGACTGCTGGCGTTCACATGCAAATAGGTGGATCCGGCAGCGGTTTTAATCCGGGTCGCAAATGGGGGCAGTTCTCCACTCGTGATAATGCCCTCCTTTGGGCATTGGGCTGGATGCTCTCCAATTATGAGCTACAAGGTGCCGCACGTCAGGCTGTTCTTGACAAGATTGAAGGCATACGTCAACTTAAACTATTCTAACATGAAACGAGCATTGAATGTCAGGGATATCCTGAATAAGAAATATAAGGTATTCCCCTTTGAGGGGGAATGGCGTGATGCTTTCGACACTCCGGAATGTACGGGCGTATGGTTCGTATGGGGGGCAAGTGGGAATGGCAAAAGTTCTTTCGTAATGCAGCTGTGCAAAGAACTCTGTAAATACGATCGCGTTGCTTTCAACTCTTTGGAAGAAGGGACCTGTCTGACGGTACAAAATAGCCTGAAACGCTTCGGCATGGCTGAAGTAAGCCGCCGATTGAACTTTATCAAGGAGGATATCCCATCACTGCGAGAACGCCTTCGCAGGCATAAGAGTTACAATATCGTAATCATAGACAGCTTTCAGTACACGCAAATGACGTATAAGGACTACATTCAGTTGAAGGAGGAGTTCCCGGACAAACTGTTTATTTTTATCAGTCATGCACGTGGTAAGAACCCGAAAGGTGACGCTGCCACAAGTGTGATGTATGACGCTGACTTGAAGATATGGGTGGAAGGTCATATTGCTTTCAGCAAGGGACGCTATCAGGGAGATACCGGAAAATATACGATTTGGGATCAGGGAGCCATTGAGTATTGGGGCGAAAGTTTAACCAAATTAAAACAGAAGTAAATGGATACATATACAGGAAATGAGGTCTTTCAAATACTCATTAAGAAAAGCGAAGCCAGGGATATTGTAGAAGACTGGGCTGAAAGAAATATGGACTGTGACTTGCGTTTGCGTAAGGCAAAGACGCGCGGTCATGTTGTGATTGAGTTGAAGGATGTAGTGTATGCCAATAATATTCGTATATGGCATCCAGGCTGTCAAATAGAAATAAAAAAACAGTGAAAAGATGGAAGAGACAGTGGAAAAAATCATCAAGGAAGCAATGGAAAGCGTAAAGAACTACACCCTGAGCGACCAACACTGGATACTTACAGAAGTATCCGAGCGATTACGAGACAATGCGGACGAATGCCTTCAAATGGAGTATTTCAATGTAAATATCGATGACTATGAGTAAAGAGAAAAAACTGGTGGAACTGGTTCCACCGAATTACAAGCAGGGCAAAGAACTGGTTGTAAGTAAAGGACATACTTGTGGGTATTGTCATGGTAATGGCTGGTTCTGGGGCACGGACGAATTCCGTGATAGGGTGAAAAACACTTGCCCTTTGTGTGAAGGAAGCGGAATGCTTGATGCAGTTGTAACTATTGAATGGAAGCCTTCAAATAAGTAATGCCATGAGAAAAGAGTATTATAATTATTTTGTGAAGATGCCTGCGGTAATCCATGAGATGTTTCGGGAGAAAGTATCCGACTACCATTTCCCGGATATGAGCGCGGTAATGAATCACCTCATCGAGTCTTATATCCGTATGTGTGACGGAAAGAAGATTTCCAAACCGACACGACGGATTCTGTCCCATATAGAAAGAATCCCTGATATGGAATTTTTCTTTCGCCATCAGGAGAAATCAATATTGGGCTTCGAAATGAGCCATAGCCTTGCCGATGGGTTGCAACGCGCCATTGTGGTAAGTGGTTTTGGCAATCGCACCAAACTGGCCATTTATTTGATATGCTCTTTTATATCCGGTGCTGACGTGACACTGCGTGCGCTTTCGATGGAACTTGCCTCTGTCTCCATTCTTCGAGACCCGGATACATATCTTATTCACACCTATGTGAGCCATTATCAGTATGTATTTCTCAAAGAAACAGCGGCAGCCCAACGATTGAGCATGGAGGGTATGCTGACAGCAGCTGCGGAACTGCTTGTGAGGACGAACGAAGCGGATAACGGCTATTATACGCCGAATGCCCTTCAACGGATAATTGATCGGGTACTAACTATAAAAGGCAGTACATTGAAGGATTTCCGTAGACAGCAGCAAGTAAGTATACGTACGAACACTATCGGGTCCGATAGGATCCGTACTTTTATGCTAAAGCATGATATTACGTCTCCCCGGGAATTTCTCCGTCGAGTGGTCCTGTTCTTTCTGGAAGCTCGTTATCTGATTTATCGGAAAGAAGTAGTACCACAAGAGGATGACTTCCCCGAAGACGAACCACCAGATTGGGAAGATACTTTGTACAGCCAGTGCCAGAAAAGAGATTTTGCAAGATCAATATATAGTATTTAATAATTTAAAAATTAAGAAGATGATTACAGAAAAACAAAAAAAGGAATTAAAGAGCCTCACAGAAAAAGTGGAAGCTTATTGTAATGAGAACGGTATCAGCATCCTTATGGTGGCTGCAGTAACAGAAGAACACTCTACTGGTCTTGAACAAATATGCAGTAGCGTGGTACAGGGCAAAGGTAAGCATATTATTGGTTCGCTTATTGGAGCTATCAAAGCGGAAAGCAGGTTAAGCTCATTATTAAATATAGCCTTTACTGAAGCAGATCAAGTAAGTACAAGTATTTTTCCAATGAATAACATAAATATCAATTAATATGGAAAAATTACTGGTGTGGCGAGTATTCTCTGATACAGATGTATTTGGAGTTAAGTCTTATGTTTCTGCCAATGGCAGAAAAACCTTTTCTTCTGCAATGTTATTTAAAGGTTTATCAGGAAATTATTTAGCGTAAAACAAATTGAATCATTATGAAAAGTAAAATGCAAATGGGAGTAGTAACCGTGAAAGTGCAGGCTCCCAAAGGTTATAAACCATCAAGATTGACTTATAAATTTGGAGTCGTCATAAATGGAAGAAGTGAAAGCCTGATAGAGCAAATAAAGAATGATTATACGGGTGCAGTAAAAAAACAAATAGAGGAGCAAAATGACGGTCTAACAGTTAGCTGTACAGCAGATGTTGATTTAATTCCTGTTAGTGGTTTTTCTGCTCAATATTGGAAAGAAACCAAACAAAAATAATACAAAGAAACCATGAGCAAAAAAGAAGATTTATTAAAATGGAAAATAGTTGAGACAATTACTCCAAATTTTCCCGATGGCGTGATCATCATAAAAGAAGATACGGCTATTGAATATCCTTTGGCTCTTGTGCCTTTTCCAGTAGGAAGGCATAAGAATGGGACGAAAAAACAGAAGAAGAATGCTAAATTAGTAGCAGCAGCTCCCGAATTATTAAGGGCATGTAAGGAAGCGCTCAAATATGTTTGTGTTGAAGAACCTGCTCACGAAATACTGTGTGCTGCAATCAAAAAGGCTACAGAATAGATACTATAAAATGAATGTAACCATGCAAATAGACATCAATACAAAAAAACTTGTAAGAAAGCCCGAGAATTATGGGGCATTTTACAGCCTTTTGAACCGCCTTCCTACGTCCGATCGGGATGCACTGAAGGAAAGTGTTGTATTACAGTATACGGATAACCGTACCTCCAGTTTACGCGAAATGAGCCTTCAGGAGTATAACGATGCCGTTGCCGGTATGCAGAAACTGGCACCGCCTACTTACCAGGAACAGTTGATTAAAATACGTCGTCAGAAGCGCTCCTCTGTACTTCACCAGATGCAACTGCTGGGTATTGACACGTCAAACTGGGATAATGTCAATTCATTTTGCATGGATAGTCGTATCGCCGGTAAAGAGTTCCGGGATTTGGACTGTGAGGAACTGGATGCGCTGCAGGTGAAGTTGCGTGCGATACGTCGTAAGAAAGAACAAAAATAATAACCACTTAATTTTTTAGATATGGATAAATTAGATGTATTAAAAGAACTTTCCGCAAAGGAAAGAAAAGAGTTGTTGAAGCAATTGCAACAGGAAGAAAAAGAAGACCAGCGTAATCGTCGTGAAGCGTACGAAACCCTACGTCATCAGTTCGCCTTTGACGTTGAAAGTAAATTGATGCCGACCGTGAATAACGTGCAAGGCTTTTATGACTGGATTGTAGGAGAGAGTGAAGCTTTCCGTAACGTGATGCGGGATTATGGGCGGTTACGCCGTGGAGAAGAACAATCCAGTTTTTCCGTAGTGGATGAAGACTTTAAATTGGAAGTCAAAAGTAACAAGGTCAAAAGTTTCGATGAGCGTGCCGATCTCGCTGCGGAACGTTTGATTAACTACCTGAAGAACTATGTAGGTCGTACTGATAAAGGAGTCGATGACCCGATGTATCAGCTTGCCATGACACTGCTGGAGCGTAATAAACAGGGTGATCTCGACTATAAGTCCATCAGTAAGCTCTATGAGCTGGAGAGCCGTTTTGATGCGGAATATGCTGAAATTATGCAGCTATTCAAAGAGAGTAACGTCGTCTACAAGACAGCTACCAACTATTACTTTTATAAGCGCGATTTGAACGGTGTTTGGCGCCGTATTGAACCCTCTTTCTGCCGTCTGTAGTTATGGAAACGACAAAGAACATTGCACCGCATGTCATGGCCTGTAAGCGTTGTGAAGGCAAAGGATGTATATTCACCCCGGATCACCACGGAAACCCGGTTTCCGGCAAGTGTCCCATCTGCCAGGGTAGCGGAAGGGTGAAGGTACAAAGTAAAGTAATCACCCGTATCGAAGCATTCGTGCCGGGTAAAGATGACATCGAACTGCTAACCATGTGATTTTGTTCACATACTGAACTGAAAAAACGCCGTACTCTTTGGAATGCGGCGTTTTTTTTGTTATATGCACTGTTAAATAGCTAATTTTGCAACATATACCGAGAAATATATGCCTAAAGGACGTGATAAAGAATTGATAGAACTTCGTGATGAAGCCCTGTGCCGCCGCTACTATTACTGGACGGAGGTACAGCGCTTGCGCTTTGATGACGCTTTGAAAGTGTTATCAAAGCAGGAATTCTTCATCTCCGAAGAGCGTATCATGTCAATCATCCGGCGCAAGTGCCGTGAGCTGAATGACCTGGAGATAAAACCCGTTCCGAAGGTAAAGAAGCCCCGCCTGACAGCTGTTCAACTCTCCTTGTTTACTGGAGAGTGAATTTCTTTAATCCTTCCTGCATGGCAGACTCATCGTGCAGAGTGAAGGAAAACATCGTTTCATAGACTTTTATATTTCCGGGCAGTGAATAATCCCTACTTTTTACCCTGACAAGCGGAGTTGCTTCCTCTGCGCATTGGAATCCCTGCAGTGCCTTGTACAATTCCTTCGCTTTCAACTGGCGTTCCCTTACTTTCTGATAGGTACCGGACGTATAGTGAGTATCATCGTAGCAGTCAATGGCCAGACGCACGGTGACGAGAGACTCGCTTTTCTGTACCCCGTAACCGATATCGTTCCAGTCCGACTCTGTGTTTCCAATAAGTACACAGGGAAAAGTGACCGGGTAGTTATCCTGGTCTTCGGTTGGTTCTAACTGTCCGTAATCCTCATCAATATACGAGAGTTCCGGCATTGTTTCTGCGATGTGTTCCATAATCGCGATGAATATTTCTTCCATGATTTATGAATTTAAAATGTTTCTGATTTCGTTTTCTGTTTTCTCTGTTATCTTATCGGACAGTTCCTGACTCTCTCCGATGAACTGACGTTTCGGAATCTTGATCCGAAGAGTTTTCTTTTTAGTCAGTGCAAGCCCTTTCCAGCGTGATGCCTCCGGATTCTCCTGTTCTTTCTCCTTTCCCTTAGAATCTTTCTTTTTGCCCTTTTTCTTGCCATTAGCGGCCTTTTGTGCCTTACCTGTTGCCTCATAATACTTCGCCCATGCAAAACGCCGCATTTGGGCTGTAATGGTTGGATGTACTGTCCCTCCCCAGTTGTTTACCGGCGCGTATATAAGTTCATCGGACACTTTCACCCGGTAATCTCCGGGCACATATTTTATGGAGTTGAACATGTGGTTCCGGCTTGATAATAAAGTCCCGTATTGGCTGGCCGCATCTTTGCCTCCTGAAGAAAGTCTTTTTGCTTTCTTCCAGGGACGCAACCCGTTATTGACAAACCCTCCCTGGCGGAAGTTGTCCTGGTAATGATCCTTCGCCATACGTCCGGCCAGTACCGGCATTTTACGTTTCATCAAGTCATCCAGTTCTTTACGTTTGGCTTTTATCTGTTTTGAAAATTCTTTTATGTCCATAAATTACATAGTTTCAAAAATAATTTTATACCTTTGCAAACAAGGCTTTTATTATTTGCCTTTTTGCGTTATGAAAGTACCCGAACAAATAAAGAGCGAGGCCCGATGGCTTATTGAGCAATACGGCGATTCCTTCGATTATCTTGGTAATTACGAAGGTCAGGAGGCGTATTTGTTTAAGTTCCCTGAAGATTCGTGTACCGGTTTTCCTTTTGTCTATTTATTCAAGGATGGTCATGTTGCAGAAATAACAGGCTTTGAATCTCTTGATATTATAGGGCTACTTATCAAAGATGTCGACATGGTCGATGTTGAATAGCTTGTTATCTATCCGCATAACACCACTGGCAGTATACGTTTTTGTTCTTCCTGCATTGCAAAGCCAGTTGACATTTCGTGCTTCCCTGCCTGAACCTTTCTGATTATCATGTTGCGGCTCTATATATCTTAGTTCACCATCGGCGAATCTCTGCAATATGGTAGCGTGTCCTCCTCCTCCTTTCCAGAATATAACTAATTCGTAAACACCCTCCTCCTTACACATTTCGTTGAAGAATTGCATATAGCGTTTTTCTGTCATTTGAAGATAGCCTTTTGCTGTAAGCCAGTCATTGATACTGTTGTGTTTAGCGGGTGTCCCGTCTATATTCTTCCAGACTTCCCAAGCGTTCATTCCTTTGCTTAAGTAATTGAGTTTAGAACCTGGGGTATTGGACTTGGCCGTAATATTGAATCCCTTGAGACGCAATGCGTAGGCAGGCGTACAGGTTTGGCAGTTGATGCCATATCCTCTTTCCTTCCCGTAATTTGGGTTCGCGTTCTGTTTGTCCGCTTCTTCCACTGTCATCGGCTTACCCTTGGTAATTTTGAGCTTCTTTTCCAGTTCCAGATTGTGCATGGCGATGGCTTTCTTCTCTTCCTCTGTGAGATTTTTTGGCATTTCCGCAATCATTTCCTTAATACGTTTTGTTAACTTGTCTACAGCTTTCTCAGCTCCCCGGTGTGCTTCCTTTTGGTAAGGATGATTGTCAGAAAACAACTTGCCATCTTTTCCGGGATTGTTATCCAGTCCCGGAACCGGTTTGTTTTCCAACCCACTTCCCGGTATCGGAGTAGGTTTCTCATCCGTTGATGAAAGGGTACATTTACAATTCCATCGATCACCTGGACGATGTACGTCCCAAAATGGATCATCGACGGGACGTATGGTTCCCCAGAACACCTTATGGTCTGCCCCCGGATGTACGGATGTAGATGGCATCCATTTCAGATTCGGCAGGATATCCTTTTCTCTCTCAAACTGTCTCCAGTCCGCAGCCTGATGTGCCCGTATGACTGCCGTGTCGTATTCAGTCCGCAGCCAGTGTTGCATCTGGTGATCCGCAATGGGCATGACTTCCTTCATCCACTGTTCAAACGACTTTAAATTTCCGTTTTTATCCAGCAGCAACGCCGCCATGTCATTCTGTGCCCGATGTACTTTGAAAGCCGAGAATACAGCGTTATTCTTCCTTATTTCCTGATAAAAGTCATAATCCGGATCATTCGGTGTTCGCTTCTGAAATCCTTTATCCGTGGCGTTATTCATTGTTTCCCATACGGAATCAAACAGATTCTCTTCGATGTCGTTCATCGGATGGAAATCCTTACTATAAATATTTTTCAAGGCTTTTTTCAGTACCTCCTCATCAAAGGAAAAGTCGGATGCCGCTTCTTTATTTTTGTTTTCAAATTGATACAGGTCATTCATTACCATTCTAAAGCTGCCCCGTCTTTCCCCGGGGCTTTCCCGAAAAAACGTTTCAGCCAGTTATACGCGTTTTTAACGGCGTTTACTTTCTCTTTTTGTACATCTTTACCAGGTTTCTTTTCCACTTTGGTTTTATCCTCCGGATCCGGATCATCCTCCGGAGTCTTGATGGCTTTAGCTTTTGCCGCATCGATCTCAAGTGCCTTTTCTTCCTGCTGTTTTTTCAGTTCGTCATAATTATCCGGCTTTTCGACTCCGAATTCTTCATAGAGGTAGTCGTCACTGACCGGCAAGTTAAAGTTCGTTTTCAATTGCGTGAGGATAGTCATTTTCTGGCTCGGTTCAATGTCTTTCTTTTCCGGATAACAGAATTCTCCGCCGTCGGTATTAATGCCCATAGCTGCAAAAATATCCGTCATGTTGTAGTTGAGTACGTCCAGAATATCCTGCCGATCTGATTCCGTTACTTTGTCCTCTACCTTCTTGTGTACCGTTCCAAGTGCCTGCGTACCATTTTCGGAGGATTCGGTAGTCAGCGTATTGCCCAAGAACAATTTCGATATTTCACTGTTGCACCGTTCGCAAAGTTTATCGTAGAGGTCAGAACTTCCGGTCTTGTTGGCTGCTTCCCTTAGTTCCATGACCGTTTCCTGCGCATGGACGAACACGGACATACTCCCGGTACTTTCCGCGTCAGCGAGTGCCCTTTGCCGCGCTTCGTCGTCATCGGTCGGATAAGTGTACTCCCTGATGGGTGCCCCGAATATCTCGGCGAATTGTGCCCAGTCAGCAACATCGTTACGTTTGTAAATCACCCAGATAGCAGCTTTGGCCAACAGGCCCAAATCGTCCGGAGAACCTACAAATAACAGATCCGGATATTCATCCCACGAAGTACCGGTAATATCAGTTTGATGGCGCATGATAATGCGTCTTATCGGATCAACGTGCTTGCGTGGTATCAGGTCGTAGTTTATCCATTCCCCCTGCCGATAAAACTGCATCAGGGAGAATCCCCATATTTTTGCGTCCAGGATATCAGCTATCAACCGTCGGAACCAAGGAGAGCGTATTTGTTCGTTTACCCGCTTGTCCGGTTTACTGTTGCGCTGGAACTCGATGGCGGCAGATAATACGGCGTTTTTACGCTTTTCTATGACACTGGAGAGGTGCGTATCCATCAATATGTCACTGAATAGGTCATATAGTTTGTAACGTCTGGAGTAGTCCACGTTTTCGAATGACCGTATAGCGGACATGTAATCTGCAATATCGATACCGAATCGCTTCGGTTGTGTCAGTACAATGGTAGCGGGACCTTTTTGCCCGGGCCTTGGCGTATTCCCGCTCATGGTTATTTTCTCTGCCCTGTTATTCTTCTTTTTCATTTTACCAGTGGTTTACCCGTTTCCGGTTGCTCTTCATTAAAAAATTGGATTTGTTTGCCCTGATTTCTTCCGGCAGTAGTGGTGCCCCGTCGATTGAAATATCTTCATCCGCTACGGCCTTCATCCATTCCACAGCACGTTCGTATCGGTCTTTCCTTACTTGGGACAGGTTTCTTGGGTTGTGGATGCAAAAAATGTGATAAACGGAGATATCGATAGCCATCATTAGTATCAGTTGATTCCGTTTGTCGCCAACGACCGAGAATATTTTATCACAGTCATAGCGCTTGGAGAGATAACACCGCATTTCTGCGATCGCCCTGTCCTCGCATATCTCAATGACGGTATCGTCTTCTCTTGTTAGAGCGTCCAGTATTTCCTTGTGGATGCTCGCGTCATAGTCTTTAAGATCGATAAATTGGCTCATAAGAAAAAAGTATTTAGTTTATAATCTGTACTTGTTTTGTGACCGCGTTTTCTTCCGGGAGAGGATGGCGGGTTTTTCTGCCTGCCTTATTTTTTTGTCAATGACACGGTTTCCTCCCTCCACGCAGTCAGGACCATCGGCGGGATAAGTCAGCTGGAGACTGAACAGTTTGAATTGCTCTGCCATCCGTTTCATGTGCGGGTTGTCCTTTTCCGCTTCGTTTAGTATCAAGTTTCCCTCCCGGTTAAGCGGTTCGAGATTCGCTTCGATACGGGTGGCCTTGTCTGTCTTCTTTTCTTCGTCCCCCTGGATGTAAAGAGAAATTTTTCTTTCCCTCCGTATCCGGCGTACAATGGGCTGAAATACCTGCTGAAAAAAAGGGTCCTGAAGTTTGTTATTCTCCATGTAGCAGTATACGGTGGTTTTCCCTCCCACGAACTCCAGCAGCTTGATGTACCACTCGATGAACTCCGCATTGAGTCCTCTGTCCAAGAATGCTTTTATCAGATACAGTTTTCCTGATAGCTTCCCGAGCAAACAGACCGTTTTGGTGGAACTCTTTTTGGTTTTATTCTCCCCGGGTGCCGGGTCCCCGTAGATTATTACAAACTTGAATTTAGAGAGTGCCGGCACTTTCCCGTAGGTGAGTTCCTCGAATACACCTCCGTCTACTACCGGATTATTATAAAACTCTTTTTGCTGTGCCGCTGCGCTGACCAGTGAAAGGAACAGGTCGATATCCTCCTCCGAATTCTTTTCGGGCCATACGGAAAGCCCGTTTTTATCCCGGATATTGATGATATCCACATGGCCGATACCTTTCGCCTTTAATTCCGTGGCTTTCTCGATAGCCTTTTTAATACAGCAATCCAAAGCAATGATATTCCCGTTGAAAAGAATACGATAGTTTCCACTGACGGACATGGTTGGTATCAGTGCTTCCTCCAGCCACTTCCATTTTGTTTTGATGCGCTCCGGATTGCGACACTCCTCGTCAGTATCGATATCGTCTATCAGGATAAAGTCCGGACGGAAATTTTTGTTACGGGTACCGCGTGGAGACTGTCCGGCACCGATAGCCCTGAAGGAACATCCGCACAGACAGGTGAATTCCCCCGTTTCCCAGGCTCCCGGCTTCTTTTGCGACCCGTAATCCTGGATGATACGCTGGTTCTCCTCGAAGTTCGCCATAAATGGCAACAGTAGTCTTTCCGCATTATCCGCAGAATTAGAGATAAGCAGGACGTTCCGCACTTTTTTTGTTAGTGCCAGTTTGGATATCTCCATCATGGAGCGTGCCGACTTGGCCAGCTCCCGCGACCATGCCCGTACCTCATACCAGCGGTTATTCTTCATCAGTCGGCGTGTAGCCTTCTTGTGAAAGTCGGCCGGTTCACAGGAATAATACATCGCGAAATAATACCTGAACCATTCCTCATCGTTCTTTTCCAGTCTCTCCCGGCGTGCCTTGATATCCGCTTCTGTGTCTGTGGGATTGATTTCCGAACTTTCGCGAACGGATGCTACCAGTTCATTCCAATATTCCAGCGCCGTCCTGTCCTGTGGTGTAAGCCTTTTCTTTGCCATATCAGGAGAGTTTTGATTTGACAAACGCATCCAGTAACGGGGTGATCTCTTTTGCTTGTGTGGGATCGTATGCCCGTACCCATTTGAGCAGGTCAGTGAATACGGAGATGATGTCGGCCAGCCCTACTTCCGTTTCCATTTTCTTGATGGCGTTCGATAGTTTGGATATGGTATCCGCTTCCGCTGTATTCGGATAACGTTCACCGAGCGGCTTCTTGCTGATCGCATCATTCAGCTCTGCCAGCTGCCGGTACATGTTTTTAAGCTGTTCCTCCCGGGTGATGGTTATGGAAGCCTTTAATTGCTCCCAATTTCCTTTATTTATCCAGTTGTTCACAGTTACCCGTGACACCCCCACACGCTCGGCTATTTCCGCCTGTGTAAGCGTCTCTTTAGTGTAGAGCATTTTCGCCCAATCCTTCTTTTGCTCGTTCGTAAGTTCGGCCATATTACCTCCTTTTTATTTGCAAATTTGGTAATGAAAAGAGGTGAAAAAAAATGCGCGCCGCATGATGACACTTTAAAAAGTCATGACGGCATTTTAAAGTTACCATGATAAAAAGGCAGTTTGAAAATCGTTTGTAATCCACCTATTTTCGCACCATAAACCTGGGCGAACAACGTCCACAAGTGAAATGAACATGAATAAATTTTTCAATATGATACCCGGCAGGGAAGCCTGCTGCATACTGCTTTACGGAGACATCGGAGATTACGACAAAGTACGCAGTGGTGACATAGCGCGGGAACTGATAGAGGCAGAAGCTGCATATAAAAAGATTGATGTCAGGATTAACAGCAATGGTGGCGATGTATATGCAGGCATCGCCATCTTCAACGCATTTCGTAACAGCAAAGCCGATATCACTATTTACATAGATGGTATTGCTGCCAGTATTGCGTCCATCGTAGCCTTGTGTGGTAAGCCGGTTAAAATGAGCAAATATGCACGCTTGATGATTCATAGTGTTTCCGGTGGTTTCTATGGCAATAAGAATGAATTGCGCCAGTGCCTTGCTGAAGTCGAATCGTTGGAAGATACGCTTTGCCAGATTTATGCCACCCGTATTGGAAAAACAGAGGAAGAAATTAAAGCTGCCTATTTCGATGGTAAAGAACATTGGTTGAAAGCAGATGAAGCATTGTCCTTAGGATTGATTGATGGAATCTATGACGCTGATCCGATACCCGAGGACAGTACCCCCGAGCAAGTATTTCAAATATTCAATAACCGGCTGAATAAGCCACAAAATTTTAATCAAATGAATTTAGACGAACTCAAAAAACGTCCGCACTTCAAGAACTGTGCGAGTGATGAAGATTTCCTTCGTGAAATTGGGGTTCTGGAAACAGAAGCCGGAAAAGTTCCCGGCCTGAATACCGAAGTGAACCGTCTGACAGGTGAACTTAAGGTGTTCCAGGACAAAGCGAAAACTGACGAAGAGAACTCCCGTAAGAAATTGCTGGATGATGCCCAGGAAGATGGCCGTATCGATGCGACCACCCGCCCCATTTATGAGAACCTGCTGGTAAAGGACCGTGAAAACGGTGAAAAAGCGTTGGAAAAGCTGGCACCTAAACGCAAGGTTATGAATGACCTGCATGTGAATCCTACGGATGAAAGTCCGTGGAACAAACGCCAGCGTGAAATCAAAGAAAAGTTGAACCGTAAATAACAGTATGTTATGGCAATAGTAGTAAGAAATACCAATTACAACGGTGAGGTACTGGAGAAAATCCTGACGCTCGCCGCCACCGGAAATGAAATCGTAGAAAAAGGAATGATCTATGTTATTCCCGGTGTGGAGAAAAAAATCAGCCTTCCGCGTATCAAGAGCGGTAAGATGTTGCAGAAACGTAAGGAAAATCCCCAGATTGAAGACTCGAAAGGCAACTTCAATTACAGTGAGAAATCATTGGACCCGGTGGATTTTATGGCCTTCACGGTGTTTAACCCCCGAGCCTTCGAACATATCTGGCGCAAGTGGCAGCCGAAAGGGAATCTGGTCTTTGCCGAACTCCCTCCGGAGGGTCAGAATGCCCTGTTGGAAGAGTTGATCAAGCAGGTGAAATTCGAGTTGGGCGATCATTATATCAACGGTGAGTTCGGTGACGACGACGACCATTTGATGAATGGTATTTTGACGCAGGCCGCCAAAGATACCGAACTGATTGTCGTTTCCACCAGCAAGACCACAATGCTCGAAAAGTTGAAGGCTGTCCGTAAGGCCATTCCCAAAGCCCTGCGCAGTAACCCGAACCTCCGTCTGGTGATGAGCATCGATGACTTTGACAAATACGATGACGAACTGACCGAGCGTGAGAGCAAGAATGCTTCCGAAACGGATGTAAACAGCAAACGTTACAAGGGTATCACTATCGAGACACTGGCTGCATGGCCCGATGACTTGATTGTTGCAACCCTCTGTTCCCCAGATGCTGATGGTAACTGGTTCGCCGCAGTCAACCTGCAGGACGATCAGGATGTGATCCAAATCGATAAGATCGCCAACGCCAGTGAACTTTATTTCTTCAAGTTGCTGATGAAAGCCGATACGAACATCGCGTTCGGTGAGGAAATGGTGGTTCTGGATACCCGTATATCCCCGGCATTCAAGTCTTCGGAAAAGACTCTCACCTCGGATGTGAACGAACTGTCATTCAAGGCTGCCGGAGAGAGCAAGGAAGTGACGATTACGGCGTCAGGTGAATACAGTGTCAGTGCCGCCCCGGCCGGTTTCACGGTTGTAGGTACTGATGACGGTTTGAAAGTTACTGCTGAAAAGAATACCGGCGGCAAAGCGAAAGCAGGCAACTTGGTTGTGACACTGGATTCCGACAAGACGAAAAAGGTGACCATTGCACTGTCACAAGTAGCAACTGACGTAGAAGTCGGAGGATAGCGATGGCAAAGCTGAAACAATTGGTTCTTCATTGTACTGCCACTCCGGAAGGGCGTAAAGTGACATCCGCCGATATCCGTGCCTGGCACACGAACCCGGTATCAAAGGGCGGACGTGGCTGGAGACAAGTGGGCTATACGGACATGATTCATCTGGATGGCCGGGTGGAACGTCTGGTGGAAAATAACGAGGACATGAATGTGGATTCCTGGGAAGTTACCAATGGGGCAACCGGTCACAACAGTGTAAGCCGGCACGTTGTCTACGTTGGTGGAGTGGCAGGTGACGGAAAAACGCCGAAAGACACCCGTACTCCTGCCCAATTGAAAGCCATGGAGGCGTATGTGAAGGACTTCCACCGTCGCTTCCCTTCCGTCCGGATTATCGGTCATAACGAACTGGCAGCGAAAGCCTGCCCGTCGTTTGACGTTCAGAAATGGCTTCAATCAATAGGTATAAGACAAAAATAAAGAGAAGCATGGAACTCAGTGAAATTCTCAACTGGATATTGGGCGGGGGACTTGTGACTACTCTGATAACGTTGATCACCATCGGCCCGACCATAAAGAAAGCGAGGGCGGAAGCCGAGAAGGCAAAAGCCGACACGGAGACAGTGAGGATAGACAACACTGAGCAAGCCACGCGGATATTGATAGAAAATATTGTAGAACCCTTAAAAAAAGAACTTGGTGCGACACGAAGAGAAATGGAGCGTTTACGCAAGGCTATCGACGGTGCGAATGATTGCCAGTACCGTTCTGATTGTCCTGTGCTGTATGAGCTGCGCGACCTCCCGAAGACAGAACCGGACTACTTTGACGAGCCAGTCCGTCCAAAACGGGGACAGCGCAAGAAACATCAGTCGGGGTATGACAATGGCGGGTATCCCGAAATCAGAGCTGACCCTGAAGATTCCGACGACTGACCTTTATGCTCTTCCTCCGGATGCTTCCTTTCACGGAAAGAAAGGCCAGGCTAATGTGGATGTGAAGACACAAGGTGACACGTTGATAGTATACGCCTCCTGTGACAGTCTCCAACGTATTATTGAATGGTACGAATCGGAACTGACGCGCATCCGGAGCGAAACCGTCACGGGTACGGAAACCGTTCAAACGGAGATTAAACACAGATTTAACCCCGTTCAAATGGTACTTATTGCCTTTATCGCCGGAATGGCATCCGGCATGGTATTAATAATTGTAATTAAAAAACGCAATGGAAAAAAATAAAAATTTCATTTACGGTATTGCTACCGTCAAGAGTGGTGACCTCCTGATCGGCTGGATTGAAAAAGGCAGCTGGGACTGGGGCGGTACGAAGCCCGAGACTGTGGACGTGGAAGCCGAGCAGGTTCCGGATGCCCCGGTATTGACACTGCTACAGAAAAACGGTCAGATTTCTCCGACGTTCAATATCATCCAGATGGATTATAAGAACATACAGGCAGTGATGGGCGGTACGTTGGTAGGTTCAGAAGATGCCTCTACCGGTTGGAAAGCCCCGACTGACCTCGTACAAAAGTCCGGCAAGTGGACGATTGATTTCGTGTCCGGCCAGACGATGACTATTCCGAACGGTACCATTCTGGCAAACCTTGGCGGCAAATTGGCTCTTACAGAGGTGTCCAAATTGGAATGCCAGCTGAAGATCAATAAACCGGAAGATAATTCCGCTTCCTACGAAATCAACGATACGGCAGCCAAGGCATAACGTATGGACGATACGGTAACAAGGAAAATACAAAGGGAGGCATCGGAGGTAATACTGGATATCGGTGTCTCCCTTCCTTTGAAAGAGTGGCGCATCCCCTTCCGGAAGAAACCGGTACAGTGGCGCGTCACGATGCGCCGTCCGCGCCTGTCGGGGCAGATGTGCATTACACGTATCTACCTTTCGATGGATGTGACTCCCGAGGAACTGGAAGCATTGTCCGGAAAGGATAAGTTACGGTTCATGGCCGATCATGGCGTGGATATCTCGCGCATGATTGCTTACACGCTCTGTCAGGGAGTTATCTCCCGTCGTTTGTTTATCCGCCCGGTAGCATGGTTCCTCAGGGAAGCAGTGGAGCATCGTTTCCTTATCGGCGCGATGAACCGGTTCGTAAACCTGATGGGGACGGAATCTTTTACCGGTATTATCAGATCAGTCGATCGGGCGAACCCGATGAAGCTGAGACTGAGCCAAAAAAAGAAGGGGAGTTAAGAACCGAATTCGAAGGTTCCCATAGCCCTTTCGGCTTTATCTGGAATATTGCCAGCACTACCGGCTGGAGTGTAAAGTATATTTTGGAAAAGGTTAATTATCAAACTCTGATATTAATGCTTTCCGATGCCCCGCGCTATGTTCGCCGCCGGGTAAGTTCCCGGAACGGGCAACCGGATGGGGAAGTAGACGAAAACTCTGCTGCAAAAGAAGCCGGTGATATAGTGAATTTTTTTCAAAGCAAATTAGAACTGTAGATTATGAAACCTGTAGAAATCGAGTTCCTGATGAAGGACAATCTTTCCGGCGGTCTTGACAAGGCCGGTCTTGCCGTCGATATCCTTGCCGTCAAGTCTGAAAAGGCCGCGGAGGCTATCAATGCCAAGATCGTAGAACAAAAGAAAGTGATCGAACAGGTTTCTTCCGATCTGGAACGTATGGAATCCCAGCTTCAGGGGATGAAGCCCGGTTCTGCGCAAGAGGAACTGGCTGCCGACGTCATGGCCTGCCGTAAAGTCCTGGAAGAGGAACGTGGCGCCCTTGAAGGTTTGGAAAAGGAACATGCCAAGGCAGAGGCAAGTGTCCGGAATCTCCGTAAGGAATACCAGCAGGTTTCCCTGGAAGAAGAGCGCGCGGCTGCCGGAAGCCAGACGCTTGCCGACAAGATCCGGGAGCAAAAGGAAGTGGTCAAACAGACGGAAGCCGATGTCAAGTCTCTGGAGAAAGCCTGGCAAAATGCCGCCCCCGGTAAAACAAAGGTGGTCGCACTTGACGAGCTGAACGCTGCCAAACGAGCCCTTGAAGAGGATAAAAAACTGCTCGTGCAATATCAGGGAGAACAGGAAAAGACGAGAATGACCACTAAACGGCTTTCCATGCAGTTGCGCGAGCTTCAGGACAATATGGCCCGTATGCGCCTGAACGGTCAGCAGAATACTGAAGAATACCGGAAATTGGCTCAACAGGCCGCGCTCCTTTCCGATACGCTTGCCGACTTGAATACCCAGACGCGGATCCTGTCGAACGACGATGCCAACCTGCAGGGCTTCATGTCCGGAGTCAGCGGTCTCGCCGGTGTGTTTACAACCGCTACCGGTGCCCTTTCCCTTTTCGCTTCGGAGAATGAGGATTTAGCCAGGATACAGACTCGCGTGCAAAGCGTGATGGCCATCACGATGGGACTGCAGCAAGTGTTCAACACCCTGAACAAGGATTCCGCTTTCCGGCTGGTGACGGTGGTAAAGATGAAAAACCTGTTGACGGCTGCCAATACCCGGCTGGCTGTATCATTAGGTATCTCCACCGGAGCGGCGCAGGCTCTGATGGCTACGCTCACCTTGGGGCTTTCAGTTGTCATTACGGGACTTATCGTCGCCTGGGATAGATATTCGGACGCACAGGAGAAAGCGGCACAGAAGGCAAAAGAACGTGTGGAAATCGAATCCAACGGGCGGGCACAGATGATAAAGACACGCTTCGAGATTGATAACACGGTAAAGAGCCTGAAGAACTTTACCGGAAACAAGGAACAGGAGAAATCGAAAGTCGAGGAACTTAACCGGAAATATGGTGAATCTTTCGGTTATTACGACACGCTTGCCCAGTGGTATGATATCCTGATCCAAAAAAGTGAAGACTATATTCAAATGCTGTTCTTGCAGGCAAAAGCCCAGAATCTGGTAAATAAAGCCGTAGAAGCGGACGAAAAAGTCGCAACGATAAAAGCCACGGACAAAGACGATGTGGACGGCTCTATGGGCTGGTTCCAAAAAATGCTGTTATATTCGGCGCAGGGAGAGTCAAACGGTCAGATAGATGCCCAAAAGCTGATTGAGCAACATAACAAGGAAGCCAAGGAAGCTGCTGTAAAAAGCGCGGAAGAGGAACGTGACGCTTACCTGGAAGAAGCTGCCAAGTTACAGGAAGAAGCCGCTAAAATCGGAAAAAACTCCGGTATCGGTGGTCATGTGGAACCCGAAAAGCCGAAAAACGATCCGGATGCGAAAAAGAAACAGCAGGAAAAGATTAATGAAGAATTACTGGCCCTCCGCCGTAAGAACCAGGAGGATGAAATCAATCTCCGGAAAGAAGGTACGGAAAAGAAAATCCGGCAGATAGAACTGGACTATCAGAAAGAACTCGATGCCATCAAAAAACAGGAAAAGAAGTGGACGGATGCGAATGGAGGCAAACTGACGGAAGAGCAATCTACCGAGATTTCCACACGTTATGCCCATGCGGAAAGCCTGAAAGATAAAAGCATTGCTGAGACGAATGAGGAACAGTTGAAAGCGGATTTTCAGGCCATGCAGGACTACCTGAAAGAATTCGGAACGTTCCAGCAGCAGAAACTCGCCATCGCCCGGGAATACGACAGGAAGATTGCCGAATCCCAAAACCAATGGGAAAAGAAGTCACTGGAGAAGCAAAAGCAATCCGATATTGCCGGTGTCGACACGGAAGCAATGAAACAGAACATCGACTGGGTTACCGTATTCGGTGAGTTTGGCGGGATGTTCGACGGCATGATAAGGCCGGCGCTTGACGAAGCTAAAAAATACCTTCAGACAGACAAGTTCAAAAACTCCGACCAGGCAAGTCAAAAGGCCCTGGTCGACGCTATCAACCAAATGGAAAAATCACTTGGCGGTGCGGGAGGACTGAATTTCAAGAAGCTCGGCCAGGACATGACGACTTATCAGAATTCCCTCCTTGAACTGGATAGTTTCAAGGAACAGGAATCGGCCGCCATCACCAAACTTAAAAAAGCGCAGGAAGATTATGAAAAAGCGGTAAAGAACGGCACGGAACAGGAGCAGCTGGCTGCGGAAATTGCCCTTGAAAATGCCCAAAGCAATGCGGATGCCGCGTCCGAGAATGTGAAGACGCAGACGGATATCGTCAACCAGAACCAGCAGAACCTGTCTTCTACCGCCACCAATCTGAAGGTCAATATGGAAAGTGTGACGGAAGGTCTGTCAAAACTGGCATCCGGTGGATTAAGGAATGCCTATGACGGGCTGATCCAGACGGGTAAGGCTATGGGAGGCGCTTTTGAAAAAGTGGCGGAAAAGATAGAGGATGTTCCGATTATAGGCTGGATCATTTCCATTATCGATATTTTCAAAGACGGTTTGAGCAACCTTGTCGGTCCGTTGCTTGACTCGATATTCGATGCGATCAGTGGGATACTTAGCGATGTTTTGTCGGGTGACATATTCGTCACTATCGGTAAATCCCTCCGGGACGGCATAGGCAGCATCCTTAATTCCATAACATTTGGCGGTTGGGATTCATGGATGGGCAAGATAAACGGCAGTAACGCCAAGGAGGTGAACGAGATAGTCGATCGTCTGACGGAAAGTAATAAATACCTGGTGGCAGCCATCGAGAAACTGACGAACGAAATGGAGAATTCCGGTGGTGTCCAGTCCACTGATTATTACAAAGCAGCCTATAACAAACAGGTACAGAAAACCGAAAATGACCGGCAGATGCTTGAAGCCAAGATGGGATATCACTCCTCCCACCATTCGAATGACTATTATATCAATGACGCTTTCGGCTGGAGCGACTGGCAACGGGCTTCGGATCATGTCGGGAAAACACTTCGGTCGGCTTCCGACCTTTGGCGGCTTTCCCCGGAAGATTTGGCAAAGCTCCAGGAACTCCCCGACATTTGGGAAAAGATACACAGTGGGAAGTATAACCAGGATGAATGGCTGGATACATATATCGCGGATGCGAATACCCTGCTTGAACTCCAGCAGCAATGGCAGGATGCCATTACCGACACCTCCTTTGACAGTATCAAAAGCGGGATGAAAGACCTGTTGAAAGACTTTGAAACCGATTCAAAGGATGTGATCGCAAGCGTGGACGAATTTATGAAAAACGCCATCCTGAAATCCATTGTGGACGGGACCTATTCCGATGAACTCAAAAAATGGCAGGAAACCTTCGCTGAATACATGTCTGACGGCATCCTCTCGGAGAATGAAGCGGACATTCTGCGCAAACGCTATGAGGACATATACGACAAGGCGAACGCAAAGAAAAACGAAGCATTTGAGGCTGCGGGTATAACGGATGATTCCACGACCACCCAGAGCGGGAAAACCGGCAGCTTTTCCGCGATGAGCCAGGACCAGGGCACGAAGCTGGAAGGCATGTTCACTTCCGGGCTGAACCACTGGGTGAGTATCGACGAGAAAGTCGAGGATGTCGCCGGGCGTATGGCTATGGCGGAAAGTCATCTGGCCAAGATAGAAGAACATACCGGCGAGTGCAGGAAATCCCTTTCCGTTATCGCCGAGGATATCAATATAATCAAACGTGACGGAGTAAAACTGAGATCATGAGTATGGATACAATCATAGGCGGGCTGTTCCTTGTGAACGGTATCGATGTCTGGACGGAGTACGGTGTATTCCTGACGGAAGAGAAGCGCGGCGGCTGTGACAACCTGAAGGCCATCCTGGCTGCGAGCAAGACGAAAGAGCATACGGCGGTGGATATCCGCGAGAAAAACGGTGAAAAATACTCCGATGAACTCATTGTGGCCAACCAGGCTCGTGACGTGACGCTTCTTTTTGCCCTGTATGCCCCGACAAAAAAACAATGGCTGAAGAAGTACATGGACTTCATCGCCTTTTTGAAAACCGGGAACAAGGGATGGCTGTCCCTTTACTTCCCGCAGCTGGAACTGACGATGCGCGTGCATTATCTGGATAGCACTAACTTCACTCCACTGACTTATCTCTGGAAGGAAGGCGTGCAGGCCGGACGCTTCAAAGTGAAATTCCATGAACCCGAACCGGTTATTTAACACCATTAAAATGACGTTCAAACATGCTTTTAACAGTATATGACAGCAACAGGCAGCAGAAAGCCCTCCTTTCCCCGGAGGACAGTTCCACGCAGGTGAAGGCACTCCAGTCGGACAATGTGCTGACGTTATCCTTTACTTTATATGAATATGTCCCTCTGGATGTGAACGATTACGTGGATTTTGAGGGAGAACGCTACTGGCTGACGGAGCGATATTTCCCGAATGAAAAGAACACGCAGGAGTGGAAATACGATGTGAAGTTTTACGGAATTGAAAGCCTGATAAAAAGATTCCTGGTACTCAATACGGTGGACGGTGATCCGGAACCGGTATTTACCCTTACCGCCCCGCCACGGGAACATGTAGCCTTGATAGTAAAGGCTATCAATGACGGCATGAATAATACCACCGACTGGAAGGTCGGCACGGTTGAGGGTGCGGATAACATTGTGATAGATTACGAAGGCAAGTATTGCAATGATGCCCTGAAAGAAATTGCCGGTAAAGTACCCGGGGCTGAATGGTGGGTAGAGGGGCAGACGATGAACATCTGCCGTTGCGAGCATGGGGAAGAGATTACACTGGCTTATGGCCGGGGACTCACGGAAATCGAACGTGACAAGGCCGACAACGCCAAATTTTATACCCGTTTGTTCCCGATCGGAAGCAGCCGGAATATTGACCCGGAAAAATACGGGCACAGCCGCCTCCAGCTTCCCGGTGGTGAGAAGTACGTGGATGTCAACACTGACAAGTACGGTATCTTCCACCATTACGAGAAAGATGCCTTCGCGGATATCTACCCGCGTCGTGTCGGTACGGTCAGCAGTGTACGGAGCAAGCAGGCAAACAGTGAGGACGGTACCCCTTTCACTATTTACTACTTTAAAGACGATACCCTGAATTTCGATCCGAACAGTTACGAACTGGGCGGCAAGGTGAAACGTGTCTCTTTTCAGGAGGGCAGCGACCTTGCCGGGCTGGGGGATGATGAAGACGGGAACTATTATTTTGAGGTGAATTTCGACAGCGATACCCGCGAGTTCGAAATTAAAACCATTTGGCCGTATGATGACGATACCCAGCTTCCCGGTGATAAGCTGGTTCCGAAAGCCGGTGACAAATATATCCTATGGAATACCCGTATGCCTGATGAGTATTACGCCCTGGCTGAAGAGGAATTTCGTACGGCCGTGGATAAATACAATGAAGATAATGCCCTTGACATTTCGGTGTATAAGGGGCCTACAGACCATGTCTATATCGAACAAAACAATATAAGCCTTTATCTGGGTCGTCGTGTGCGTTTGGAAAGTATAGAGTACTTCCCGGAAGCAGGCTACCGGAGCAGCCGTATAACACGGCTTACGCGAAAGGTGACATTACCCTCCCAGGTAGACCTTGAGATAAGTGATGCTATTTCCACCGGTGTGATGGAATCCATCAATAACAATATCGAGGGTGTAAAGAACTACACGAAAACAGCAGTGGAAAGATCATCCCTCCCTGATATTATCCGGAGTTGGGACAAGACCGTACCCACGGATAACAACCTGTTTTCTGCCAGGAAAAGCCGGAATGAGTTCCTGAATAAAAACGAGCGTGACCGCGCCAAAAGGAAGATCATCTTTGACGAGGGTATCGATGCCGGAGACTTTGAAGCCGGTGAACGTGGAGGAACGATTGACGGCAAAGGGAATGCGGAACTGCTTTCCCTTGTTATCCGGGAATTGCTTCGCAGTGCCAAGTTTGTGGACGGCTTTTTTGGGGAGGGGTTCCAACTTTGGATTGATGAAAACGGGCTGGCCAATTTAACACTGGACAAGTTGACCGTCCGGCAGATCATGGTAGTGCTGGAGCTATTGATTGAGAAAGTGAGGAGTGTCGGCGGCCAGCTCTGCGTGTCGGCAGCCAACGGCAAGATAAAAAGCGTTGAAAAGCAGGACGGTTACTATTTTATCACCTTTGAGCAGGATAATACTTTTGTGGCGCATGACCTGATGCGTTGTGCCACATTTAGCGGCGGGACGCTGCAAAATTACTGGGTGGAAGTGGCCGGGGTGGAAGGTAACAGTATCCTGGTAGCCGAGGAAGAATTTGACACCTCACTGCCGGTTCCGGGAGATGAATGCGTGCTGATGGGTAACACACGGAATACGCTCAGGCAGAACCTTATACTGATAAGTGCCACTGAGGACGGACAACCGAGGGTGGATGTTATGGACGGCGTGAAGGCGAAGAACTTTACGGACTGCCTGCGCGCACGTCTGGGTAATCTGGACGGTATCAAGGATGATTGGTTCCCCGCAGACAACCAGCCGCACGGCAACGGTCTGTACAGCGACAATGCTTATCTGCGCGGTACCTTCCTTCTGGTAACCGGCGAAGACATTAAGACGAAATTCGAGATCGTTGAAGGGAAAATAACAAGTTCCATTACGGCTCTCCGTCAGGATTTCGCCGCCGATCGTGGTTATTTGAACAACGCCGCTTTTGATGACGGTCTGGAAAAATGGAACACGGAGAACGAGACTGTATTCTTCCTGGTAGGTAACCGCTGGATATGGGCAAATAACAATGTTCTTTCCAAAAAAGGTGACAGTGCAAGCGTGACACAGGACGATGGTCGTACGGTAGTCCGGATCCGTAACAAATATATCCTCCAGAAACGGGTGAATTTGAAAAGCGTCCCTTCCTTTCCCGGGAACGGTGAGGACAAAAAGGAGGCTGTTCCGGTTTATCTGACCTTCTTCTACCGTTGCGCGAAAGCCGGTACCCTGCGGATTGAATTCGAGAACGTTGACAAGACTGGTTTTGCGAATTTCAACAGCCTGGAGGTGGAGGAAGAACTGGCTGAAACGGACGGATACGTTCAGTACACATGCAGCGGGCTTTGGAACGGAACGGGTGATTTCAAACTGTCATTTACCGGTGATATTTACTTGTACATGCTCATCCTCTCCACCGACAAGGTGGAATCCCTGGCTCACCGGTACAAGACCCTGTTTGAACAATCGGAACGCCTGGTTAAGATTTCGGCCGCCGTATTCGACAAGGACGAGAACTGCCTGCAGGAAACCGGCCTTATGGTAAAGCCCGAAGGTTCCGGCATTTATATGCAGGGTCCCGACGGTAAACTGGCGCTGATCGGCGTGGGTGTGGAGGAAACGGATACTGCCGGGAATAAACGGACCGTGGTGAAACTGACTGCGGAGAACATCCGTATGGAGGGCTTGGTGACAGCGAACGACAATTTCAAGATTCTGGAGGATGGGTCGATGGAGGCCAATTCCGGTACATTTTCCGGATATCTGAAGACGAGATTTCATCTGATAGAATCAAGCGATGCCGTATACACGACCGATTCGGCACGTGGTGAGAGTGGTTATATGATCGGCCGGGAACTGAACCTGAAGGTTGACATGGGCGGTTCCAGCAACGGTGCCGATGTCATACTCCCGAATGACGTGGGATATATCGGTTCGCGTGTAATCCTGTACAACGGCTGCCATCCGCCTTATACAAGGACGATTGGTTCCATCCGGTACAGCACGGTGCGTGTGGATGACGGCAGCCTGTTGCGCGGTACGAATGTCAACCTTGGCGAAGAAGGGCTGCTCTCCTATGAAGACCCGTACAAGATCGCTTGGATGAGCGGTATCATCGAGCTTATCGGTACTCCTGAATATAACGGCCAATTCGTTGTGGACTTGCTCTCGTGGCGTGGAGCCTTCGCTGCTCCTCCCGCCTCGCCCTCGAATGGGTGGCTGTATTACGATGTGACGGCTAACCGCAACTACATGTACTGGTATGGTGAGTGGATCGAATTTCCCGCCTACGGTGATGACACCGATGACCTTCGCATTACCTGGAAAGGTGTTCTTTCCTCCGCCCCGGCGAATCCTGAAAGGAACTGGCTCTACGTTACTTCCGTGAACCGGTATCTTCTCATCTACACGGGTGAGAAATGGGAGGACATAGGTTTCAATTTTAATTACCTGAACAAGTGCGGCTGGTGTATCCTTGGCTTCAGCGCGCTTTCATACAAGTATTACAAGGACTGACAAAAATAGATAAGGAGAAATAGTTATGGCACTTACAGAAGCGGAAAAAACCGAATTAAAGAAAGATATCCTGAATGCTATCAAAGCGGAGAGCCAGGGTGTTGACGAACTGGCCGAGGTCACCTCGCTGGACAATATCAAGAGCCTTCCGGCAATGCGCGGGCAAGAGGTTGTGCTTGCCCCCGTCTCACTGTTGAAAAAACCTGCGGAGGATGCCGCCGCCACGGCCAAAGCTGCCGCCGCAACAGCTAACAATGCGGCATCGGCAGCCAATACGGCTGCGGGGAATGCCGCAAGTGCAGCCGGGGTTGCAGATACCGCTGCAAATACCGCGAATGCTGCCGCCGCCGATGCGAGTGCAGCGGCCAAGGAAGCCATTCAGGTGAAAAAAGATTATGTAAACACCGCTTTAGCTGCATTGAAAGGTGCGACAGCCCGTTTCGGTGGATTTATTGAAATAAGCGGTGACGATATTGATTTCTTTGATGACAGTGTGGAACATTCTCCGGAAGAGATTCAATATAGCCCTTCACATAAGTTATTTGTCGTTCAGGCAAGCGTAAAAGAATACTATACATCATGGCCCGGCAGTGAGATATATAACCAGGACGGGGTGTTACTGAAAAATAAAGCCTACCTGTTTGGGGAGGTACTTTATGTATGGAGTGACGAGGAAAACGGACTCGTTGAAATCAGCGGCAGCGGTGGCGGCAACACGCTCAATGTTTCAGAGGAATACCCTCTGGATAGCGGCTATTATACCCTTGCTACCGCTATCATTGCCGTAGAAGAAAAACAGCGCGGCAAAGGCCGTTGTATCACCTATGAGGTTTCGCAGGGTAAATGGGAGACAAAACAGTTTGCCGGTACCAATCTTTCCAGCTGGGGACAGGTTGCCAGTTGGGAAGATTTTGGTGGTGCCGGTACGGTGAAAAGTGTAACTGTCAACGGTGAAAGACAGAATCCGGACAGTACCGGAAATGTGAATATAATCTTTAATGAGACGGAGGTGGACGAAAGTCTGGATGCTTCCAGTACCAATCCTGTACAGAACTCCGCTGTTACAGCCAAACTAAACGAAATGGATGCGAATACCATTTTCGGTGCTACTGCCGACCTCAGTGAGGACGAGAGTTCTGTCCGTCTGACGCTGAAGAATAAAAGCGGTGCCGAGGTAGTCTCCGTAGACCTTCCTGCCGGCAGTGGTGGCGGTGGCGGCGGAGAAACTGCCACGACAAAAATAGTATTGGGCGCTTCCGTTGACCATTCGATCATCAAGGAGGGAAGTTCCGCCCTTCTTACTTATACTTATGACCACCAGTACGCCGGGGGTGATGAAAAGGGACAGCCTACCGGCCAGAAGGCCACTATCCAGATAACCATTCTTCGCGGCTCCACTACCATGTACAGTGATACCCGGTATGATGTGAGCAAGGGCAGCTATTCACTGGACCTGACCAAGTACCTCATGGTAGGTACTACCGATGTATATGTTAATGCCACCACTACCGACCCTATCACAGGCAAGACTCAGACCAACCGGGCGTATGTGAGCGTTAAGGCGGTTACCTTGTCACTGGCAAGCAGTTATAATCTTGCCGGAAGCATCGCCGGGGGTGGTTATAATACAAACGACACGGTCAGCCTTCCCTACACTGTTAGCGGATCCGGGACAAAGGTGGTCACCTTGTACGTGGACGGCAAACAGCAAAACGCCAACACGGTGACCCGCAGCGGTACCACCAATGGAAGTTTCAACCTTTCGATGACCGGGTTCGACGTAGGCCGGCATACGGTTCAGATGGTCGCCGAGATGGAGGCGAGTGCGGACTTGACGCTGAAATCTGAAAGCATTTACATCGATATCCTCAAGTCGGGTAATAGTGCCCCGTTTATCGGCACGATGATGAGCTTTACCGACGGCCGTATCTTTTCTTCGTCCGACCACCTGACCCCACTCCTGGAAGCCGGACAGTTCGAGCAGGTGAAATTCGATTTTGTAGTGTACGACCCCTCCGCAACTCCGGCCACAATGTCCGTTTTCCGTGACAATGTGCAGACTCAGGAGGTTAGTGTCCCGCGAACAACGCAGACTTATGTGAACCGTTTCACGGAAAAGGGAAGGGTATCCATGAGATTCCAGTGCGGTGTAACCCGCTATCCGCTCAATATTGACGTGACCGATTCCGGCATTGACCTGAGCGAAACAACCTCCGGACTGCAACTGAAACTTTCGGCAGCCGGTCGTAGTAATACGGAGGGCAATCCCGGCAACTGGGAGTATAACGGCGTGGAAACTACGTTCGAGAATTTCGACTGGCAGAGTAACGGGTGGACGGGCGACTCCCTTAAGCTGACAAACGGCGCATCCATCGATATAGGTCATAAACCTTTTACATCTGATGCCACGACAACCGGCGCCACCTATGAACTGGAACTGACCTGCACGAATGTGACAGACCGCAGCGGTCTTGTTGTGGACTGCATGAACGGCGGTGTAGGTATGCAGCTTACCACGCAGGAAGCCTTGATGCGCGCCAGTGGTGGTACGGAGGTAGGTACGAAGTTCGCCAGCGGTATCCAACTGAAAATCGCTTTTGTGGTGGGTATGAAGTCCGGCAACCGGCTGATGGAACTGTATGTGAATGGTATCCGGTGCGGTGCTAAGCAGTACGGTGCTACGGAAGGAATGCTCCAGGCTGCACCGTCAACCATCAAAGTGACGAGTGACAGTGCCGACGTGGAATTGAGAAACCTCCGCGTATATAACCGGGCACTGACCGATGATGAGTGCCTCTCTAACTTTATGGTCGACCGTCCGACAAGTGACGAAATGGTTATTCTCTTCGCCCGTAATGACGTGATGAATGATGAAGGTACCGATGTGGATATCGACAAGTTGCGGCAGCAGGGTAAGGCGGTGATGCGCATTGTGGGGGATGTGGACCTTGTGAATCAAACGAACAATAAGAAATTTGAAGTGGCAGCGGATATCTATTTCTACAGTCCCTACGGGAAAGAATATGACTTCATAGCCCGGAATGTCGGCCTCCGGATTCAGGGAACATCCAGTACCACTTATCCCCGTAAGAACTACCGTTTGTACTTTGAGCGTAGCGAGAAATACGGCACGACGCTGGAAGTAAACGGCGTGAATGTTCCCGACCTTAAATACGCTTTCAAACCGGGAGCCCGTCCGATCAGCATTTTCTGTCTGAAGGCTGACTTTTCCGATTCTTCCAGTACGCACAATACTGGTGCGGTGCGTATTGTGAACGATATCTGGAAGCGTTGTGGATGGCTTACTCCCCCGCAGGCTGCGTATACCGGGAACTATGACGTACGTATCGGCGTGGACGGGTTCCCGATGGACCTGTTTTATGATAATGATGGCAGCGGTATAAATACCTATCTGGGCAAGTACAACTTTAACAATGAAAAGTCAGAGAGTGCCATCGTTTACGGATTCGAAGGCATCGAGGGTTACAACGATGAAGAAACATTGAATGGCCAGCGGAACAAATGTATTTGCGTTGAGTTCCTGAACAACTCCGAGGCTTTGTGCCTTTTTGGTACTTCGAACCTTTCAAACTTCGATGACGCGCTTGAATTCCGTTTCAAGGCTGATACTACCTGGGCAGATGCACATGAAGACGACAAGGCGGCAGTTACCCGGCTTTGGACTTGGATTGACTCCTGTAAGGGTAGCCCGACGAAGTTCCTGAACGAGTACAAGGAGTATTTCGGAAACGATAGCCCGTTTGCATGGTATTTGATTACCGACTACTTCATGGCAGTGGATAACCGGGCCAAAAATATGATGCTGGCAACCTGGGATGGCAAGATATGGTACTTCCTCCCTTATGACATGGATACCATCCTGGGAAGCCGTAACGACTCGGTGCTAAAGTATGACTACACCATTACGCACAATACCATTGATGAAAGTATCGGAAGTTATGCCTTTGCCGGTCACGATAGTGTTTTGTGGGAACTGGTACGCGGTTGTCCGGACAAGCTTCGTGAGGTGGCTGATACGTTACGGTCCAATATGAGCCTTGAATATGTGCTTGAAGTACTGAATGAAGAGCAGATGAATAACTGGTCAGAACGCATTTATAACAAAGACGGGGAGTATAAGTATATCAAGCCACTGACGGAAGGTGTCTCCACCACCGGAGGCACGAGTTATTACGATTATTTGTATGCCCTTCAGGGAAGTCGCTACGCGCACCGTACTTTCACGCTCCAGAACCGCTTTGCCCTCTTGGATAGCCAATATGTCTGCGGTACATACCGAAAAGATAGCTTTGGTGTCTATTTCGGTTACAAGTTCTCAACGGACAACCGGAAGCTGAAGCTGACAGCCAGCGAACGGTATTATTTCGGGTATGGTTATACAAGCGGTACTCCCCATCAAAGCGCCGTACTTGCCGAAGATGCCGGAAGCCAAGTTGAACTGACACTTGACACCGACCTCATCGTAAACGACCCGCAATACGTATACGGCGCGAGCCGTATCCTTGGCCTTGACCTAACAGATGTAAGCCACGCCATATTGCAAACGCTCAACCTGAATAACTGTACGGCTCTCCGTACGCTTGACGTGAGCTGTGCCGCAACGCAGACAACGCTGAATGCTTTATTGGTAAACAACTGTCGTAATCTTCGGGAATTGAACATGACAGGCTTGAAATCTTCATCTTTCACCGGCATGGACCTTTCCAACAATACGAAGCTTGAAACGTTCCGTGCCGGGAAGTCCGCGCTGACAGGTGTCAGTTTCGCTCAGGGCGCACCTCTTTATACATGTGTTCTTCCATCTACCCTCCAGACGCTGGAACTGCGGTACCTGAACAAACTGACGAACTCGCGTTTGACATTGGAAGGAACGAATAATATCACACGTCTGGTAGTCGACAACTGCGCACAGCTTAACTGGCAGACCCTGTACAACCGATGTGCAAATGTGAAATATCTCCGTGTTACGGGTATCGACCTTGAAGGCGACGGTTCCCTTTTGCGCACACTTCTCAAAGTGGGCGGAGTAGATGAGAATGGCGGAAATGTTGATACGTGCCGCCTTGTTGGCAGCTACCGGTTAACAAAGTACGTGGCCGATGAGGAATTCGGCGAACTGACCGCCCACTTCCCAGAGTTAAACATCCGCCAGCCGGATTATACCATGATCGAGTTCGATGACTCGATTGCCGATGACGCGAATGTGTCGAATCTGGATAACGAAACCGGTTACAAGTACGGGAATGACTATTCCCCGAGCGGACATATCTCGGCCATTCTAAAGAAACGGCATCGCGTCCTTGCAAAAGTTACAAAGAAGCCTACGAGCAAAAGTGTAAAAATAGCTAACATAGAGACGACGATGAATAATCTGGATGGTGAGATGACCTACTATCCGCTGCATGACGAAAACTCCAATTACTATGCTGACCAGTCCGAGGTGAAAAACTGCACGGCAGCCAAACTGGATGGTACGGAAGGCGACTGGATGCTTCTGGAGCCCCATTACTGGAGCAAGGGTGTGAATGATTATCTGAATGGCAAACATTACAGCTGCTACAGTTCTAATGATGCAATGCCGGAGGTTCCTTCTGCCAAAGTAATGACATTGGAAGAAATTCAGGCTGACGGTAAATACCGTAAGGGCTATAAGCTGATGAGCGGCAGGGATACCCTTGCGGATTCCTATTCTGCTGATACGAATTATTCCGTTTGCCAGGTCGATGTGTCCGGTTACAAACGTGTCCGTTTTCCGAGTGTTCCCGGTACGAATCTGATAGGTAACGCCTTTGTGGATGCTTCGGGTATCATTGTTTCTGATATTGTTGTCCCCACGCTGTCTTGCATGTTCGAGGCAGGCATGTACCTTATTTCGGATATCCCGTCCAATGCTGTTACTTTGAATTTTACGATTATGAACACCGCTGAATTTGACAAGGTCGTGCTCAGCAATAGTACTAAAATTGAAGACATGGAGCCCGACTGGGTTGAGAATGACGAGTGCCTTTGTGCCGTTGTGGGTAGCTCCGTGGTGGGCAGCAAGCTGCGCAGCTGTATCACCGGCAGTTCAACTGCCGAGAGTATGACGTGGACGGATTTCCATTATTACAGTGTGCAGCGCGGAATGCAACAGATTGACCCGCTTTTGCACAGCCATATCGCTAACCTGTTTTACGCCCATTACGGCCGTCGTGACAGCCAGGAACAGTGCGGCGCCGGACAGCATACGAACATGCGTGTGACGGGCGGAACAGCCAAATATGGCATGAAAGACACGATAGGCTATGAGGAAGCCCATAGTATCAACGCTAACGTGACTAACTCGGTAATAGAATTTCAAGTCCGGCAGTATGCGTGGTATAAGGACAGCACCGGTACCAGCGTTGAGCAGGTGAATAATACTTGTTGTCTCGGTTACGAAGATATTTATGGCCATAAATACGACATGATGGACCGTGTCGATCTTCCGAATGACAGTGGCAATCAGTATAAATGGCGTATTTGGATGCCCGACGGGAGTATTCGTATGGTGAAAGGAAAATCCGGCAGCGATCAATGGAATGTCGCAATGTATCACGGCAAATATATGGACATGGTACCTGTCGGCACTGTCAGCGGCTCGTCCTCGACGTATTATTGTGATAAGTATTATATATCAGCTTCCACCAGCCGTGTGGTTTATCGTGGGTTCGACTACGCGTACTCGGCGGGCGGTGTGTCGTACGCGTATGCGAGTCACGATGCTTCGAGCTCGTACACGAGTGTCGGCTCTCGTCTGGCCTTCCGCGGTCGGATCGTCAAGGCGTCGAGCGTCACAGCGTACAAGTCGTTAAGCGAGGTGGCGTAAGCGTAGTGCGAAAGTCGGGAGCGAAGCGATAAAGCGTCCGGTATTCCCCGGTTAGGGGAATGCCGTTCCTTACGGGCGTAAGCCCGTCGAAAAATATTTTTTGTAAACGTACTTTGTAATTATTGAGTTATGATTCTGAAAAATAGTACTTTTGCATCTATAAGGTGGCGCTTCCCATAAGCCGTGTGGTTTATCGTGGGTACAACAACGCGAACTCGGCGGGCGGTGTGTCGTACGCGAATGCGAATAACGATGCTTCGAACTCGAACACGAATGTCGGCTCTCGTCTGAACAACAACCAAAAGAAATTAAAATCGGCGTACAACACCGGGGACGTGTCCTCATCGTGGAGCCGAGGGAAGCAAGCCTCAGTAACAGCGGCCTTCGGGCCGGAAAACTGAAAAATCGAGCGTCGGGTAGGGTTTGGTAGGTCGGTAACGATTCGAAGAAGCTGGACCCGGGGGATTGAAGGCCCCAACAATAAAAAAAAGGTATTATGTATAGAGTAGGTTATGTTATCGAGGAAATTATAAAGGAGTCCAATATGGACACCTCTTTCCGTCAAGTCCTTCGTGGTACGGACAGGAAACACAGCCACCAAGGAAGCTACCTGCTTGCGCATAAGCCGGAAGTACTGGCAGAACTGACCGCACAGATCGCGGCCGGAACTTTCCGGGTGAAGGATTACCGGGAACGGGAAATCATGGAAGGTGGGAAACTGCGGCGTATCCAGATTCTTACAATGAAAGATCGTATAGCCGTTCATGCTATCATGGCAGTGGTAGACCGCCATCTCCGGAAACGCTTCATCCGTACCACTTCTGCCAGTATCAAGGAACGGGGGATGCACGACCTTCTGGCGTATATCCGTCGTGACATGAAGGAAGATCCGGAAGGAACGCAGTACTGCTACAAGTTCGATATCCGCAAATTCTATGAGAGCGTGAAACAGGACTTCGTGATGTATTGCGTAAACCGGGTATTCAAGGACAAGAAGCTCATCGCCATGCTGGACAACTTTGTCCGCCTGATGCCGGAAGGTATCAGTATCGGCCTCCGTAGTTCGCAGGGTTTGGGTAATCTACTATTGTCTGTTTATTTGGATCATTATCTGAAAGACAAGTACGCTGTCCGTTATTTCTATCGGTATTGTGATGACGGCGTAGTACTGGCCAAAACGAAAGCGGAATTATGGAAGATTCGTGATGCCATCCACTATTATACGGAACGTCCGGCTCTTGTTATCAAAGAGAACGAACGTGTATTTCCGGTGGGTGAGGGTATCGACTATCTGGGGTATGTGACTTACGATGCGGACTATGTCCGTCTGCGTAAGCGCATCAAACAGAAGTTCGCCCGAAAAATGCACGAGGTAAAGTCGAGAAAAAGGAGACGTGAACTGATAGCGTCATTCTATGGAATGGCCAAGCACGCCAACTGTAATATGTTGTTTAAAAAATTAACAGGCAAAGACATGAGATCATTTAAAGACTTGAACGTCGCTTATAAGCCCGAAGACGGCAAAAAGCGATTCCCCGGCGTGGTGGTAAGCATCCGGGAACTGGTAAACTTACCGATTATAGTGAAGGACTTCGAGATGGGCATTAAGACCGAACAGGGTGAGGACCGCTGTATCGTGGCCATCGAACTAAACGGTGAACCGAAGAAATTCTTCACTAACAGTGAGGAGATGAAGAACATCCTCTCGCAAGTGAGAGAAATGCCGGATGGGTTCCCGTTCGAGACGACCGTTAAGACGGAAACGTTCGGTAAAGGTAAAACAAAGTATGTATTTAGCTGATGGAACGAATAGAAGGAACATCCGGGGTGAAGCTGATCGAGTGCGTGAACCCGGTAAAACAGAAATGGCGCATCCGTTGGGATGTGCAGGAAAAAGAGGACGGTTCTGCGACCTATATGGAAGAGGAATTTATAGGAAAGCCCTCACCGGAGGCCATAAAGTCCGTAGTTATAGGCTGGTATAATCAGCAGATTGAAGAAACTATACTTTCAGGCTTTGTATATGAGGATATGCCAGTGTGGCTTTCTACAGAGAACCAGTTTAACTATAAGGTAGTTTACGACCTTGCTGTGCAGACAAAAGGAGCCACGCTCCCAGTGGTATTTAAGTTCGGAACCGACGAACAAGTACAGTACCGGATTTTCGGCACGTTGGAAGAACTGGAAGATTTCTATAAAAAAGCCATGACATACGTACAGGATACGTTGACTGACGGTTGGGAAAAGAAAGATGCTTTTAATCCGGAACTTTACCGGGTAGAATAGTATCAGAGTAGAATCCTTCGGGGGAGGATGGAAAAAGCCCCCGGCCTGTTAAAAATCATCTCACCTACTTTTAACAACATGTACGCCTGAACGCACGACCGGGGGCAAATACCCCTGTCGCGTTCAGGCTTTTTAATTATGTTGTAAAGTAAGTGAGATGGTGCAAAGATACAAAAATAATGTTGTATGAAAGTGATTGAGTTATTAAACTTTAACCGGGAGCTGTTGAAAAAGCTACAGGAGGCCGGAATACGCCTCGAAGATGCCCGGTATATTGACCTCTATATGGATTATGTGAGGTTGTTGAATCAAGGCGATAAGGTTTCGTATGTCGTGGCCGTTTTGTCTGAAAAGTATTCCGTGAGTGAACGCAAAGTTTATGCACTGGTAAAACATTTCCAGAGTGACTGCAATCCTCTTGCAGTATGAACAAGGCATTTTATGCCGGAATCACCGCTATTCCCTGCTATCTTTATAGCATATCAAATTTAACAGGAGAAATGGCAATGAATAAGTATTATTGTATCCTGGACAAGATACTTGTCACAGGAAAAACACAGACTAACAAGAAGGGAAGCATACAGTATCTTTTGAATGAGCAGTTGTCTCTGACCCCAGCAGACTTGCTCGATATATTCGAGGGACACAATATCGCCCGTAAGAAACTCCGTAGTGAACTTCAACTGTTTATGCAGGGCGAGCGTAACGTGGAGAAATACCGGGAGGCCGGTATCAACTGGTGGGACTACTGCGGCTCCATCTTAGTAAACAGCTACCCGACGTATTTCGAGAAACTTCCACCTCTGATCGCGAAGATCAACCGGGAGAAACGCAACAGTAAGAATTATGTGCTGTTCCTGGGTGAAACCGGAGCGGAGAGTAACCAAGCACCTTGCTTAAGCCTTGTGCAGTTCCAACTGGACGGTGGCGAACTGGTGCTGTCTGCATACCAGCGGAGCAGCGATGCAAACCTCGGTTTGCCTTCCGATATCTATCATCTTTACCTGATGGCTCGTCAGATAGAACTACCTCTAAAGTCGATCACCCTGAATCTGGGCAATGTACATATCTATGAGAATAACATTCCCGGTACCCGTGCGCTGATAAGCGGTGACGAGACTGTCCGGTTCGAACTCAACGTGTAGTAGACACTGCAGGCACTGTGCAGCGGGAAACGTTCAGACTTCCCATCTCCTTTAGTGAATTCTAAGGACCTTTGCAGCCGTTTTAAAGTAAAAAGAAATGAGAAAGATGTATTTGTCTGCCCCGCTTCCTTTCGTGGGGCAAAAGCGCATGTTTGCAAAGGAATTTATTAAAGTATTGGGACAGTTCCCGGAGAGTACTGTATTTGTGGATATTTTCGGCGGTTCGGGGCTTTTGGCGCATATAACCAAGTGTACCCGCCCCGATGCTGTTGTAGTGTATAACGACTTCGATAACTATCGTGAGCGGCTGAATAATATTCCTGCTACTAATGCCCTGCTGGCTGACTTGCGTCATATTGTGGAAGGCTGGAAGAAGCTTAAACCCATAACTGGCGAAACGCGTGATAAGGTGTTTGAACGTATATTGAAGGAAGAGAGGGAACATGGCTATGTGGATTATATCACACTTTCCTCATCCCTGCTATTTTCTATGAAATATAAACTCAGTTTAGAGGAGATGAAGAAGGAAACCATTTACTGCAAAATTCGAACCTCTGACTATCCTGATCCGAAAGACTACCTGGAGGGATTAACCATCACCAGTGAAGATTACAAAGAAGTGTTCAATCGTTACAAGGATGTCCCGGACGTTGTTTTCCTTGTGGATCCACCGTATCTTTCCACCGATGTGGGGACCTATAAGATGTACTGGCGCCTGGCCGATTACCTGAACGTGCTAAATGTACTGAAAGGTCATTCGTTCGTATACTTCACTTCGAACAAATCTTCCATACTCGAACTATGCGACTGGATAGGCAAAAACCCATTTATTGGCAATCCATTTAAGGAATGTCGAAAAGTTGAATTCAATGCACACATGAACTATAACACCGGGTATACGGATATAATGCTGTACACGAAGCCGGATAATGAACTGGGTGCAGCTGCTTAAGACTGCATAAAGATAGTGATTTTTCTTGAACTAACAATGGCTTTTGAATAATATTTTAAAGCCGTTCAAAGAGTATTTTACGATAAATAAAAACGGTGAATATAGCCATCTTAAAAGGACTATGCTCACCGTTTTTCATGTACGTTTCGTTTTTGTACTTTTTGAAACGCTTGGTTTTTGTAAAAGCGCCCGAGTCGTTTTTCCGGATTTAAAATGGCTGTCCGCAAACGAAACGCAAACCTGCACCGCGCCGAAGGAGAGAAAT
>ENA-OOZN01000425-OOZN01000425.1-human-gut-metagenome-genome-assembly--contig:-NODE-425-length-42753-cov-2.826526_pt1 | contig 42753 bp, 29 predicted proteins | sample MGYA00241187_ERZ501397 | MGnify/ENA primary metagenome ERZ501397 (study PRJEB25962, sample SAMEA2042921) | human gut metagenome | biome: human gut; feature: human-associated habitat; material: faeces... | reverse complement strand
TACCGCGTTTGAGGTCCATCGGATTGGCGCCGGCCGTCACGTTTTTCAGTCCCACGCCGATGAGCGCCTGTGCCAGAACGGTCGCGGTGGTCGTGCCGTCGCCGGCGTTGTCGTTGGTCTTCGACGCCACCTCGCGCACCATCTGCGCACCCATGTTGGCGATCGCATCCTCCAACTCGACCTCCTTGGCGACGGTCACGCCGTCCTTGGTGATCTGCGGAGCGCCGAACTTCTTGTCGATGATGACGTTGCGGCCTTTGGGGCCGAGCGTGACCTTCACGGCGTTCGACAGCGCGTCGACACCCTCTTTGAGCATCTCGCGTGCCTCTACGTTATATTTGATCTCTTTTGCCATAGCTTTTACGGAATTTGATGTGTTTTACGAATCGGTGAAATTACAACGTTGCCAGAATATCCGACTGTTTCATGATGAGGTAGTCCGTGCCGTCGACATTGATCTCCGTCCCGGCATACTTGCCGTAGAGTACCTCGTCGCCGACCTTGACCTCCATCTTGACCTCCGACGTACCGGGGCCTACGGCCACGACTTTGCCTGCCAGCGGTTTTTCTTTCGCGGTGTCGGGAATGATAAGTCCGCCCGCGGTCTTCTCCTCGGCGGGATTCGGGAGAATGAGCACTCTGTCCGATAAAGGTTTTACGTTCATAGTTCAACTATTTTTAGTTTGACATTCGTTGAAAAATTCTCTCTGTTGCGGTTCGGGGCGGCAGCCGTACGGCCGCATGGCCGCACCGATCCGTTTTTCTGTTTTCGGTGGGGGATTCCAACAATTGATATGCCAAACGGATTTTGGCAGACGCGGTGCCCTTTTTGGCAGGTCGGGGCTGTCATTTTGACACGCTTCCGGACGCGGCCGGTACGGGACGCGACATTCGGGAACCGAGGTCGGCGGCCGGCGTTTTCCCGTACGATGCGGCGCTGCGGGCCGCCTTGCGCAGACGTCGGGTTTCGCTTCGCTGCCTGTGCAGCTCGGGATCGTAGATGCGGATGCCGATCGAGATGCCGATCTTGTTGGGATACCATTCCGACGAGCCGTTGAACGGGTCGGGATGCTCGGGCTGCACCGGCCGGTGGGGGTGCATGTCGATCTCGCCGTCGAAGCTGTAACCGTTGTAGTGGCTGTCCATGCAGCGGTTGTACGGGGCGGTGCGGCTCCATCTGCGTGCGGCCGTCGAGGTCGTAGCCGTTGTAGAAGCTCGTCATCCACGACCAGCCGAAAAACACGTCGAAGACCCACCGCTCGCGGAAAATCCGTTCGTAGCCCGCACAAGCGCCGAACATGAATCCGTAGCCTTTGCTGTAACGGTTTTCGAGGTGGATGCCCCAGTTCTCGATGTAGGGTTTCGACATGCGGAAAGCCATCATGCCCGCATTGCCGCCCACGTACCAGCCTCGGGCATAACCGCGGAAGTAGTAGCGGTATTCGTTCAGGAAGATGCCGAAGTGCATCGGTTTGCTCTGCCCGTCGACGTTGATCGATTTCCACGGCGAATAGACGAACTCCGTCTGGAAGGCGGAGTGGTCGGTCAACCGGAACTCCACGGCAGGGTTGACGACTCCTACGAGTGCGTAGAGGCCGTTGAGTTTCGCGTAGATCTGTGCGTCGGTCGCTGCGGGACGGAGCAGCGAGGCGAGCAGGAGCAGCGACGAGATACCGAAACGTTTCATCTTCGATGAGGTGTGTGTTGCGTGCAAAGATACGAATAAGTGAGGGCAGAAGCAAGCGCCGGCTTGATTATGCCGAACGGGAGTATCTTCGGCGTCAGCCAAAGATACGAATAAGCCGGGGGCAAAAGCAAATTTATTTGCGATTTTGCCGGGGCGAAGTATCTTCGGCGCAGCCAAAGATACGAAGAACTCGCGTAAAAACGAAAGAATCGGATAGATTAAGATAAGTGACTGACACTAAAGAAAGTCAAGCGGTCTATCTCTCTGTCTGTCCGACTCATCAAAAAGTAGGATTATGAGAGGTTAAGAAGGGCGATTGCTACTTATCCGTTGCCTTTTTTCGGCCCGGAAAAATTCGCAGAAAAACACCCTGTCGAACCGTTTGCTACCGCAAAGAACGCTTGTATTTTCGGTATTCGCACTGTAAAGATAACCGTTTTTTTCGATTATCGGGAAAATACAGCCGCGTTTATTCGATCCGGGGTTCTGTTTCGCTGTTCTGCTATATTTTTCATGGCTTCAAATAGCTCTATATCAGCTAATTTTGCAATTAGATAAATAGAGTTATGGAACAAATGGATGTAAGGGTCGCGTTCTACCTTAAAAAGAGCGAAACGAATGCCGATGGTTGTTGTCCTGTCATGGCACGGTTGACCGTCGGCAACCATTCCGAGGCGGCTTTCAGTGCCAAGATGTCGGTTCCCGTATCGTCGTGGGCATCGGGCCGCGCCACGGGAAAGAGCGCCGCTACGCGGGAGATCAACCGGAAATTGGACGAACTGCGTGCCTCGGCACTGGCCATCTACAAGGAACAGTCTGCGATACGGGAGGTCGTGACCGCCGAAGAGGTACGGGATCTGTTGCTGGGCAAGGCTTCCGGACAAACAACCCTGCTTGGTTATTTTCAAACGTTTATCGAACATTTCGAGAAGCGCGTGGGTGTAAACCGCGAGAAAGACACGCTCAGATCCTATCGCTATGCCCGTAATTGCGTCTCCGCTTTCCTGCAAACACAGTATAAACTCTCGGATATTCCCTTTACCGCCCTCGACCGGTCGTTCATCGACAGGTACGACCTTTACCTGCGGACGGAACGCCGCATCGCGCCGGGAACTATCGTCTTGCTGACCACAAGGCTGAACACGATCGTCGGCGAAGCGGTGGCGGAGGGTATCATCACGGCCGACCCGTTCGCCGGGTACGAACCGAAGCGCCCCGAAAGGGTGCAGAAATACCTCACTGCCGACGAATTGCACCGGCTGATATCTTTCATACATTTAATATCTATGAGATACTTTAATTAATAATTCAATTAAGATTCTTCTTTTTTACCTTTTTTAAAGTAAGTTGAAAGAATAACTAACACACCAACTACCCCTACTACTGTAAAGATAACTGTACCCATACCACCAGTTTCTGGTAACCATGATTCTGTGCTGTTTTCTACAGTAATATCATTACCGCTTACTGTTACGTTTTCACCATTATCAGAAGATTCTACTTTAATATTAATTTCATTTGGTGATTTTAATTTGTTATAACCTTCTGGTGCTTCAGTTTCAACTAATCTATAATCTCCATCATCTAACCCTTTAACATTAATAATACCAGTACTTGGTGTAACTAATTCAGTAATTCCATTTTCATCTGTTGTTACTGTATAAGTGCCATTATCACCTTGAACAAAATGAATTGGCTCACCTGATGTATTAGTTCCTTTATAAAGATTAAATTTTGCACCAGCCAATGGAGTTTCTGTATTTTTTTCTACTTTAGTAATTTTTAAATTATGTGTTTTAATAATAGTTGTATCTGTTTTTGGATCACTTAATGAATTAACATCATGACCATATTGAATTGTAGCCGTATTGGTAGTTTTATCATCTGTTACAGCATTAGAATTTAATGTTGCTTGATATTCGAATTTTAAAGTTTCATTTGCATGTTCTTTATATTTAATAAAATCACCAAAATCAACTTTAATTTTTTGATTTTCAACAGTTACAGTATAATCATTACCTGCTGTTAATTCTGTATCACCCATGGTAATTTTCATATTTAAATCAGCTTCTGATACAGTTAATCCTGATGACATTTCATCAGTAAATTTATATACATAATGATCAAACCCTGTCATATTTGGAACCATTGAATCAACAGTAAAGCGAACAGTTTCACCAATTTGTGCTGAAGTCCAATTTTTACCATCTGCTTTTTTATCAACATCTGGTTCTAAACCTTTTAAATATACTGTTTGGTTACTATTTGATAAAGTTGTATACATTGGTTTATATGTATCAATTGATGGAATAATAGCATAATATCCATATTCTAAATTATTAGCTTTCAAATTACTTTTTGACAAAGTAACTTTAGAAATATTCTTACTAGCTACATATGTTTTTAATTTAGTTGTAAAATCATCGTTTTTAACATGATCCTTTATATAATTGTATACCTCTTCATCATCTTCTGAATTTGCTACATCAGTTTGTTTAAAAAATTCTTTGAAATTGCTATTTACCGTATAAGCAATTTTATCATTAGCTGAAGTTGCATCCATTAGTTTATATACACTAAATGTTGTAGCACCTATATCGTGTTGAGCCACATTTAATGTGATACTGCCTGTACTTGCTGCAGATACTGAACCAATATTCATTGCTGACATAGTAAATAACATCATGAACGAAAGTACATATGCTACTACTTTCTTTAATTTGTTTTTCATTTTCATATTCCTCTATTCTTTAATATTTTTCGCTTTTTTACTTTTTTTGTACGATAACAAAACTGCTAATACACCTACTATACCTACTAAAACAAATAACATTGTTCCTTTTCCACCTAAGTTTGGTAAAAGAGGCATATCTTTATTTGTTATCGTAAACGTATATCCATCATCAGATTCTTCAATAGACGTTATATAATTTTCTACTTCGGACTCTGTAACTGAATAAGTATAATAAGCTTTACTTCCATCATCTAATGTTGTATAGGCATCTAATCCTTTAATAATTGTTTGCCAAGTGTTTTTAGAATCAGTTACATCATTAGCTGATAAAGTATAATCCCCTACTTTCTCTAATATTTCCTCACTTCCTTTCATATATGTTCTTGTTAACGTCACTGTAATAGTATCTGGACGTTCTTTTTGTTTATCACTTAAATCTTTCCATAACTTATTGATGGTAATGTTTATCTTTTCATTACAAGGATCTTGTGTATCTGAAGGGACAGGTGTCGTACCATCTTCGTTATCAGATACTTCTGTATCATCCATCAATACAGCTTTTGCTGGAGAGACATAGGCATTTAAATCCACGGTTTCACTTTCTGTTTCATTTGCTAATTTGGCATCTTTTAAGTCATCATATTTTTGTACCTTATCATAATGGCTTATTTTGAAGACGTTCCAATTATCAAAATCTGAATCCTTTTTACTATACAAAGATGAATTTTTTATAATATCAATCAAGGAATCACTTCTTGTTCTATAAATCCTGTACGTATTATCTTTACCTTCAATATTCTTCTTTGTATTAAAGTCGTAACTAGAATTTAAAGACGTTGTTCCAGAAAAAGGTCCTATTTGATTGCTTGTTCCTCTAATCGTATCAGCTAAATACATTTCATTGTTTTCAATCAATCCTTCATTGTTATAACCAATAAATCCACCTGCTTGACCATTTTCTTCACTGCCATCATGTGAATCATTTGCTTTTCCACCAAAAACATCATATCCATCATGAATACCTGTTATCGAGCATCCATCTACTTTTGTTCTGTTTGATTTGATAAGTCCTACTTTAATATTTTCTTTCTCACTGTCAGCAATATGATTTCCATCAATATTTGAACATGGGATTTCTATATAAGAATCACCAATTGTTATTTTTGCCAGGTCACTTGTTCCATCTCCTCTATCTTTATCAAGTGCTACTGAAATAGTTAATCCTAACAAAGTAACTGATAAAGCATTTCCTTTAGCTAAAACTTGTAATTTTAATAGTGAACCTAAATTGATATCTATAAGACCAACATTTTCTAAATCTCCCACATATAGAATATCTAGAAGTTTATTGACGATTGAAAGTATCGGATCCAATAAATAGCTAGAACCTAAGTCAATATCAGCTAAGTATTCAAAACTTGTTTTACCAACAAAGCCTCCTGCTATTTGATCACTAGCCACTTTCTTTATGTTTTCTACATTGCAATTGCTCATTCTTCCTAAATCAGCATAACCAACAAAACCACCAGAAATAGGTTCCTTACCACTTTCACTTGAAATAGTAAATCCAACTGGAATACCAATAACTGAACAGTTGTCACTATGAGAACCAAAAATATCTAAGACACCCGCTGTGGCATTTAATAATTTTCCTGTACCAACACCAGCTTCATCTAGATCAACCACACCACTCTTTCCCATGTGACCAACAAAACCACCGGCATAGTTTTTAGCTTTGACTTTATTTAATCCAGTAACACTCGAATTTTTTATTGAACCATCTAGCAAGCTTCCACCAAATCCACCTGCATTTCCTGTCTGTACTTTACTGTCCAATGTTCCTTCCTGACTTTCATCATTTGCACATACTGAAAGTCCATTATCATTTGATCCAGTTACTTTTGCTTGATAAACATAAGTTCTAAAGGCATCTAATACATCAATATTTCCTAATTTAATCAGATTTAGAATTTGATCAGAATCATCATTTCCAACTTGAGCAACAGAAGAAACATCAGCTAATCCAAAGAACCCACCAACATATCTTCCACCAACAACATTTCTAATATTATTTGCCTCAACTCTTACTGAATTTGCATCTTTATCACCAAAAATTGCTCCTCCCGCATTACCTACAAAACCACCTGCTTGATTTGCATATTTTGTAGTTTCATCGTTTTCTAATGTATATGAACCGTTAACACTTAATCCATAATCATTCCATGCATCCACCTTGGCATAATCAACTATTGAAAGAGTCGCATTCAATACTTTGGCAAGATCTCCTGCATTGCCTAATAAATACTTAAGTAGTTTTGATAATAATCCTGTATTGGATGAAGTATTCAAAGTTACAGCACTTCCTGGTTGAATATTACCAGCAAAGCCACCAACATTTTGACTTCCATTGATTACTTTTAAATGATCAGCCAAACAATACTGATCTTGTGTTCCCTGTATTTTTCCACCAACAACTTTTCCAACAAAACCACCACTGTTGCCTTCATCATTATCAAAATCAGTTCCAGTAGTAGATATTGTTGCTCCTGATTGATAACCTATAACAGACGAAGTTTTTACCACAGGAATGAAACTTTGCAATATTGGAAGTGAGCCTATCACATTTAATTTCTTTTCTAAGTTTACATTTCCAACATTCGCAACTCCTGCTGAAATCATTTCACCAGCAAAACCACCACTGCTTTTTAAAGCCGTAACATCTTTTAAATCTCTAGCATTAGCAAAAGTTACTTCTCCTCCATTCATTTGACCAACATAACCACCAGCAATACCGCCTTGATAATCGTTTGAACCAGCATTTGTTCTTCCAGCTTTTACTTCATAGCCATAGGCATATTGATCAATAATTTTATCTAACTCGTCTTGATTATCAACTTCTCCAAGTTCTTGGAATTTTTTACCATAAGCACCATTGACTCCTACTGCTTTTACCCAAGAATTCCATACTTCAGTTGTTAAACCTCGAAGTGGTCCATAAGTTGCTGTATTCGTTTCAGTTGGATAAACAGCACTCAAGGCCGATAACGGATTATCTAAATTAATGAGTCCATAAAGAACACTGATATTTCCCGTATCAACTGTATTGGCACAATCCGTTCTGCCACTAAATCCTCCAGCATATTCATATCCATAAACAGCTCTTAATCTATAGACTGCACATTCTTTTTGAACTGTAGGTATTTCACCATTCCATTCCCTTGTAGAATTACCTTCAATACGCCCACCAAGGTTATATCCTACATAACCACCTGCACATCCTTTTAATGATTCATTACTTATGGCATCTGCACGAACTGCTCCACCACAAGGAATACAAGTAGTTTGAGAGTTATAAATCATAGGAATAAATGATTGTAGAACACTTGTTAAACTATCTACTGAAATTAATCCTTTTAAGATTTCCGTTTTACCTAATACATCTGCAACACTTCCTGGTTGAATATTTCCTGCATAACCACCAGCAGTTTCTTGACCTATGATGTAAGAGAAATTATTGACATTGCTATTTTGAATTTGTGAACCATAATCAGTTCCAACAAATCCACCAGCGTTTCCAATTGTTTTATTTTCATCCAAACCATTTGCTTTAACAGAAAAACCACCAACAGCACCAGTTACATCTGAATTTTCAATTTTAGAAGCTGTTACATCTAACGTAGATAAAATATTTGCCAAATTTATATTTGTTCCCAATGCCTTCAATCCACCACCAACAGATGCCGTAGAACCTATATCTAATTTTCCTACATAGCCTCCAGCATTTTTAGGTGCTGAAATGGCATAACTTGAAGACTCTCCAAAATAAGAAGAACTGTCTGTATCATTAATATTTGCATTAGGTGTTTTTACTGTTGTATGTTTTAACTTAGTTACACTACTATTAGAAACTCTTACAGCACTACCATAACCTATATATCCGCCAGCACTACCTGAATTTAAATCCGTTGACTTATATGTATCACAGCTAACGACCAATCCATTAGATTGAACACCAGCATTTTTAATAATAGGAATATAAACCTGTATTAAACTCAATAAATCAGAGATTTGAATATTCAAATCTGCTAAACCGCCTAAAATACTTATTCCTTTTGTTGAATCTGCTAAAGCTCCAGAATAAACCTTTCCACCAAAGCCCCCTGCATAAGTTTTTCCTTTAACATACGAAATATTTTGTATTGCATAAGCATTATTTTCATCATTTTCTACAATACCACTTTGGAAATCTCCAACAAATCCTCCTGCAATATCTCCTCGTACACCACCATTATCTACATAACTTACATAACATTGTTGATATGACGGAATTAAATATCCTACAGCATTTAATAATCCATTAGCCGAAATCAATTTTTTTATTTCTGTTTCATCTCCAACTTCAGCTAAACCGCCTGTTTTTGAAATACCAATAAATCCGCCAGAGTAACCTCCATCATCTGTAGAAGTTACTGTTTTCAAATTATTAACTTTTGCATCATTTATTTTTGTACTATTGCTTTTAGCAACAAATCCAGCTGCTACATAATCAGTTGTTGAATTATCTTCTCTTGATCCCGTAGCTACTACAGTAAATCCAGAATTAATACCACTTACAGACGAAGAATCTATATTGACTTCAACTGCTTGCCCCAAAGAAAGAAGATTGCTTAATTTTAAAATATAATTTAATCCTAAAAGATTTACTGTCAAACCATTATCAGTTCCTGCAAGATCACCTGGACCAGATACGCCTATAAATCCACCTACAATATTTTCTCCTGAAATATTATTTAAATTTGTTACTGTAACCGAACTAATAGAACCACCGATTGCTTCACCAAAAGCACCACCAACTCTTTTTCCTTTACCACCAATAGTTATACCTTCTGTAGAACCAGTAAGTGAAATAGAATTAGCATTAAATCCTAAATATTCTGCAACACCTAAAGTTGTATTTAAAAGTCCTGCTACACTTGCTGTTCCCACTGAGCCAGAAATACCACCAACACAATTTTCACCATCCACGGATTTCAAACCATTAATAATGATATTTTTTTCTTCGATTCCATCCATTGATAAGATATTATTTTTAAAATATGAAACCTTACTTAAATTATCGGTATTAGATTTTGTAAGATAAACACCATCACCTCTGCCTATCAATCCGCCTGTGTAATTTTTTCCTTCAACACTGCATGGAGCATTTATTTGACATCCTAATATATGAGAAGGACTCACACCAGCAAGAGAAAGTAATGATGATGTTGCATTTTGATTACTGCTTAAAAGTTTCACAACTAAGTCAACAACTCCACCTAATAAGTTATCTTTCGTATCACCTTTTCCTAAATCAGCAGCCCATCCAATTGTTGCGATTCCAGCAAAGCCACCAGAATTATCTCCACCGGAAGATACCGTTAATTTATCACTAATATTAACATTACAATTTATAGCCGACGTGTTGGCCATTGCTCCAGCAAAACCACCTTGATATCCATTGCCCGAAATTGTCAAATCACTCGCAGATACTGAACAATTTAAAAACAAACTTTCAGGATTCATTTTAGGCAATTGAGTTTCTATATCTAAAGCACCCGATAAAGTACCTTCTATGACATCATCTCTAGCTAATCCTACAAATCCGCCACTATAATTATTAGCTTTGACATTGAAGTTGCTGTTTGTAATTTGGCAATCTTTTACGACAGTTCCTTTTTGTTGACCGATAAATCCACCAGAATTTTCAATCTTATCATTATTTGTTCCTATATTTCCTGTTAAATTATTGATTGAACAATTTTCAACATAAGCATTGATATACTTTGTAGGAATCAATTTATCTACTGGAATAGCGTTTCCTAAAAGAATAGTAATCAAATCACCTAAGCCAAGACCAGGAATCACATTTAAAATTTTTGCCAATAGAGTAGCCGTTCTACCTAATCCTTTTGATAAACCATCATACTCCGTCTTTCCTGAAATATATCCAATAAATCCACCTGTATTACTATTGACATTTGTTACTTTCACATCATCCAGTTCACAGTCAGATATTGCTACATCCCCCACTACACGACCTGCAAAACATCCCGTAGCTAAAGCTGTTGGGTCATCCTTACGAGCATTTAAAATACTGCTGAGTGTTTTGCTTAATCCAGCATTAACAGTTCCAAAAGTAAGTAACCATGTTAATCCATCTAATAGTGCTCCTAATGTTAATCCTAAAGTTGAAGTTAATCCACTTATTAACGTTTGATCAAATTTTGTTTTTGTTGTTTCATTATCAACATTTATTTTATTGAATTTAAGGTTTTTTACTGTTACAGTTCCTTTGCTCAATCCTAAATCACTGTCACTTGCTTCATTTGATAATGTGGCAAAAAAACCAATTCCCATTTGTTCTCCAACATCCAATTCAGATGTTTGACTAACATTCACATTAGAAATAACTGGTTTGTCTCCTATATTTAAATCAGTTGCTTTGCTATAATCCGTAACGCTAGTATCATTATTCCATAACGTTGATTTACCATCGCCCTTTGAACCAATCATTGTCCCTTGAAACATCAACGGTGTCCAATTATCACCAGATAAATCAATATTCCTAAAAATAATATAATTAGCATTTGTTGAATATTTTTGATTGGTAGCTTTATCTATATCCAATGTTGGATCAATTTCACCAGTAGATTGATTGATTCCACATCTTCCCCATATATATGGATACGAACTATATTTACTTTGTTTTTTATCCTTATCAAGTATATTATTTTTTCCAAATTCAAAATTTGCATTACCATTTTGAGATTTTTTTAAATCAGCATCTCCGCTATATAGCATTATCGGATTACCATTTTCATCTTCATCTACATACCAATTGGCAGCATGTAAATAAACTTGATAAACTGCACCATAAACAGTTTCATCAGATCCTATTTTTCGTAACTGTTCTTCATTGCCTATAAGAATATAAGTTTTGTCACCAATCGTTTTAACAACTTGACCATTAAAATCTCGTCCTTCACAATTTTCAGTACTTATATTTGATATTTGATTTGCTTTAGTTTCTGGCATCTCACCTGTAAAGTTTTTCGATAACACATAGTTATGTGATTTGCTATAAGTTAGATAATTAGAACTATTATCTGAATAAACAGGTTGTCCCATCCCAACACACTCTGGTAACATATCTTGAGACATGACAGGTTCATTTTCAGAATTATCCGATTGAATAATTTTTAATTGATAATCATTATAAATAAAGATTGTATCTGTTGATGAATCATACAATGTTGAATTTTCATCTACAGTTCCATGATTAAATGTGCCTGTAAAGTCGCTTGGTAAAGTCCATATGTCATTTCCATTTAATGAAATATCTTTCATAAGTTGATACTTGGAAGAAAGAGAATATGTTATATATTCATCATTTACTGAAATTTGTTGACCAGTACCGTAATTACTTTCATCATTATCTGTAGATGTAACAATTGAATTTGAGCCAATTGCTTGAAGCTGTTTTGTATTATAAATTTTTATTACATTATTTTCATAAATATCACTGATATCTATTGAATCATCTGATTGTGAGCTTGTGTTATTTTCAACAATAGTTTCCTTTGAAATTGAATCATCAGATGAATTTAACGCGTAGACAACAACAGTTTGTAAAAACAAAGAGATAACACATACCCAAACCATTATGTCTATACAAATTATTTTTTTAATTTTGTTTAACAAACAAATCACCTTACTTCCTGAAACTAGGAAACTTTTAAAATTTTAGATATCTTCGTTTTTCTACAATAAAGTGATTGATGATTTAGTTATACGCTACCTCTTATATCGGCTTTTTTATAAAATTGCAAAATTTATCTTAAATAATAATTATTTCTTGATAGTATTCTAATATATTCACAATCTTTTTATAATGCACAGAATAGGAAAAGAATTCATACATTTTTTGTAAACTATGTGTAAAAAGCAATGTAATAAAAAAAGCAATCATAATTTACAAAATTAGATTACTCTTTAATATTTAAATTATTTACTTACTTTTTCAATCCATGTTTTATTCATAGAAGCAATAATAAACGAAAGAATAACTTTTGGTGAAAAACTTCCACACTCACCATTAACAATCATTCTCACAGCCTCACCATGATTAATTTTTCTTTTATATGGTCTTTCACTGATTAATGCATCATAGGCATCCGCAAGTCCAACAACTTGAGCTTCAAGAGGAATGTCATCACTTTTAAGACCTTTAGGATAGCCATGACCATCATATCTTTCATGATGATACAAACATATATTATAAGCATAATGAACTAGTTTTTTTGTTGAATTACATTTCGGTAGTTTTAATGCCATATTAGCTCCATCTTCAGGATGTTTTTTTACTATATCCATTTCTTCTTTTGTCAGTTTTCCTTTTTTATTAAGTACCTCATAAGGCGTAGATATTTTCCCTATATCATGAATAGTTGCTAGTTTAGAAATATTTTCAATTTCATTATCCAATATGCCATATTCTGGAAAATTTAATTGTAATTCCTTGTATATTTGTTCTGTAAAGAAAGAAATATTATGAAAGCTTTCATGATCTTCTAATTTATTATGGGCTAACACAGTTTCTAATAAAGATACCATATCCCAAAATTCATTGACAATCATCATGTCTTGTTGTAAATAAGAAATATTCGTCTTGTCTTGATTTTCATAAATGTACTCATATGATTTAAACATCAATACCATTTGCGTATCATCTATATGCTTGTCTAAATCCATCCATGTTTTTCCATCCTCTGAGCGATATTTTACTTTTGAATCTTGATAATATTTTTCACTATTCTTAAAATTAATTAGAAAAGATTTTACTCTATCTCTGTCTTCTTTAGAAACACAATGATTGATAAATTTATATAAAAACTCATCATATGTCATATAGTTATTAAACAAATCACTAAATTTAGATTTGATACTAATAATATTCATATCTAAACTGTTTAGGTCAACTTTTAATAATAAATATCTTTTTTCAATGATTTCAGATTGATTAAATGAATTTTCAAAAGTAATGTTTTTAAGATTTTGATTAATATCTTCTTGAACTTTTAATAATACTTTCCTTACATTGCACGTCTCTATACAATTTCTTGAACAAACGCCATTTCTTTCTAAACATTTATTCAAGTTCATAGAAGACTCAGTTGCAGAGATAACATCAAAATAACTTATCCTTTCAGGATTCTTAGCAAGAGAATAGCCACCATTAAATCCCATTTCAGAATTAATTAGATTGTTATTTTTTAAAATATTCATTATTTTTGAAATATTTCTAATTGGTATCTTTAAATTATCAGCTAATTCTGCTTCTGTAGCTAAATTTCCTTTTTCAGATAAATAATCAATGATACGATGCGCATAATCTGTTGTATTAGTAATTTGCATAGTTTTTACCTAGAATTAAGTTAATTTTTAATTCTTCCATCTTTCTTTTAATTTTTCAATAAGTTAAATATAGTCTTAATGAGCTGTCCAACATATTATCTAGGAAAATTATACGTAATCTATATCATAGCATTATTATTTGATTACATCCTATTACGCAAACTAAGCAAAACTGTTTTAAATGTGTTTTATATGATCAATAAGAATAGTATTAATTTATCTATAATTTTATTTTAAATTTTAATAATGATTTTTATAATGCAACAAATAGGAAAATCAATAATACTTTTTTTGTAAAAAAAGTGTATATTAAAATAGCATTCCAATAAAAAAAGACAGTTTTTAATAGTAATAACCGTCTTTTACGTAATAATCTAATAAACCTTAATAATATCAAAAATTATTAATCCATTTCTTATTGAAAGTAATTCTATACTATCATCAAAATTAATATTAGAAATTTCTTTTATTTTTTGAATACGATATGAAGCTGAACGATAATTGATTGATAAATCTACAGATGTTTTTTTCAAACTTAAATTATTTTTTATGTATGAACTCAAGGTAGCTAATAATACTGTATTATGTTTTCTATCATGTTCATCTAATTTTATAATAGATGATGGTACATATTTTTTTAATTTATTCACATCATCCAACTCAATAAATGATTGAAATATTCCTAATTTAGAATAATAGACTATTGATTTATTAATATCCCCAGTAATTTTTTTTGCAATTTTCATAAACTTCATAGCAACTCTAGATTGCTTATATGAACTTTTTAAGTTTCTGTATCCCTTAACAACTTCTCCTACACCAATATTAAAATTTGTGTTTTGGTCTCTTTTGCTGATACTTTTTTTTACAATATCTATCAGTTCATTTAAACGTCTTATACTATCATCATCCTCATTATCAGAATCCATTTTTTGTAACATAACAATTTGAGATACATTTTTATAGATGTGATCTTTAGGATAAAACATTGATATTTGATCAGCAATAATGTCAACTTCATCTAATTGTTCCAAAGAATACTTTTCCTTTTGTTCTTCTGGAATAGAATGAAATGATACAACTCGATAATAAGCATCCTCTTTAAGATTTAACATATTGGCTGCTTCAGTAGTATCATCATAATTTAACTGACTATTTACTAAATTAAAGAAAATATCTCGATGATACTTTTTATGGATTTCGTTTTTTGCAAAGTCAAATGTGAATGAATACCTTAATGCATCAATCGCATTTTCAATCGCAACAAAATCAAAATTTGTTAACTTTCTATTTTTTTCATCAATCACAATTTTAATAGGTATATTTCCTATAAAAGTAATAGGTATAATATATTGATTATATTTTCCAGCATCTTGTTTTAAATAATTATACCTCAATCTTATCTCTGGACTATATTCTTTAATGTTATCTAATAAATCAAAACTACTTTTTTCTTCATATGTTGTAGCAAGACAACTCAAATTTTCATAATACATTGAAATTGGATTATCAATTATTGTATAAAGAAGCTCTATAATATTTTTAGGTGTTGCCTCCTTGTGGAAAATATATTCTTTAAGGTTATCATTTGTAACTTTGTGATACTTTAATAATGCCATTTCTTGATCAAAAACATTATCTAATATATATCTAATAATATCCCAATAATGATTTTGTCGAGGTAATTCAAACAGGGCAATCTCATTTTCAATACATAATCTTTTAAGTATATCTAGTTTGATATTAAAATTTTTTATGTTTCCACTATTTTTTATAATAAATCCAGATACACCTTTATCTATCAAATTTTGTATATGTGTTTCATACTGAGAAATTGTACAACTTTCATATATGAAAAAACTTGTAAGAAGTATTTCTCCTCCTTCTATGTACTTTTCCATATTTTCAACTTCTATGATTTTAATACCTTTTATTTCATTATCCAATCCTTTTTGTTCACTTAACAGTTTTAAATGGAATTTTCTTTGTAAATCTTTCATTTCCTGTACCAATAATACCATCTATTCTCTCTCCCCCCCCACGAATTTTATGATATTCTTTTCATCATTAATATTGCGTTATTTAATAATTGTATTTATAGACCATGCATAATGTAAATAATTTTTTTATGATTTATATAAAAAATGCATTTTTTCATTAATAACATGATACTCTATAACAGACAGATTAAATTCACAATATAGTAATATATATAACATATTATTAAAAATAACTATAATTATTTTCAATAACTGCAAAAAAATTTCTCATAAACAACTACTGTGTTCAAAAAATAGATTTTTGTTGATATTAAAAAAATAAGCAATCTTTTTCAGATTACTTACTTAATATGATGTTTCTCATTATAAACTTTTAAAATAAAATTACTAATTAATAAAGTCAAAAGTCCAAATAATTCTTAAAAATAAAAATCCAATTTCATCTTTTGTAAAACCTAAAAAATCAGTCTAGATTATATTTATTATAAATATGAATAGGAAGATAGTTTTTTCCTTTTGGAAGTTCTGTTCCATAAATCAAATGTTCGCATACTTTATGTACACATTCATAGCTTTGCATATAAGCACTTTGATCAATGATATAAGTAACTTTCCCCTGTTTTAATTCTTCCTTATTTTGTGGCATTAAGTCAAATCCTAAAATATTGATATCATTATAACCTGTTTGTGCTACAACTTCTCCCGCATTTGCAAGCCATGAATCTACCATGACAATTGTCTTATAGTATTTCTTTGAAAGAATTTCTTTTAAAAGCTTATTTGATATTTCAAGCTTATCTTCTGTATAAATTACATTACTTAATAGAATTTCTGGATATTGTTTCATTGTATCAAGAAATCCATTGACTCTTTGTGATTGTGAATGAATTGTTTTTGAACCAGAAAGAATTAAAATATTTTCTCCTGACCTTGTTAGATTATGCGCAAGTCCTGCAAAACAAGTTCCTGCTTTATAATCATCAATTCCAATAAAACCTATTCTATAAGAATCTTCTAAATCAATATTTAAAGTCATAACAGGAATTTTTTTTGCAATTTGATTTACTTTTTCTACAATACGTTTTGTTTGTAATCCCGCTATAATTAAAGCATTTACTTTGCTTTCTAATTCATCAAGTACATTTAAATATTCTTCTTCGTCTACACAATTAATATGTCTAAAATCAACTGAAATTGGATAATCTCTAAATTGAGAGATTGCTTCTTTCATTCCTGAATGAATCAATTGAAAAAATGGATTTCCTTTTTCAATCATAATCATTCCTATTGTAAGTGGTGTTTTAGAAACAGCTAAAGCTCTTCCTAACATATTTGGATGATAATCATTTTCATCCATAATATCACGTATTCTCTTTTCTACTTCGGGAGCAACGCGTCCTCGTTGATGAATAACACGATCAACGGTTCCTCTAGAAACACCTGCAAGTTTTGCGATTTGTGTAATTGTAATACTCATAGAATTTTTTCTTTTTAGTGAATATAAAATAGTGGGATTGTTTCAATAACAACCCCAACTATCTCACTTCAATTATTCAAACTCAATTGTTCCTGGAGGTTTACTTGTAATATCATACATTACTCTGTTTACCCCACGAACTTCGTTTATAATACGTGACATAACTTTATTTAATACTTCATAAGGAATTTCTGCAGCTTCTGCTGTCATGAAATCGATAGTATTAACTGCACGTAAAGCGATTGCATAATCATAAGTTCTCTCATCACCCATAACTCCTACAGAACGCATGTTTGTAAGAGCTGCAAAGTATTGACCGATTGAACGATCTAATCCTGCATTAGCGATTTCTTCTCTATAGATTGCATCTGCATCTTGCACGATTTTTACTTTTTCAGCATTGACTTCACCAATGATACGAATACCAAGACCTGGTCCTGGGAATGGTTGTCTAAATACTAAGTATTCAGGAATTCCTAATTCTAAACCAACTTTACGTACTTCATCTTTGAATAAATCACGTAATGGTTCAATAATTTCTTTAAAATCAACATGATCTGGTAATCCACCAACATTATGATGTGATTTGATAACCGCAGATTCTCCACCAAGACCACTTTCAACAACATCTGGATAAATTGTTCCTTGTACTAAGAAATCAACTGCTCCAATTTTCTTTGCTTCTTCTTCAAAAACACGAATAAATTCTTCACCAATGATTTTACGTTTAGCTTCCGGTTCAGTAACACCTTTTAACTTTTCATAATATCTTTCTTGTGCATTTACTCTAATGAAATTTAATTCATAATTTCCATCAGGTCCAAAGACAGCTTCTACTTCATCACCTTCGTTTTTACGAAGTAAACCATGATCTACAAAGACACAAGTTAATTGATTACCAATGGCTTTAGAAAGTAAAACGGCTGCAACAGATGAGTCAACACCACCTGATAAAGCACATAATACTTTACCATTACCAACTTTTTCTTTGATCGCTTTGATTTGTTCTTCAACGAAAGAATCCATGCGCCAATCACCAGCACAGTTACATACATCTAAAACAAAGTTAGAAAGCATTGTTTTACCATATTCACTATGTAAAACTTCTGGATGAAACTGAATCGCATATAAATCTTTTTCTTTATCTTCACAAGATGCTACTGGACAATCTTTTGTATGTGTTGTAATTTCAAAACCAGGTGCAATTTTTGAAATATAATCAAAATGTGACATCCAAACTGTAGATGTTTCAGGAACACCTTTTAAAATTTTAGATTGTGGTTGATCAACTAATAAAATTGATTTACCATATTCTCTTACATCTGCTCTTTCAACTTTTCCACCTAAAACATGTTGCATTAATTGAGCACCATAACATAAACCTAATACAGGAATACCTAATTCAAATAATTCTTTAGAATAAGTTGGTGAATCTTCTAAATAACAACTATTTGGTCCACCTGTTAAAATGATTCCTTTAGGATTCATTTCTTTAATTTTTTCTAAAGGTGTTTTATAAGAATAGATTTCACAATAAACATTGCATTCACGAACACGACGAGCAACTAATTGATTATATTGCCCACCGAAATCCATGACAATGACTAATTCTCTTTTCATGAAAGACCTCCTTTATTAAAATTTAATATCTTTTAAAACAACTGTTTGTTCTCTATCTGGTCCAACACTGAACATTCTTACTGGACAATGAACAAGTTCTTCGATTTTACGAATATAATTTTGACAATTTACGGGTAATTCTTCAAAAGATTTTACATGTGTAATATCTTCTTTCCATCCTGGTAATTCTTCATAAACAGGTTCACATCTTTCAATATCTTTAACAGTTGCAGGTAAACCATAAATTTCTTTACCATCTAATTTATAAGCTTTACAGATTTTAATTGTATCAAATCCACTCATAACATCTAATAACATTAATGAAATACCTGTTAAAGAAGACATTCTTCTTGATTGATTAACAACTACTGCATCAAACCAACCAGTTCTTCTTGGACGTTCAGTTACAGTACCATATTCATGTCCTCTTTCTCTAATTAAATCACCTGTTGCATCATTTAATTCAGTTGGGAATGGTCCTGATCCAACACGAGTTGTATAAGCTTTAATAATTCCAATTGCTTCTTTGATATATAAAGGTCCAATACCAGCCCCTTCAGATACCCCATTAGCTCCTGGATGTGATGATGTAACAAATGGATAAGTACCATAATCAATATCTAACATAGCTCCTTGAGCTCCTTCAAATAAGACTTTTTTATCTTCTCTTAAATATTGATCTAATAACATACCTGTATCACAAACTAAAGGCTTAATAATTTTAGCGTATTCTTTGTATTCTTCAAAAATTCCTTCTACAGTAAACATGTCTTTTAATTCAGGATATTCTGCAACTTTCATTGGGAAAGTTTCTTTTAATCTTTCTAAGAATAATTCTTCATTAACGAATTCTCCCATACGAATACCAATACGACTATATTTGTCTACATAAGCAGGTCCAATACCTCTTTTTGTAGTTCCAATACTTTTATCACCTTTTCTCTTTTCTTGTAATTCATCAATTTCAAGATGATAAGGTAAAATCACATGACAACGATCAGAAATTCTAATTTTGCTTGTATCAATACCACCATCATTTAAATATTTCACTTCTTCTAAAAATGCTTTAGGATTAACAACCATCCCATTTCCCATGATTACTTCATGCCCAGAGAAAATACCTGATGGTATTAATTTTAAAGCAAATTTCTTACCACCATAAACAATGGTATGACCTGCATTGTTCCCTCCAGCATAACGACATACAACATCTGCTTTTTGTGCAAGATAATCGGTAATTTTTCCTTTACCTTCATCTCCCCACATACTTCCTACAACAACTACACCAGCCATAATTCATTTCCACCTTTCTATCATTGGCTTTTTCATACATTTTTATTATATGCTATATTTTAATATAAGTAAAATTAATATATAATATATTTGATATAAGGAGTACTAATATGATAAAACTAGAACAATATAAGATATTTAACGAAGCCGCTTCTACCCTTTCTTTTTCAAAAGCAGCAAAGAATTTATTCATTTCACAATCCGCTGTTTCTCAAACAATCCATGCTTTAGAAAAAGAACTCAATACCCAACTCTTCATTCGTTTAAACAAAGGCGTTACTCTTACTAAAGAAGGTATGCTCCTTCATAAAAACATTACTGAAGCTCTTGCTTTAATTACCAGCGTTGAAAATGAACTTTCTCATTATAACGAATTACTTTCAGGACAGTTAAATATTGGTGCTGGTGATTCAATTTGTGAAAATTACTTAATTGATTTATTAAAACAATTTCATCATCTTTATCCAACAATCAAAATCAATGTTGTCAATGGAACTTCTATTGAAACAGTTGAACATTTAAAAAATGGAACAATTGATCTTGCCTTTATCAATCTTCCTTTTGATGATGAAAGTCTAGCGATGAAAGAATGTTTAACAATTCATGATATCTTTATCTCTAAAGAAAAAGATGATCATCTTTACAGCTATCAAGAAATTGCGAAAAAGAATCTTATTCTTTTAGAAAAATCAAGTAATTCAAGAAATTATATTGATAAATACTTTGCTAAACATGGAATTTTATTAAATCCTGAAATGGAATTAGGAGCCCATCACTTACTCTTAGAATTTACTCATGCCAATTTAGGAAATGCGTGTGTTGTTAAAGAATTCTCCCATGATTTTTTAGACAAAAATAAAGTTTATGAAATACAATTAAAAAAGCCCCTTCCTTCAAGAAGCATTGGCTATGCTTATCTTAAAAGAAGAAGCTTATCACAAGCAACTTTAAAGTTTATCGAATTAATTGATCAATTTGATAAATCAATTTAGATTCTAATTTAGATAAAGAAAGACTCGCTTTGACAAGTAAAGGAATATCGAAAGATATTTCTTTTTCTTTATATTTTAATAACACATGAACAATTTCACCTAATGGATGTTCCTTCAAAGTTAAATGAATAAAGACTGGCCCTCCATTATTAACAAAATAATCACTTAATAAAAAATCACATTCATTTAAAATCGTAAAACCATTGACCTTTTTCATCACTTCTTCAAACAAATTAGGATTTTCTACAAGATAATCCTTTAATTTTTCTTCAATCATTTTCTTTGTTTGTTTAACAAATTCATCGGCTTCACTTTGATGTTTTGCTTTAACCCCTAGTCTTACCCTTACATACTCTTCAGAAGCATACAAAGCAATAGAAATATTTTTTTGACTTTGAACAATATCATCAATCAAAGTAGCCGCTGCAGATTCACCAATGCCTTGTGTTACTAAATCGTACGTATAAATTTTCGCTTGACGATATTTTTCTAAATAAGGTTTTAGTTGATGATCAACTACATAAGTCATCTCTTTAGGTGGTCCAGGAAGATTAACAATCATTTTTTTATCTTTAGACATCACACAACCATTGGCTGTTCCAATAGGATTATCTAACACATAACAATTTTTAGGAAAGTAAGCTTGTTTAAAGTTATTATCACTAACTTTATCAAGTTGTGTTACAAAGCAACATTTATCATTGACTTTCTTTGCTTCATCTTCATCAAAAATCATTTCTAATCCTAAATATTTTGCTGATAATTCTTTCGTAAGATCATCTTCAGTAGGTCCTAATCCTCCTGTGGTAATAACACAATCGCACCCTCTATTAAAAGCGATATCTAAACAATCTAAAAATCTTTGGGGATTATCTCCCACCACTGTTTGAAAGAAAACATTAAAACCTAATTCTTTACACATTTTTTGTAAATAGGTTGCATTGGTATTGACAATTTCTCCAAGTAACAATTCTGTTCCAACATTAATAATTTCTACGTTCATACACGTCCTCCTTACAAAAAAAGAAGTATAAAGATACTTCTAAATTAATGAAAATCCTAAAAAGCTAACCACCATCATAATTACACCAGCAAGTAAAACTCCTAGCATAACGGCAATCGTTGTTGATTTAAAATCCATATCTAAAATACTAGCTGCAAGTGTTCCTGTCCATGCACCTGTCCCTGGAAGTGGAATTCCTACAAATAATAATAAAGCAACAAAAGTACTTCTTCCTACTTTTTCTTGAAGTTTCTTTCCACCTCTTTCACCTTTGTCTAAACACCAAGTGAAAAATTTACCAATAACTGGTTTATCACAACCCCATACTAAAACCTTTCTAGCAAATAAGTAAATAAAAGGTACAGGTACCATATTAGCAAGAATACAAACAATATAAGATGGAATAATTGGCAATCCTAATCCTTGAGAAACAGGAATTGCTCCTCTAAGTTCAATTAAAGGTACCATTGATATTAATGCAATATATAAATAATTCATCTAAAATCTCCTTTTTAACATTCTCATTATAACAAACCAAACGGATTTGACAACATCCTTTTATTTTCTACGATATGCAACTTGGTTAAAAGTATACTTGTCTACACGATAATAAGTATACCCATATTCAATACATTTACCATTATGTAAGCATGTAATCGATAAAACTCTAAGCAAAGGTGTCACCGGATCAACTTGTAAATATTTTCCTAGTTCTTCACCCGCTAAAACCGCATCAATTTGTTGATCGGAAAAAGCAATATGTAAATTGAGATCATTTTCAAAATGATTAAATAAAGATGTACTGGATACTTCTAAAGGAATATCTCCTGTTAAATCATAATTACAGTAATCATCTTCAAAACATAAAGGCTCTCCGTTTACAAGTCTTACACGTTTAACGTGCCATACTTTATTATCTTCTAAAGCCATTTCTTTTTTCATTAAATCTGTAGCTTCTTCAAGTTCATTTAAGACAACATGACTTGTACAATCTTCTTTTTTCTTAGCACAGTCTTCTGTAACACTGTTTAATCCATCAAAACTTTTAAATCTGGATTTTTTACAAACAAATGAGCCAACTTTAGGAACAGAATAGATTATGTTTTCATTGATTAAATCTGTTAAAGCTTGGCGCACTGTCATTCGGGTAACACCAAAAAGTTCACACAAAGCATGTTCACTTTCAATTTGTTCATTTTCATTATATTTTTCATCTTCAATATTTTGAATAATATATTCTTTAATTTTGACATATTGTGGTTTTCTTTTCACCATAACATCATCCCCTCGGCTTGTACTATACCATATATAAACATGTTTTGAAAAGAAAAAGAAGCAAATTTCTTTGCTTCTAAATTTCGCTACCTTCAAATTGTGATTGATAAAGTGAGGCATAGAATCCACCTTTTTCTAACAATTCATCATGATTACCAATTTCTACAATGTCGCCATCCTTCATGACAATGATTGTATTAGCATCACGAATCGTTGATAGACGGTGTGCAATAACAAAACTTGTACGTCCTTCCATTAATTTTTCCATACCTTTTTGAATAAGCACTTCTGTACGTGTATCAACTGAAGAAGTTGCTTCATCTAAAATAAGAATTTTAGGATCTTTTAGAAACGCTCTAGCAATCGTTAATAATTGTTTTTGTCCTTGTGAAATATTTGATGTTTCTTCATCAAGAACCGTATCATAACCATCTTCTAAGGTATTGACAAAATGATCTACATACGCCATTTCACAGGCATTTTTTACTTCTTCATCACTGGCATCTAATTTACCATACATCAAGTTTTCCTTAATTGTTCCATTAAAAAGCCATGTATCTTGTAAAACCATTCCAAACAAACTTCTTAAATCATGTCTTGAAAAATCTTTAATATCATGACCATCGATCATAATTGAACCTTTATTTAATTCATAAAAGCGCATCAACAATTTAACAATCGTTGTTTTTCCTGCTCCTGTTGGACCAACAATAGCGACTGTTTGTCCAGCATGAACATGCATATTGAAATCATGAATAATTGTTTTTTCTGGTAAATAACCAAAATTAACTTGATTGAAAGTAACTGAACCATGTAATTTTTCAACTTCATCTGTTTCAATTTTAACTGTTTCAGGTTCTAATTCTTCTTCCTCTAAGAATTCAAAAACACGTTCCGCAGCGGCAGCTGTACTTTGTAACATATTCATTGTTTGAGCAAGTTGGGCAATTGGTTGATTGAATTGGCGTACATATTGGATAAAGGCTTGAATATCACCAATCGTAATCGTATTACCCCCTGCTAAAAAACCACCTAATAAACAAACACTTACATATCCTAAGTTTCCTACAAAGTTACTCAATGGTTGCATTAAACCTGATAAAAATTGAGATTTCCATGCTGAATCATAAAGCGCATCATTATATTCATTAAAAGTTTTAACAGAATCTTCTTCCCCATTAAATGCTTTGACAACATCATGAGCACCATACATTTCTTCAATATGACCATTAACATCTCCTAAGCTTTTTTGTTGTCTGCTAAAATACTTTTGTGAATGTTTCATAACAAACATAATAAGTAACATCGAAAGTGGTAAAACAAGTACAGCAATCAATGTCATCTTTACAGAGATGGTAAGCATCATAATAAAGATTCCTACAACTGTAACAGAAGATGTAATCACTTGCGATAAACTTTGATTGAGTGATTGTGCAATTGTATCAATATCATTGGTTACTCTACTTAAAGTATCTCCACTAGAATGTCTATCAAAATAACTTAAAGGCATTCTTGACATCTTCTTAGATAAAGAGCTTCTTAAATCATAAGCAACTTTTTGTGAAATCGAAGATGTAACAAATCCTTGAATAAAACTAAAGAGTGCACTGACAAGATAGAAACCAACAAGAATCAAACAGATCATACCAATATAATCAAAATCAATTCCACCGGTATTTGTTACCTTGGCCATAATTCCTTCAGATAATTTATCTGTTGCTTTTGCTAGGATCTTTGGTCCTACAATCGTAAATACTGTTGAACCAGCTGCAAAAATAATAACAACCGCTAATTTAAAATAATAAGGTTTTAAATAAACAAATAATTTTTTTAATGTTCCTTTAAAATTCTTGGCTTTTTCACCATTACCTCTCATTCCACGACCCATTGGTCCACGAGGCCCTTGTCTTCTTCTTTCATTACTCATGACTTAGTTCCTCCTTAGATAATTGAGAATAGGCAATTTCTTGATAAACCTGACATGATTTCATTAGTTCACCATGTGTTCCTTTACCAACAATTCTTCCTTCATCAAGGACAATGATTTGGTCTGCATCCATAATAGAAGCAATACGTTGTCCTACTAATAAAACTGTACTTTTTGTCTTTTTAACAAGTTGATTTAATTCTTGACGAAGTTTAGCATCTGTTTTGAAATCAAGTGCTGAAAAACTATCATCAAAAATATAAATATCTGGATTTTTTGCAATAGCACGAGCAATCGCAAGTCTTTGTTTTTGACCACCAGAAACGTTTGTTCCACCTTGTGAAATTTCCATATCAAAACGTTCTTCTTTTTGATCAATAAATTCTTTTGCTTGAGCAACTCGAATCACTTCTTCTAATTCTTCATCTGTTGCCTCTGGTGCACCATATTTTAAATTAGAACGAATTGTTCCAGAAAATAAGTTTCCTTTTTGAGGAACAAGTCCAATACGATCACGTAATTCATGTTGTGTCATCTCACGAACATCAACCCCTGCAACCTTAATACTTCCTTCACTTACTTCATAAAAACGAGGTACTAAATTAATAAGTGTTGATTTTCCTGAACCAGTAGAGCCAATAAAGGCTGTTGTTTGTCCAGGTTTAGCAACAAAATCAATATCTTTTAAAACCGGTTCACTCGCCCCTGGATAAGCAAATGAAACATGATTAAATTCAACAAGTCCTTTTTTACTTTCATCTAAAGCAACTGGATTTGTTGGATCTTGAATCGTTGGCTTAGTTTCAATGATTTCATAAACACGATTAGCAGCAACACTAGCTCGAGGTAACATAATAGCAATCATTGCAATCATTAAAAAGGCCATAATAATTTGCATTGCATATTGCATAAAGGCCATCATTTGTCCAATTGCTAAATTACCTAAATCGATTTGTTTAGAACCATAATAGACAATTACTAAAGTAACGACATTAAAGATAAACATCATAATTGGCATAATAGAAGCCAATGATCTATTAACAAATAAGTTTAAATTTGTAACATCTTTGTTGGCTTTATCAAAACGATCTTCACTATGTTTTTCATTACCAAAAGCACGAATAACAAGCATTCCTGATAAATTTTCACGCATTGTGAGATTTAAACAGTCAATTAAATTTTGAATAATTTTGAATTTTGGCATAACAACTGCAAACGCAACCGCCATCACACCAAAAATAACAAGAATAACAACTGCAATGATCCATGTCATTGATGGTGATTCTTTTAAAACTTTAATTAAAGCCCCAATACCAATAATTGGTGCAAAACATACAATACGTAAAAGCATCATTGTCACCATTTGTACTTGAGTAATATCATTTGTTGTACGTGTAATAAGTGACGCTGTTGAAAAATGATTAAATTCTTCGTTAGAAAAGCTTTCTACTTTTCCAAAAACATCTTTTCTTAAAGCACGTGCTACACCAGCACCAACTTTTGTCGCAAAGAAAGCAACTGAAATTGCAGCCACTGTTCCAAGTAAAGCAATTCCTAACATCTTTAAACCTGTTTTAAAAATATAATCGGTTTGTACTTTGTCAACGTCAGCACCTAATTTTTTATATTCAGCTTTAACACCATTACCGGCTGCAATTTTTAAAGTACTTTCACCCATTGTATCTATTCTTGTATCCATGTCTTCAAACATCTTTGATTTTTGACTTTCATCCATAAAAGAAATCGCATCATAAACACTCATATTTGGAGGTAATTGTCCAAATTTTTCTTGATACTCTTTACTAGAAGTATCCATACTATCAAGCGAAGTAATAATTAACATCGGTTTCATTAAAATATCTTCTAATTCACTTTCTTCATCACTTGATAAATCTTTCAATTGATAAACTGTTTTTCCTTTAGCCTTAGGAAATGTATCAATGATATCTTGATCGACTTTACTAACTTTTTTATAATCTTTTTTTACTGTTTTTTGATCTTTTTGATCAACAAACAATAATAAATGTTGATAAGTTTCTTCCGTTAAAACATCTGAAACAGGTGAAGCAAATCCCCCTGCTTGAATTCCCACTGAAACAATATCACTCATATAATCTGGTAAAGTTAATTCTGTTTGTGCTTGTACAAACAATAAACAAATACAAGCAAGAATTAAATACCAGAATTTCTTTAAATATCCTTTAATCTTGAACATCTAACTCCTCCTTCATTAAACGAATATTCTTTTCAAAGATTTGACAATACGTTTTCATTCTATCTAAATCTTCTTTATTTATTCCATCAAACAAACGTGTTGTAAACATTTTAATACCATCTTTACAACTTTCAATTTCTTTATTTCCTTTTTCTGTAATATGCAAAGTAATATTTCTTTTATCTTGCTTACTTACAATTTTTTCAATAAAACCCGCCTTTTCTAAACGTTGTAATCTTACTGATAATGTAGCTGGTGTAATTTTTAAACGTTCTGCAAGAATTTTTTGATTAGGATGACCAAAATGATCAATCAGACCTAACAAATAACATTGATCAGCTGATAAGCTTTGTATATTACTTTTTTTACTTGTGAACTCATGAATATTTTTATGGAGAGATTTAAATTGTAGAAAGATCTCTTTAATATCCTCAAATTCCAATGGATCCATAAGACGCCTCCTTTTATTAGTTAGTATACTAAATATTATAATTAGTGCACTAACTAATGTCAATATAATTAGTACACTAATTAATTTTCTATAAAAAAAGAAGGAGCTTAGCTCCTTACTTGACCATTTCCATAAATCATATATTTTGTAGAAGTAATTTCCTGTAAACCAAGTGGGCCTCTAGCATGAAGTTTTTGTGTAGAAATACCAACTTCTGCCCCAAAACCAAACTGTCCCCCATCACTAAAACGTGTAGAAGCATTATGATAAACACAAGCTGAATCTAAAGACTCCATGAAATATTTTGCTGTTTCTTTATTTTCGGTAATAATCGATTCTGAATGTTTTGTTGAATAGTTATAAATATGTTCAATCGCTTCTTCAATATCATCTACAACTTTTATATTACAAATATAATCATCATATTCTGTAGCATAATTTTTTTCAGTAGCTTCTAGACAATCTATGATTTTTCTTGTTTTTTCATCACCATAGATTTGTACATTTTTAAATATTTCTTGAAGTTTTGGTAAGAATTCTGGTGCTACTTTTTGATGAACAAGAATCGTTTCAATTGCATTACATACAGATGGTCTTTGGATCTTTGCATTTTTTGCAATTTCTAAAGCCATATCAAGATTGGCTTCTTGATCAACATAAAGATGACAAATTCCTGCTCCTGTTTCAATTACTGGAACAGTTGCATTTTTAACAACATATTGAATAAGCCCTGCACTTCCACGAGGAATAATGACATCTACATAATCATGGGCTTGAATTAAATCTAAAGTTTCTTCACGTTTTTTTGTTTCAATAAGAGTAACCGTATGTGCTGGTAAAACATCTTGAATAGCCTCGTTTATAATTTGAACTAAGATGCGATTTGAATGAATGGCTTCTTTACCACCTTTTAAAACACAAACATTGTTTGTTTTAATACATAAACTGGCAATATCTACTGTTACATTAGGTCTTGATTCATAAATTACCCCAATCACTCCTAAAGGAATTTTGATTTGTTGAATCACTAAACCATTGGGTCTTTTAATTTCTCTTACAAGAGTTCCAATAGGATCTTGTAAATCAATTACTTTTAAAATATCTTTTGCCATTGCTTCAATACGTTCTTTATTTAATAATAAACGATCAACCATTGATTCTTTAATACCATTATTTTTAGCTTCTGCAATATCTTTTTGATTTTCTTGAATAATCAATTCACTTTTTTGAATTAATGCTTCAGAAATATTTTTTAAAGCTTTATTTTTTACTTCTGGTTTAACATTTTGCATAAAACGACATGCTTTTTTAGCTTCTTTAAGTTGTTCCCTAATCATAATTTCACCCCTTATTAATGACTAGATTATCCGCATGAATCACTTCATCATAATCTTTATAATGTAAAATACTTTCTATTTCATTACTATGATGATCTTTAATCAATTTTAACTCATCACTTGAATAATTCGTAATACCTCTTGCTATTAAGTGTCCTTTAAAAGAAAGAACATCAATGACACTACCTTGCATAAATGAACCTTCAACTTCTTTGATTCCTTTAGGTAGTAAACTTGTATGTGTTTTTAAAGCCTCACATGCACCATCATCAACAATGACTTTTCCCTTAGGAGAACTACGATACATGATCCAATGATCTCTAGCACTTAAAGTACGACCCGCTTTTCCACTAAAATATGTGCCAATTTGTTTTCCTTCTAATAAATCAATAAGAGCTGTTTCATTGTTGCCATTAACGATGGCCATATCTCCTCCATAATCATTAACGATTTTTGCAGCACGTAATTTTGTCATCATCCCACCTGTACCAAATTGACTACTTGAATCTTTCGCAAAGTTCATAATTTTATCATCTACAAGTTCAATATCACTTAATAATTTTGCATTGGAATTGGTATGGGGATTATCATTATAAAGTCCATCAATATCTGAAACTAAAACAAGTAATTGTGCATCCACAATAGGTAATAGTAAGGCAGATAATGTATCATTATCTCCTACTTTGATTTCATCTACCGCTAATGTATCATTTTCATTAATAATAGGAATCACATCATAATCTAAAATAGAAGATAAAGCATAGCTTAAATTCATCAAACGTTTACGATGATCAAAATCATCATGATTTAATAAAATCTGTGCACATTTTAAATGAAATAATGAAAATAAATCTTCATAAATTTGCATCAAATGTGCTTGTCCAATAGCCGCAAGTGCTTGTTTTTTAGAAATTTCTTTAGGTTTTTCACTTAAATTTAAAACACCCATTCCTGAAGAAATCGCTCCTGATGAAACAAGTGTTACTTTTAACCCTTTACGTTTTAAAATAGCTATTTGTTGGATGAGTTTTAAAATTCTTTCTTTATCTAGTTGTCCATCTTCATTACACAAAGAAGTCGAACCAATTTTTATAATAACATGTTTAACATGTTCTAAATTTCTCATGTTTACACCTACTTTTCATTTTTTCTTATTATACAGAAAAGAAAGGCAATTGACAACAAGTGAATACATTTGAAACGCTTTTATAGCTATAATAATTTTTTATTATTATCTTTCATATATCTAGATAAATGATAAAATAGAACATATTATTAAGGGGGAAAATTAAAATGAATCTCATTATTCCAGAAAACTATGATCCTGTGTTATCTTTAAGACAAACACAAGAAGCAATTAAATACATAAGAGATACATTTCAAAAAGAATTTGGAAGAGCTTTAATGTTAGAAAGAATTTCAGCACCTCTTTTTGTGCAAAAAAGCAGTGGTTTAAATGACAACTTAAACGGTGTTGAAAAACCTGTTTCTTTTCAAATTAATTGTTTTGAAAATGATGATATCGAAGTCGTTCATTCTCTTGCTAAATGGAAAAGAATGGCACTTAAAAAATATGGTTTTGGTGTTCGTGAAGGACTTTATACAAATATGAACGCTATTAGAAAAGATGAAGAAGTTGATAACCTACATTCTTACTATGTTGATCAATGGGATTGGGAACGTGTCATCGAAAAAGAAGATCGCAATATTACAACATTAAAAAATCATGTTAAAAAGATTTTTAAAGTCATTAAACATATGGAACATGAAGTTTGGTATAAATACCCTCATGTTGTTAATCGTTTGCCAGATCGTGTCCATTTCATTACTGCACAAGAATTAGAAAATCAATATCCTGATTTAACAGCTAAAGAAAGAGAAAATAAAATTTGTAAAGAATTCGGATGTGTCTTTGTTATGCAAATCGGTAATGTTTTACAAAGCGGGCAAAAACATGATGGACGTGCACCAGACTATGATGATTGGAAACTAAATGGTGACTTGTTATTCTGGTACGAACCATTACAATGTGCCTTAGAAATCTCATCAATGGGTATCCGTGTGGATGAAGATTCTTTAGTAGAACAATTAAAGAAAGAAAACTGTGAAGATCGTTTAAATCTTCCATATCATCGAGCTATCATCAATAAAGAATTACCTTACACAATTGGTGGCGGTATTGGTCAATCAAGACTTTGTATGTTACTTTTAAACCGTGCTCATATCGGTGAAGTTCAAGCAAGTATTTGGCCACAAGAAATGATTGATGAATGTGAAAAGAATAATATTCATTTATTATAAAAAAATCTATCGCTTAGATAGATTTTTTTAATGTATAAATAGATAATTGATACATAATAAAGGGTTTCTACAAAAATAAGCAACCCTAAAACAAAGAAAGCAAATAACTATTTTAGTAATAATGTCAGCAACAAAACAGTAACAGTATAAACCAAAAGAAATATTTTTTAAATTTCTTACCATTTTCTTTAAAAAATATACTCTTTGTTTCTTCTTTTATTTCTTGTTTAAAACCATCAACAACTTGTTTATTGTATTACGGATTCTTAAATTTTTTTCGTCTTTCGTAGTTTTTCTTCAAAAAAAGAATTATAGTTTCAAACTATAATTCTAATGAATAACTCTTTTAATTTCATAGATTCCTTGAATACGTTCTAGATTAGCAATTGCACGATTTAAATGTTCAGCATCATCAACACCAATCTTTAATTTAATTAAAGCTCTACCATCATCTGATGCATCCGCATGAATATTTAAAATATTGATTTTCATTTGTCCTAAAACCGTAATAATATCATTTAATAAATTTGTACGATCTAAGCCATCAATTTGTAAATCAGCATCAAATTTCAAATTAGAAAGTGATGCAAAATCCCAATAAACATCAATTAAACGGCTTTGAATTTCTTTTTGTTTAATATTTGGACAATCCACACGATGAACTTTGATTCCTTGTCCTTGAGAAACATAACCAGTAATTTGATCTCCAGGAATTGGATTACAACATTTAGAAAGTTGAATCTTTAATCCTGAAACACCTTTAACAACAACTCCATTATTAGATGTCGTTTTTTCTAATTTTTCTCTTTGTTCATTATTTCTTTGTAAGATTTTAGATAAGTTATCAAAGAAACCTGTTTTCTTTGGATTTACTTTTTCTAAAAGTGTTGCTACTGAAAGATTTTTCTTTCCAATAAAATAGAAAATATCATCTAAACTTCTTGCTCCAAAAGCACCTAAATATGTTTTATAAGTTTCTGGATCCAAGAATTTCTTTTCATCAAGTCCACGTTTTTTGATTTCATCTTTTAAGATTTTCTTACCATCTTCAATCGTATCTTTCTTAGTTTCAGCTTCTTTTTTAGCGAGGAAAGTACGAATTTTATTACGAGCTCCTGCGGTTCTTACAAATTTCAACCAATCTTCACTTGGTCCAGCGGATTGTTTGTTGGTTTTGATTTCACAAACATCTCCTGTATTTAATTTTGTATCAATAGGCACCATGACATTATTGACAATCGCACCAACTGTATGATGTCCTACTTCTGTATGAATACGATAAGCAAAATCAACTGGTGTTGAACCGTTAGGAAGTTCAACAATTTTTCCTTGTGGCGTTAAAACATAAACATTGGCTTCAAAAATATCACGAGAAATGGAGTCATAATATTCTTTGGCATCGCCATCTTTGATATCATCTGACAAAGAAATAAATTCTCGTAACCATTGAAGTTTTTCTCCAATTTCTTTTTGTTCTGCTTTGGCAGAATAACCTTTGCCTTCTTTATAACGCCAATGAGCAGCAACCCCAAGTTCAGCAAGCTCATCCATTTCTTCAGTACGAATTTGGATTTCAAAAGTATTACCATCTTCGCCAATAACAGAAGTATGAAGTGATTGATACATATTTGGTTTAGGCATAGCAATATAATCTTTAAAACGTCCTGGAATTGGACGATAATGATCATGAATCAATCCTAAAACACTATAACAGTCAAGTTTATTTTGTAAAATAATACGGAGTGCATAAAGATCATAAAGTTCATCAAAACGTTTATGTTTTTTAAACATCTTCTTATAAATACTATAGATAGACTTCGCACGACCTAAAATACGATATTGATAATGGTTTTCCTTTAATAAGTTTTCAACTTCTTCCATCATCTTCGCCACAGATTCTTTTCGCTCATCTTGTTTTGTTTGAAGAAGTCGCGCAATATCATGATAAGCAATTGGATCTAAATAAGATAAAGAAAGATCTTCCAATTCTGTTTTAATATCGCTCAACCCTAAACGATGAGCAATCGGTGTATAGACTTCTAAAGTTTCTCGAGAAATACGCTTTTGTTTTTCTGGGGGCATGAATTGTAATGTACGCATATTGTGTAAACGATCGGCAAATTTGATCAAGATAACACGTATATCTTTAGCCATCGCAATATAGATTTTACGATGATTTTCAGCATATACATCTGCTTCATCTTTAAATGGCATTTTAGAAATCTTCGTAACACCTTCAACAAGGGTCGTTACTTCTTCTCCAAATTCTTTCACCATTTCTTCACGTGATACATCACAATCTTCCATGACATCGTGTAAAAGACCCGCTGTAATGGTAAGTGGTCCTGTTTGTAATGTTGATAAAATATAAGCAACCCAAATCAAATGAATTGTATAAGGTTCTCCACTTTTACGTTTTTGCCCTTCGTGTTTAACCATGATATAATCATAAGCTTTTTTAATAAGCTTCATATCATCTTCATTGGTAATATAGCGTTTACATGATTCATAGACATCTTCTATAGTGACTTTATCTCCAGCTTTTTTAAACTCTTTCATATTATGACCCCCTCATATGATAAAAGAGAGTTTCCTCTCTTTTATTTAATAAGTTAATACTGAATAGACATTATAGTCTTTTAATTTTTCTCTACCTTTTAGAGCTTCAAGTTCAATTAAAAAGGCAATTCCTACAACTTTACCACCAAGTTGTTCAACAAGTTGAATAGTTGCTTCAACTGTTCCACCTGTAGCAAGTAAATCATCAATAATAACAACATTTTCACCATATTTGATACTATCAGCATGAATATGAACTTCATTTTTTCCATATTCTAAATCATAACTTGCTGAAACTGTTTCTCTTGGTAATTTTCCTGGTTTTCTAACAGGTACAAACCCTGCATTTACTTTGTAAGCAACAGGACATCCAAATAAAAAGCCTCTTGCTTCAGGACCAGCAACAACATCTACTTGAACTCCAAGTCCATCGATCCATTTAGCGAATGTGTCAATTGATTCTTTATAAGCTTCTTTATCTTTTAATAAAGGTGTTACATCTCTAAAAATAATTCCTTCTTCAGGAAAATCTTTAATATCTTCAATATATTTTTTAAAGTCCATTTTATGCACTCCTCCTATTTCTATTATAACAAACTTTTATTATCAAGGAAACTATTTCATATCCTCTATAATCATATTTATTGATTCTGTATTTAAATATTTATTAATTTTTAAAGTTCCTATTAAAGAAATAGTCTTTTTTTGTTGTAATTGCTCAATTTCTTTCGAACAATTAAAATAAAGTGCTTGTAAATTTCCTTTATTTAAAGGAATATCGAAACGTAAATGTTTCCCATCAGATAATACACGACTGGTAAAATTCGTAATATCTTTTAAAACAAATTTCATTTCTTCATTATATTGACCATACGGCTCTAACAATTCTAATTCTTTAACAGCTGGTAAAGTAAGCTCATTTAATTCAATTTGAATTCCTTCAAGAACTTTTTCATTAGAAAAAGTATGTGTTGTTAAGTAGGTATGCAATGCTTCTTTTAAAGTTAACACTTCATCTTTTGCTACTTGAAAACCGCCCGCTAAAGCATGTCCACCATATTGTACAAAATAATCTTTTAAATCATCAAAGATTTGATTTAAAGGAATACTTTCAATACTTCTGGCACTTCCTCGATACACTTCATTTTTTTCATCATATTTCATAACAAAACTTGGCTTTTGAAATTCATGAGTATACTTACCAGCAATTAAGCCTACAATTCCTTCATGAACTTCTTGATTATAGCTATATAAAAATTCATCTTTTTGACTATTTTCTAAAATATTTTTATATTGTTCATTTGTAAGAGATTGTCTTTTACTATTGATTTTTTTAGCGTATTGAGAAATTTGGATTGCAAATTTTTGATCGACATCCTTTAAAAAATAACGTACTAAATGATTTGGATTAACAAGTTCTGGTAGTCTTCCAAAGGAATTGATTTTAGGTGCAATATTAAAACCTAAAGTTGTTGTATTATATTTTTGATTTTCACCAATTAAAAGTTCTAATTGAAGATATTTTTCTTCATTCATAAATTGCAGACCTCGCGAAACAAGCGATTTATTTTCATCAACTAAAGGCATCATATCTGAAATCGTCGTAATAGCTGCTAAAGAAAATAAATATTTATCATGTTTTCCAAGCAAACTACTGGCAAGTTTATACGCTAAAAAACCTCCACATATTTCTTTAAATGGATAATCCGGTGACATTTTTGTATGAATGATTGCACATGCATCCGGCAATTCGTCATAATCATGATGATCAATAACAATAACATCAATACCAAGTTCATTAGCTAAATTAATAGCTTCATACGCTTTAATACCATTATCTACTGTAATTAACAAAGAATATCCTTTTTCATACATTTGTTGAACTCTTTCTTTATTTAGTCCATAACCATCTTCAAAACGATTAGGAATATGATACCCTACTTTTTTCCCTAATTCTAAAAAAGCTTGAACAAGAATGGCTGTTGACAAGATTCCATCACAATCATAATCTCCATAAATACATATTTTTTCATCATTTTCCAAAGCTTCTTGTATACGATCTAAAACTAAATCCGCATCTAAAAACAATGAAAAATCATGATAAATCAATCTTTTTGAAGTATGTCCTTGAATATCTTGTTCATTATATTTTCTTTGTGCAAAAATCTTTGCAAGTAAAGAATGTATTGAATACTTTTGCATATATTCATTATAGTTATGTATTTCTTTTATATCCCAGTTCATAAAATCTCCTTAAATAAAAAATAGTTGTTACCAACTATTTTGAAATGAATTCTTGAAATGCTGCTAAATCAAGTGTACTTGCTTCTTTAACTGCTTGTATACTTAAATAATCAAAAATTTCCGAAAATTGTAAATTCATTACATCATCAATAATATCACACATTGGTAGACTCTTTTGAGATTTCCATTTAATATTGAATAAATAATTTCTTATTTCTTTTTCGGATATATTATCTATTTTTTGCTTACGAAACTCATGAGCTTTTAATTTGATTAGAAAATCTAAATCATATTTACCAAATTTATAATCCAGTTTTTCATTCACGATATACCAACTCCCACTTCGTCTATTATAGATGAAAATTCGACATAAAGGAAGTCTTTTATGAAAAGAAAACTTATCAATTCATTCATTATTCTTTCTGCTAGTTCAACTATCTCTAAAATATTTAGTATTTTAAATAGAATGTTACTTTCCAGGCTTCTTCCTTTAGAAGCCATGTCATTATATCTTGTCATTATGCCAACACTTTCTTTGTGTTTAACACTTGGACAGGTTGGGATTCCTTCTGCTGTTTTTCGTCTTATATTACATCCAAAATATAAAAACTACAAAGTCATTATTACAGCAATTATTCTATCCTTTTTTTCTGTCATTGTTATTTGTGGAACCCTTTTTATTTTAAGTCCTTTCATTGCTCATTCTTTATTAAAAAACGATTATACTCTTTATCCCATTTTATCCTTTTTAATTTTTATTCCATTGATTGCTATCAGTGGTATTATTAAAAACTATTATTTAGCCAAAGGGCATGTCTATGTCATTGCTAAAAGCCAAATTGTCGAAGAAACTTCACGTTTATTATTTACCTATTTATTTTTAAAAACTCCTTTAAGTTCATCCTTACCTTTTTTAGTAACAATTGCTTATTTATCAATGAGTTTTGGTGAATTTATGTCAATTATCTATCTATTTCTTTTAAGTCGTAAAAGATATTCTTTTACTCCTTTAAAAAACATAAATAAGCAAAACTTGATTATGAAAGATCTTTTAAACATTTCTTTGCCTTTAACAGGTTCACGACTTTACCATTGTTTTATGAATTTTTTAGAGCCCATTCTTTTAATTCATGTTTTAACTCGACTTGGTTTAACTCAAAACTTTATCCAAGACCAATATGCCATCCTTTCTGGCTATGTCGTCTCGATGCTTGTCACGCCTACCTTTTTTTGTACGATCATCTATCGCCTCTATTTGCCTATTGCTACAGATGATCTTTATTATCATAAAAGTAATACTTTTTTACATCTTCTTTATGCTTTACTTATTTGTTTTCTTATTGGTCTTCCTTTTACTTTAATTTTCTATTTTTTTCCAAAACGATCCCTTATGATTCTTTACAATACAACAAGTGGCTATCAACAATTAAAATACATGTCTTTTCCTTTTTTACTATTTTATTTACAAACACCCCTTTCTACAATTTTACAAGCTAAAAATAAAAATAAAGTGATGTTTATCATCTCTATGATTGAATGTACTTTAGAAATTATCTTAACTTATACTTTATCTCATTATCTTTATGTTAACGCTATTTTGATTAGTTTATTTACAGGATTGATTACAACCTTAACTTTAAGTGCAATTTATTGTTTTAAAATAATAAAAGACACTTCTTTATCTTGAAGTGTCTAATTTTTTTAACCAATTTGAAAATACTTCTAATCCTTCTTTGACAATTTGTGAATCATTTGCAAGTCCAAAACGTAGGTGATTTTCCACATCAAAACAACATCCCGGTACAAAGAAGACCCCTGTTTCTTCTTGTAACTTTTCACAGAAAGTATTTGAATCTATTTTGTAATCATATTTTAGGAAACAAACTGTTCCATATTTTGGAATAACACAAGAAAGATGAGGATGAGCTTTTAACCATTCTTTCAAGTAACACTTATTTTCTTCTAAAATCTCACGATTTCTTTTTAAAATCTCTTTACTATATTTTAAAGTAAGTGCCCCTAAATAATCATTGATTGGTCCACTACTAATAATTGAATAATCACGTCTTTCATTGATTAAACGAATAAGTTCTTTATCTTTTGTTTTGATCCAACCAATACGAAGTCCAGGAGTTGATAAAACTTTAGAAAGTCCTGAGGTTGCTATTCCTTTTTCATAAAGATCACTAATGGATTCTTCTTGATAAAGTCCTCGATAGATTTCATCAACAAGAACATAGAGATCATGTTTTTTACATATTTGAATCAGTTGATGCATTTCTTCATGATCTAAAGTTGTTCCTGTAGGATTGTTTGGTAAATTCAAACAAATCATTTTTGTATTTTCTCTAATATTTTTTTCTAATTCTTCAAAATTAATTTTCCATTCATTTTCTTCTTTTAAATGAATAAAATCAACTTCTACCCCTAAAGATTCAGGAAAACTATAAAGTTGTTGATACGTTGGTAAAAATGATAAAATATGATCATTTGTTGAAAGTAATGTCATTAAAACAAGTTCATTGGCATTGACACCACCATGGCAAATAGCAATTTCTTCATCATCACCACTTTGATATAAACTTAAAATACCTTTTTTTAATTCATGAGAACCTTCAATAGCACCATAATCTAAAGAAAGATTCATTAAATCTTCTAATGAATCTTTTTTATCATACGCTAATAATTCCTTTAAAGTTAAAGATTTAGCAACTGTATCTGCCAAGTTATAGCGACAGTTATTTTCATGCAAAGTCATATAAGACTCTACTTCAAAACGTTGTAGTTTCACTAGTGCATAACCTTCTTTAAGAAATCTTGAGCACGTTCAGTTTTAGGATTTTCATAGAAAGCTTTTGCATCATTTTCTTCAACGATTTTACCATTTTCTAAGAAAATAACACGATCAGCAACTGTTTTAGCAAAGCCCATTTCATGAGTAACAACAATCATTGTCATTCCTTCTTTAGCAAGTTGTTGCATAACTTCTAATACTTCAATAACCATTTCTGGATCTAAGGCACTTGTTGGTTCATCAAAAAGCATGATTTCAGGGCTTGTACATAAGCTTCTCGCAATCGCTACCCTTTGTTTTTGTCCACCTGAAAGTTTATTTGGATATTCGTCTTTTTTATCTAATAAGCCAACTCTTGTAAGATAGTTACAAGCTATTTCATTGGCTTTTTCTTCCTCCATGTGACGTACTTTTATAAGTGAAAGTGTTAAGTTTTCTAAGACTGTCATATGTGGAAATAAATTGAAATGTTGGAAAACAAATCCCATTTTATTTCTTAATTCTTGATAATTAGATTTCTTTGGATCTAAAACTTCCCCATTAAGGTATACATGTCCTGTTTCTGGTACTTCTAAACCATGAATACATCTTAAAACTGTACTCTTACCTGAACCAGAAGGTCCAATTAAACACACAATTTCTCCTTTTTTTACTTCAAGAGAAACATCATCAACTGCTTTTACTTTTTTAAATTGTTTTGATATATGTTCAACTTTAATCACTTTCAGCTAACCTCTTTTCTACATATCTACCTAAATAAGAAATACTAATTGTCATAATTAAATAATAAACTGCAACAATACAATAAGGTGACATAACATCATAATATTGTGCCCCCACTACTTGAGCTGATTTTAATAATTCAACGGCACCAATACAACTGATCAATGAAGAATCTTTAATCAATGTAATAAATTCACTGATCATTGGTGGAATAATTCTTTTGAAGGCTTGTGGTAAAATAACAAGTCTCATTGTTTGTTTATAAGAAAGCCCTAAAGTTTCACAAGCTTCCCATTGTCCTTTATCAACCCCGTTGATTCCACTACGAATAAGTTCTGTCGAATAAGCCCCACTGTTAATAGACATAGCAACAGCACCAATTAAAAAGACATTAATTCTTAAAACATTTCCTGTAAACGCTGTATAAATAGATGGAATAACTGAGAATAAAATCAAGATTTGAAGTAACATTGGTGTTCCACGAATGACTTCAACATACACATTTCCAATAATTCTAAAAATTTTATATTTAGATCTTTTTGCTGAAGATCCTAAAATCCCAAAAACAATACCAAATAAAAGGGATACAGCAGCGAGTAAAAGTGATACTACTGCACCCTTAGCAAAGTAAAGTAAGTTTTCAGGAGTAAACACTTTTGAAAAAGCTACAAACATTTCTATACCCCTTTTCTATAATTTTTTATTTTTCTAATGGTGATAAATCATATTTTTTACATAATTTATCGTAATCTTTTGAAGCTACGAATTTTTTAATACATTTATTCATTAATTTGATCATTTTTGTATTACCTTTTTTAGCGATAACATAGTTCTTTTCATCCATTAATGAACCATTTAATTGTGTAAAGTTTCCACTAGATACATATTGTTTAGCAACACCTAAGTCAACGATTGCTGCATCATATTGATTGCTTGCTAAACCATTGAAAATATCTTGTACGTTTTTCATTGAAACAACATCAGCATTTTCAACTTCTTTGGCAGCTTGTTCACCAGTAGCTCCAGTTTGAGCAGCTAATTTTTTACCAACTAATTGATCATTTGAAGTAATTGAAGAACCATTTGGTACAACAGCAACTTGTTGAGTTCCTAAATATGGATCAGACCATTCAACAACCCTATCTTCACTATAAGTAAAACCAGAAATACCTAAATCAATTTGATCCCCTTGAATTTGAGTAACAATGTTATCAAAATCCATTTGTTTGAATTCTAAAGAATAAGTTTTACCTTCCATATCAGATAAATAACCTTCAAATAATTTGGCCATATCTACGTCAAAACCAACGATTTCACCTTTTTTGTTTAATGATTCATAAGGTGCATAATCAGGTGATGTCCCAATTGTAATTGTCACATCGGCATCATTTTTACTGCTTGATGAACATCCAGCAATAGCACAAGTCATCACAAGTGCTAACATTAATTTTAATACTTTTTTCATATTCTTTTCCCCTTTTCTACCCAATAAAAAACGTCTCCTAGCGATTGCTAAGAGACGAAAGATTCCGCGGTACCACTCTTGTTGATATGATAAACATATCCACCTCACCGTTAAAGCTGGTTAGCTTGTTATCCTATGTATTCAGATAACCCTCTCCAAAGTGCGCTTCATTTTATTTTCAATACCTAATTTCCACCAACATAGGCTCTCTAACATATCCAATAAAACTACTCTCTTTTTCATTGAGTTTATTTATATACCTGTATTATAGATAATATTTAAGCTTTGTCAACATTCCTCGATTATTTTTTTGATAAAACTTTATCATTGAAAGAACGTACTGCCTTCATCGCTTTTTCTAAAGGAGCATTCATTTCTTGTAATTGTTCTAAAACATCATCGAGTTGTTGATTTGCTTCTTGAATACTGTCTCTTGTATCTTGAATTGTTTGTTTGGTTTTCTTTTTGGCATCACCACTATGAAGTAAAAAGAAAATACCTAAAGACATACATACAAAAATACCAATAATGATTAAAAAATCTTTAATTAGTTCCATAATCTCACCCATCTTTAGTATAGCCTATTTTGTTTAATCAATCCAGCCAAAATGACGACAAGCATATTCAATACCGTCATCATCATTTCTTTTGGTTATAAAATTTGCGACTACTTTGACTTCATCGATTGCATTACCCATAGCAATACCTAAAGGAGCTTGGTCAATCATAGAAATATCATTTAAGCCATCCCCAAAGACCACAATATCCTTTTCATTTCCCTTTAATAAATGAACCATTTCTAAAATACCTTTATATTTATCTGCTGGTTCGATGATGATTTGTCCTTTAAAATAACGCATATATTCCAAAGTTCCTAAATCCAATAATTTTTCTTCTTGTTCACCACATTCAATAAATACTTTATAAATTTCCTTTACTTGATGAAAGTCTATACTTTCATCAACAACTAATTTTACCGGAAGTTTTTGATCTTTTTGATCACTTTGATTCGTATACAAAACAGCTTCATTTCCTAAAGCAACTGCAAATGGTAAATGATGTTCAATACATTGATCAATGACACGATTGGCTTGAACAAAATCTATCGGTTTAATATATTGAAGTTCATTATGTAAAGTAATCCCATTTCCCCCATCTGTTACTAAACAATCAATATGGGCTTCTTTAGCAGCATCCATCGCC
>ENA-OOZN01000418-OOZN01000418.1-human-gut-metagenome-genome-assembly--contig:-NODE-418-length-43162-cov-4.076971_pt1 | contig 43162 bp, 29 predicted proteins | sample MGYA00241187_ERZ501397 | MGnify/ENA primary metagenome ERZ501397 (study PRJEB25962, sample SAMEA2042921) | human gut metagenome | biome: human gut; feature: human-associated habitat; material: faeces... | reverse complement strand
CGTTGCGGTGACAGGTCTGGCAGATGCGCTTTCTACGCTGACCATCGAGGACAGCCACCGTTACCTCAGCCCTAATCGGGCGTATATCCGCTTTGTGCAGCTTTCACCGACTGCCCCTGCCATGGATGTTTACTGGGATGACCGCATGGTGCTTTCCGATTTGCGCTATGAGGAAATCAGCCGCTACCTCACCACAGCTCCCGGCAGTCACAATCTCAAGCTGCGCGAGACTGACACAGGCAAAATTCTTGTGGAGCATCCCAAAGTGAACCTCAAGGGCGGCAAGGCGTATACAGTTTATGTGGTTGGCAGCCGCGCGGACAGGGCAGGTCTGCAGGTGCTGATCCCCCTTGAGGGTGTGACCTATCTGGACTTCGGAAAGTGAGAAATTTATGGATTTTTTCTCAAAAAACCTGTACGAATGGCTTATCCTTTGTTATACTATTGTCAATACCTATCGTAAAAAATCACGATAAATTTCAGTATAACCGAATAAAGGAGAATCATCATGTTAAAAGGGAAAACTGTTGTTCTGGGTGTAACAGGCAGCATTGCTGCGTATAAAATGGCAAATGTGGCAAGCATGCTCGTGAAGCTGCATGCGGATGTGCATGTGATCATGACGGAAAATGCCTGCCAGTTTATTACGCCTGTTACCTTTGAAACACTGACCGGCAATAAATGTATGGTAGATACCTTCGACCGCAATTTCCAGTTCCATGTGGCACATATTTCCATCGCGAAAAAGGCGGATGTGCTTCTGGTTGCGCCTGCTTCCGCAAATGTGATTGGCAAGCTGGCAAACGGCATTGCGGATGATATGCTGACGACAACGGCTATGGCGTGCACCTGTCAAAAAATCGTTGCGCCTGCCATGAATACCAATATGTATCATAACCCCATTTTGCAGGATAATCTGAAAAAGCTGGAGGGCTATGGCTTTACGGTGATTGCGCCCGAAAAGGGACTGCTTGCCTGTCGGGATATCGGGGATGGAAAAATGCCCTCTGAGGACGTTCTGGTGGGGCATATCCTGCGTGAAATCGCGCATGAAAAAGACCTTGCCGGCATGAAAGTGATTGTCACCGCAGGTCCGACACAGGAAGCGATTGACCCGGTGCGCTACATTTCCAACCATTCAACAGGGAAAATGGGATATGCGTTGGCGAAAAATGCGATGCTGCGCGGGGCAGAGGTGACACTGATTGCAGGTCCGACAAACCTTCCTGACGTGCCGTTTGTTAAAATGGTGCATATTACATCGGCACAGGATATGTATGAAGCGGTTACAGAGGCGGCAAAGGAATCAGACATTATTGTAAAAGCGGCAGCAGTTGCGGATTACAGACCGGCATCAGTCAGTGATGAAAAAATCAAGAAAAGCGACGGAGAGATGAGCATTGCCTTAGAGCGGACAAAGGATATTATCGGAACGCTCGGAGCGATGGAAAACAAACCGTTTTTGTGCGGATTTTCAATGGAAACACAGAATGTACTGGAAAATTCCAGAAAGAAGCTGGAAAAGAAAAATCTGGATATGGTGATTGCCAACAATCTGAAAGTAGACGGTGCAGGATTTGGAACGGATACAAACGTGATTACGATGATTACAAAGACGGATTGTACGGAATTTCCGAAAATGAGTAAATTTGAAGTGGCAGGCTGTATTTTTGATGCGATTATAAAGAATATGAAAGCACGGAGAACAGACGAAAAATAAAGTATCAGGAAAAGGGGAGTTTATGAGCAAAAAAGCAAAATTACTTACAGGGGTGTTATCAGTGGCGGCAGTGCTGCTGGTTGCATTTGCCTATTATTATGTGGTGCTTCCGCCAATCAATATCCATGCACCGGGCTTCTGGATATTTGTCATTGTGCTGGCGGCGGTATTTACGGGTGTTGTCGGACTTTGCAGTATGACAATGACAGAATACTACAAGGAATGGGCAGGCAGACAGTGGAAGCAGTCAAAGCCTGAATTTAAGAGCAAAAAGGCAGAACGTTTTTTCTATTTATGTGCGGTACTTACAGCGGCACTGGTTGTTATTTTTCTAATAGGCGGACTGCTGTCATCTGAAATTGTCAATGCTTCGGCTTACCAGAAACTGTTAAATGTGGAAACCAGAAGCTTTACCGATGATATTCATGAGGTGTCCTATGACCAGATTCCGGTGCTGGATAAAGATTCGGCAACGACCATAGGCAACCGTGTTATGGGAACAATGGTGGATATGGTTTCCCAGTTTGAAGTCAGCGATATGTATACACAGATTAACTATCAGAATAAGCCGGTGCGTGTGACACCGCTTCAGTACGGCAGCCTGATTAAATGGTTTACCAATCACAGTGATGGAATTCCTGCGTATATCCGTATTGATATGACGACACAGGAAGCGGAGTGCGTGCGTCTGGAGCAGAAAATCCGTTATTCGATGAGCGACCATTTTGGCAGAAACATTTACAGACATCTGAGGTTTGCGTATCCGACCTATATGTTTGATGACATCAGCTTTGAAATTGATGAGAGCGGTACACCTTATTGGATTTGTCCGGTGAAAAAATATAATATCGGACTGTTTGGCGGTGTGACGATTGGCAGGGTGGTGCTTTGTAATGCAGTCACCGGGGAAATGACGGATTATGCCGTGGAAGATGTTCCGCAGTGGGTAGACCGTGTGTATTCGGCAGATATGCTTATTTCGCTGTATGATTACCACGGTACGTTAAAGCACGGTTATTTTAACAGTGTGTTAAGCCAGAAGGATTGTCTGGTAACGACAGACGGCTATAATTATATTGCACTGGACGATGATGTGTGGGTGTATACAGGAATTACCTCAGTCGGACAGGATAAATCCAATGTGGGCTTTGTGCTGATGAACCAGCGGACAATGGAAACGCGCTATTATGTGATTTCCGGTGCAGAGGAAAATTCGGCGATGTCTTCGGCAGAGGGAAAGGTCCAGCATTTAGGATACAAGGCGACATTTCCACTGCTTATTAATGTGGGTGGACAGCCGACATATTTTATGGCATTAAAGGACAGCTCGGGACTGGTAAAATCTTATGCCATGCTTAATATTGAAAAATATCAGACGGTGGCAATCGGCGATTCAGTCAATGAGTGTGAGAAAAATTACCGTCAGCTGATGGTAGACAGCGGCATTGTAGATGAAACAGCGGCAGAAACGCCAAAGGAAAGCAGGCAGATAACCGGTAGAATCGAAAAAATGGTGCAGACGGTATTGGACGGCAATTCGCATTTTTATATACTCTTAGAGGGTCAGTCCCGTATCTTTGATGTGCCGTTATCGGATAATGCGGATATTGTACGGTACAATACAGGCGATACTGTTACATTTTCATATCATGAAAACGAGTCATTAAATGAAGTGACGAAGGTGGAAGCCGCACAGCAGACCGTACAGTAAAGAGGAAAAATCAAAAAAATAGTGGAAAAGTGTCTTTTGTATACAGGAGGGTGTGTATAAAAGGCACTTTTTTAAAACAACTTAGAATTAAGGAGTAGTATATAAAGAATAAATAACACATATTTTAAATAATTAAACAAAATTTATAATAATAATTGCAATCTGAATAGAATTGTGATATTCTTCTAATAGAATATATTCTAAAAATAAAACCGCAAACAACGGTTGATTTCTAAAACTTGAAATTTTGATTAAGGTTTTATCCGCGTTTTAGGGATGAAATTTTGATTAGAACGGATAGTTTATCCCAAGTAGTATTTTCTATTGACATTTTTATGGGTTCATCTGTTTAATATCCCTTAAAATCCAAAAAGATTTAGAAAATTCATGAAAATCCTTGCCGGCAGTTCAAGTAGTCTATTATAATAAAAGAAAGGAAGAAAGCATGGTAAATACACCTTACGATGATGTGTTCCGTACCCTGTTAACGGATTGTACGGCACTGATTATACCGGTTGTAAATGAACTATTTCACACAAATCCTTATTTTATCTGAAACAAAAAAGCCGCCCAACTCTTAAATCTCTATTTTCCTAGTACCAAAGTAGGAATTTCGCAAAAACAGTCTGGAAAAATCTCATTTTAAACAATAAAATTTATCAATAAGACTTTTTTGTTGCACTTGCGCAACAAATTGGGAAAGCAGGAAATCAAAGGGATTGTTAAAGAAAACAGGTAAAAAATACCGTTGTTTGTTGCAGGTTTGCAACAAAAATGTCTGCTTGCCAAAAACAAATGTCTGTGGTACACTGCCACTGCAAACGAAAGATAGGCTTTGAAGCCTATTTTTTTAAGTGCCACGGTTAGATAAGACTAATGGAAGTTACCAAAACGAAACTATGCCATAAAACAAAAAACAAGACAAAAAATAAAACAAAAACATTAGTACATTCGTAAAATCAACAGGGCACGATAGAAACAAGTAAACAGGGACAAAGCAGAAAGGAAAGAAAAATGAGAAAGACCAGCTTTAAGTTATTATCTGCTTCATTAGCAGTCGCAATGACAATGAGCAGTATGCCGTACAATGTATTGGCGGCAAGCCCGGAGCAGACATTTGCACAGGCAGTACAGCAGGCACAGACCACAGAAGCGGACGGCTTTGAAACAGCCGCACCGTCAGAGGAAAATCTCGTAACAGCAGATGCAGAAAGTACAGAAAAAGTAACCTACACAGTTACACCGGGTGTTTCATACGGAAAGGGAAGTATCAAATTAATCTCAGGTGTGACAGAAAGCACCGGTGATGACGGTGAAAAAGTATACACGGCTGAAAAAGACAGCACAATTACATTTGAAGCTGTACCGGAGGACGGCTGGGCATTAGATTCTGTTATGTACATGTCAGCAAGCTTTACAACACCGGACTTAAAGATTACAAAGGTAGACGGCAAAGATAACCAGTATACATGCACAATTCCTGACGATGCATATGCTTACGGCTCAGTAGGAACATTTATGATATATGTGCAGTTTGCACCGGTTCTGGAAGAAGGACAGTATGAGATAAAATCAACAGGTGAATATTTAAGTGTAGATAAGTATGGTGCAAAGCCGGGTGAAACCGTAAAGATTACATCAACAAGTGACAGTTCAACAAGAAATTATGTGCCGACTGTTGCAGATGAAGACGGAACCGGTATTGATACAACACTTGAAAGTACAGTGATTGATGAAGACGAAAATAAGATTGTACAGGTATACACCTTTGTAATGCCGGAGAAAAAGGTTACAATCACAGAAAAGAGTAATCGTTATTGTGCAATTACATTAGAAACCAATGACGACAGTAAATTTGCAAGCCATGTAAGTTACAGCAGCCGACAGATGATGAGTGGTAATATGAATGTTGTAGCAGACAGCATTATCGACGGCAAGTATTATAAGCATACAGTAACCGTAACCGGTACACAGGGAAATACAACAGTAAAGCCGGGAGAATTATCATCACTTGCAAGCGGAAAAGCAACATATACCGTAGCAAAGAAATTCCCGGTAGCCGTTACTTTAAGAGTAGACTTCGTTGAAACAGATGCGTATAACATTACAAACCAGTCTGCAAATATTGAAGGTGCCGATTTTACCGTATCAAACGGTGAACTTGCGGCAGAAGGCGATACCGTAACATTACTGCTTTCCACAAATACAGCAGACGGATATTACTATGACGGTACAACACTGCCAAAGGTAACAGACGCAGACGGCAACGAAGTAACCGTAACAGCAGATGCAGGAAACACAACATCTTCTGCAAAATTTACATTCACAATGCCTGAAAAGGGTGTCACAACAAGTTTTGACAGTTCTGCAATTACACAGAAAGAATTAAAGGCTGTTACCGTTGCAGATGAAGCAAAGTCTTATATTGCACTGGATAAAACAGAGGCAAGAGAAGGTGAGAATGTCACAATTACTTTGACAGACGAAGCAAAAAAGGTTTTATTTATCAAAGTGATTAAGGAAGACGGCAGTGTCGAATATATAAGAAACTCTGCAACGAGCTTTACAATGCCGGCAGGCGCAGTGACAGTATCGGTAATTGCACCGGACAACTGGTTTGAAGAAGGACGTTATGATACAGATGTATATGCGGCAACATCAAGCACACTGATTGTTTCCGATGCGGCAGACCTTGCGGCTGTCGGTAAATTAATGCGTGATAATCCAAGCGCACTTACGGATAAAACCATTAATATTGTAAAAGATATTGATATGAGCGCATATACATGGGTGCCGATGACATATACAAATTACAATAATACAGTAACCTTTAACGGAAACGGACATACCATTAAGGGACTGAATGTAGAAGGCATGACAGGAACAACATCAAGTTCATGGGTATATTCAAGTGCATTTATCGCACAGATAGGCAGTTTCACAGATGTCACTATCAACGACCTGACATTTGAAGGAACACAAAAAGTCCATACCGTTGCAGGCACATTCTGCTATTTAGGTGGTATTGCTTATGGCGGCGGTTCTTACAACAAGGTCGTAAACAATATGAATGTGACCATTGACGGTGCGACAGGCGGTACGGTATTGCATTACCCTATTACAAATAGTGCAACACAAATTGTAAACAGCGCGGTAACCGGCAAGACAACACTGGAAAATGTAAATTTAACCGGATATTATTCATATTATGGACTTTCAGACAGAGCAGTCAATAGCTATGATATTTCAGAGATTACCATGGGTGAAAATGCAAATCCGGCAAAGGTATCTTATTACGGTGTGGACGCTACTTTACAGGCAAAAGATAAGACTGCAAACTGCTACACAGGTACAACATTAAATAATTTCCCTGAAAATGCACAAATTTACGGAATTGCAAAGACTGTTACAGGAGAGAATCTGGATTCTCTTAATCAGAACTTTACATACATCACACCGGTAACAGCCGAGGGTTATGAAAATGACAACTTAATGTCTGTTGACAGCACAACCAACAAGGTCGGCAGGATTGCACTGGTTACATACTTAAACAGCTGGGTTGATGAGAACCAGACAGAGGATAACAAGTATTGCAAGTGGGAAACAGACAAGACAACAGGCAGACCGGTATTAAAGGCAGCCGAAGAAACGGTTGTTTCACAGAAATATGCAATCACTTCAAACGTAACAGGCAGTGAATACGGCGAAACAACAGTTGACGAAGAAGCCGCAGAAGGCAGTAAGGTAACTGTATACACAGCACCGAAGTCATTCTGCAAGGTCAAGAGCATTTCCGTAGAAACAGCAGACGGAAAGAAAGTTGACGTAACAGACAACGGTGACGGAAGCTACAGCTTCACAATGCCGAAGTCCGCAGTAACCGTAAGCACAGAGTATGCACAAGACTCTTATGCAATTACGGCAGAAACCAACGGCGAAGGTACAGTCAGCGTATTAACGGCTGAAACAAAGTCTTCCGATAAGGCAAAATCAGGCGAAACCGTAACCGTTACCGTAACACCGGACCGCTTAAAGTATTACACAATGGACAGTGTAACCGTGACAACAGCAAGCGGCAAGACGGTTGAAGCCACAACAACAGAGGCAATTAACGGAACAAATGCCCATGAGTATATATTTACCATGCCGGAAGAAGCTGTAACAGTTATGGCAAACTTCAAGGATGTCAGCAGCTATTACAACGAAGACGGTTCTTTAAAAGAGGGTACATATAAAATGCAGGCAGTATTCGGCAGTACCTATTACATTGACACCGACAAAATCGAAGGTGCAATGGGCTATGAAGAACAGTACACAGACATTACCGTAAGCGTTGATGCAGAAGGCAATGTAACCGTAGACGATTATGAAATGCCGGGTGTAAAAAGCCCGATTGGATACGCAGGCGGCGGTGAACTCTGGATTAAGTCCACACCGACACCGGATGCCAACGACAACGGAAAGATTAAGGGTGCAGATGATGCAGGCGTTGTAGAATCCAGCGATTATGCCGAAAAGTATGAAAACTATACAAAGGTATACACCATTTCACCAACCGTTACAAAGACCGGTAAGATTAATCCGTCAACCAACGTAAAGACAGAAAACACAGGCGATTTCTACTTTACAAAGGTTATGCAGGGAAGTAAGCAGGTCGGCGGCTTCTATAACAGTGAAAATGTAGAATCCGTTACATTGGATAAACTCGCTTCATCAACAAGCAGTAAGGTAGCACCGTTTAACCTGACATTCTCCGGTATCAATTACATTAAAAACGATGCGGACTATGCAAACCAGAATGTGTTATTTACAACATACATCACAGAAATGGCTTACATTTCAGAAGTATTGTTCCGTATGGACTTCTCAACGATTGAAAAAGTCGGTGATACAGACCAGGGAGAAGAAACAACACAGGCATTAGATGTATCTGTTTATACAGCGTGCGAACCGGGTGCCACAAAGACACCGCCTGCAAACATTGATGCAATCAAGAGTGCAACACTGGTAACAAAGGCAGACGGAAGCAGACAGCTCGTATTTGACTTAGGCGAAACAATCGTATTCGGCTTACACGGACATATGGGAAGCCTTCGTGTATACAATGCAGACAGCATGGAAAATGCATTTAAGGCAATCTCAAAGAATGATACAAGCGGCTTAAAGTCAGCAATTTACAGCGACTGGTATACAGACAAGATTAATTCCGAAGCAGACAGCGTGGCATATGATAAGACACCTGTAGAAGTAACAGACAGCAGAGGATATGTATACTACACAACAGACGGAACAGAATTTACAGCGACATCCACAACAACAGACCTTGAAAATGCACTCGTATATCCGGGTAAGGCAGTTGTAGATGTACCGGACTATTTCGACCTGACAGACAACAATGAAATTTATCTGACAGGATTTATCGACGGTATGTCAAAGGATACGAACTTAAAGTTAAAGCTGACAGCAAAAAATGAAGACAACACACCGGTTGTAAAGACAGGTACAGCCCATATTTCACAGTTCGGTGAATATGATGTTACTGTCAACGTAACAGTTACAGATGATGTTATCACAGACATTGAAGTAACAGGTGCAAATTTTGCGGGAACTTATGCTGAAACCAATAAGATGATGCTTGAAAAGGCAGTCAACGGCTTAAAGGGCAGCTACATCAATAAGTCCGCAACTGATGTAAAGGAAATCACAGGTGTTGATGCGGTTTCAGGCGCAACGTATTCATCCAATGCAATCCGCGATGCGATTTTAAATGCACTCGAACTAAAGCAGGAAGAAGAAGTCATTAACCTTCCGACAGAAAAGCTTGCAGAAGGCGAATACAGCGTAGACATTGCATACTACACAGATAAAGTAAAGCACAGTCTTGTGGAAAATGACAAGACAAAGGCAAAGATTGTTGTTGACAAAGATGGCAGCATGACACTCGTAACAGACATTATTAACGGAACATCAAAAGAACCGTTATATATCTATGGCTTCAACGGCTACTATGAAGGCAATGATACTTCTAAGAGCTTAAAGGAAGCTGCGGTCGAAATGAATGACATTCAGTACAGCGATGATGTATTCGGTGAAGATGAAAAGGTTGTAACAAAGGTTTCCTTCCCGTTAGAAGGTGATTTTGCGGCAATCTACAACACCAATGCAGATATCTATGTACCGGCAATGAAGAATTTAAACGGCTTCGTTTCAGGCATTGACTTCAAGCAGGGACGTTTCAGCGCAGACTGCTTCGTAAAGGTTTACTGGGACAGCTTAACAAAGACATCATCTGATAATAATAAGTCCGATGATACAACAAAGGAAACAACTTTCGGTTCAGCAAAGACCACTCTGACAGCAGGTACGTATTCAATCCCTGCAAGCTTAAAGAATGCCGGAAATGTTTCACAGGATTCTATGGCGGCAGGCTGCATTAAGAGTGCACAGATGACTGTTGCGGCAGACGGAACAGCAGCTGTAACCGTAGATTTACAGTCCGTATCCTTTGCGGGACTGACAGCTTACGCAAGCAACTGGAAGATTTATCAGGGAACGTCAGCAGATGGTAAGACTGTAGATGCACAGTACACAACAGACGAAGAAGGCAGAGTGACACAGATTACATTTACACTGCCGGACAACAGCTATGACGGTGTTTATGTCAACATGTTTGTCGATGCGATGAATTACAGCCCGGATGCTTATCTGGCACTGGATTATGCAAATGCGGTAAAGACAGCAGAACCGGACCCGGCACCAACACCGGACCCGGTAGTACCGGACCCAGACCCGACACCGGAACCGACTCCGACTCCTGACCCGACACCGGATCCGGAACCGACACCAACTCCGACACCGGATCCTTCTGACAATAAAATTGCTGACGGTAACTACTATGTACCGATTGCATTGTGGAATGCGGTATCCGATAAGGCTTCTATGGGTAATGCGGCATTTGAAAAGAACAGCAGTGCTTTAATCACCGTAAAGGATGGCAAGGTTGTAAAAGTTCAGATTGCCATGAATCCGGTAACCGTAACATCAATCTACAGCGCCGTTACGGCATTTGAGGTAGATGGCGTAACTGTTACAATAGACAAGACAGAAAAGATTACAACTTCCGCAGGAAATGAAGTCGATGCAATCAGACTGGTAACATTTGAACTTCCTGAAGGTGCACAGCCATCTGTTGCAGATATTACTTATGCAGATGTAAGCTTTAAAGTACCGGATACACCAATGGGCGACACCATGATGAGTGCGAGATTAAGATTTGACTGGTCAGCACTGACAGCAACAAATGATACTTCTCTTGTACCGGCAGAAGACCAGACAGAAGAAAAGTCACCGGCAGTTGATGTGACGGATGAAAAGACAGGCGTTCATGTATCAGCCGCAGAAGGTGTCCTTCCGGCAGGCTCTGAGTTAAAGGTAACAAAGGTCGGCGCAGGAACAGAATATACAAAGGCGGCAAATGCACTTGCAGACGTCGGCAGCAATTTTGAACTGTATGAAGTTCATTTTGAAAAGGACGGACAGGAAGTTGAGCCAGACGGCAGTGTCGTTGTGAAGTATCTCATTCCGGCAGGCATGAATGCAGACAACGTTGTTTTATACCGTATCAATGATGACGGTTCAAAGACCCTTATTAAGGGCAGTGTGGAAAACGGCTATTATGTTGTGACAACAAAGGGCTTCAGTTATTACGCACTTGTTGAAAAGGCATCAACAGATAACGGCAATAAAAATAATAACAACATTGATAACAATGGTAACAACAGTGGTAATAATAACAGCGGCAATGCAGGCACAACCGACAACGGTTCGGCAGCAGGCGGTAATTCAAATACGGCAGGCGGCTCAGCCAATACGGCAGACAACAGCAACAGCGGCGTAAAGACAGCGGATTCTTCCGCAATGGGCATGTGGGCAGCAGCATTCTTTGCTTCCTTAAGTGCCGCAGGTCTTGCAATCTTTAAAAGAAAGAAAAGACCGGAAGAAAAAGAAGACTAAGCTGTAAAAAAGACAAAACAACGGCATCCGTTCCGAAAAGGGGCGGGTGCCTGTTTGTCACATATAAAAATGAAAGCAGGAGTACAGACATGGAACAGAAATTTAAAATGCAGATTCAGCGGCTTGCAAAGCATGCAGCGGCAGTATTGACGGCAGTCACCGTGGGCATTTTATCGGCGGCGGCAGTATTTTCACAAAACAGTAATCCGGTATATGGAGCAGAAAACGGCATTTATCTTGCCAGTGCAAATCCAAGCTATCGTAATCCGTCCACCGGTGCGATTGAAGATTCCGGCGGGGAAGGTTCGGCGGTTCTGGGACAGTCCATGACAGAGAGCGCGACTTACGGCAGGGCACTTATCGAGGTAGACCCGGCGGGAAACACTTATGCCACAATCCGTATGCAGTTAATGGACAATATCGAAAATCCGCAGTTTCAAGTAGATGGAAGTCCGGTATCCGCAACGTTAATGCAGGAGGATTATTCAAGCAATACCGCGGATTACAGATTCCGCGTCAACAGTGAAAATTCGGTTGTACGTGTGAATATGTATGTAACTGCCATGGGACGTGATATTATTTACTACATTACATTTTCGGGACTGAGTGAAGGCGCAGGCGACTTTATTACCAGTGTGACCGTTGAAGAAAAGGGCGGCAGTGCCGGTCCGGACAGCGCAGAGGGTGGCAGTGAAGAAAGCAGCCCGGGAGAAAGCAGTTCAGGAGAGCGCGGTGTAAGTGCGCAGGCTGAAAATACCGCATCAGGCACGGACAGCTTATCGGGTGAAACCGGTGCGTCAGCCGGAACAGACGGCAGTCAGGAAAATGCCGGAACACAGCGCATAGAGCAGGCAGAGGGTGAAAGTGCAGAAAGTACGACAGAAGCCGGACAGACTACATCAGCAGAAGCAAGTGCTGCACAGGCAAAGACTGCAGAAAACACACAGACGAAAAATGCCGGAATTCAGGAATATGATGCGGCAGGAAAACAGGTCAATGCAGAAGCGCAGGAGAGCAAAAAAAACAGCAGCACCGGCATTTTTATCGGAATGGGTGTTGTAATTGCCATTGTTGTGGCAGGTGCGGCATGGTATATGCTTGTATATCGTAAAAAGAAAAACTAAAGGAGCAGATAAATGAAACGACAGGTAAAAAAGACTGTTCATAAAGGAATTTGTATGCTGTTAGCGGGTATTGCCGTATTTACGGCATCATTTTCGCTGACAGCCTGTGTAGACCAGCACCCGGATTCCACAGAGGGACAATCACAGGCAGACAGTGTGCGTCTTGTGGCAACGTCATCGGCAGCTGCACAGATTTGTGACAAACTGGAATTAGATTTAGTGGGCGTATGCCGGACCTCCGGTACACTGCCAGAGCGGTATAAGGATGTTACGCAGGTTGGAACGGCAATGTCGCCGGATATGGAGATTTTAAAATCCTTATCGCCGGATTATGTGCTGTCCCCGAACAGCCTGCGAAGCGATTTACAGCCGAAATATGCGTCAATCCAGGTGAAATCCCTGTTTTTAAATTTAAAAAGTGTATCCGGCATGTATGCTTCAATTGCAGACCTCGGTGAAAAATTTAACAGGCAGCAGCAGGCACAGGCAATGGTGGACGAATTTAACACATTTATGCAGGAATACAAAAATAAAAATGCAGGAAAAGAAGCCCCGAAGGTCCTGATTCTGATGGGACTGCCGGGTTCTTATATCGTGGCAACCGAAAACAGCTATGTCGGCAGTCTTGTGGAAATGGCAGGCGGACAGAATGTATACGCAGGCACTGATGAAGAATTTTTAAGTGCTAACACGGAGGATATCAAAACGAAAGAACCCGATGTGATTTTACGGGCATCCCATGCAATGCCCGAGCAGGTACAGCAGATGTTTGCCGATGAATTTGAAAAAAACGACATCTGGAAGCATTTTACGGCAGTGCAAAATGGCAGGGTGTACGATCTGGATTCGTCCCTGTTCGGCATGAGTGCAAATTTTTCATATCAGCAGGCACTCGAAGCATTACAGCCGATGTTGTATAACAGCTAAAATTCTGTAGTTTTTCATAAAATAAAAAATAATCGGTTGCTTATCTTTTTTTTGTAGTGTACAATAATAAAGACACAGTACATATTTAATAAGGAGAAAAGCCGTGGATATTATAGTAAAGTATATTGATGAATTGTTGGAAAAAAGCACGCCGGAAGCGCCGATGTGGAATATTGAAAAGCTCAAGCAGGGCTTAAAGTCTAAGTGGAATTACATTGACGGTTGTATGATTAAAGCCGTACTTGAGATGTATGCCATTTCAAAGGACGAGAAATATTTAAAGTTTGCAGACGATTTCATTGATTATCGCGTAGCAGAAGACGGAACAATTGACGGATACAGCATTGGTGAAAAGAATATTGACAATGTCAATGCCGGCAAGACTTTATTTGAATTATATGATATCACCGGAAAAGAAAAATATAGAAAGGCAATCGACCTTGTATATTCTCAGATTGCTATTATGCCTCGCTGTGAATCCGGCAACTTCTGGCACAAGGATATTTATCCGAATCAGGTATGGCTGGACGGAATGTATATGGGGCAGCCGTTTTACATGGAGTATGAAACAAGATTTAACGACCGAAAGAATTATGATGATATTTTCTCACAGTTTAAATTCGTTATTGAAAACATGAAAAATCCGCTCAACGGTCTGTACTATCATGCAATCGACACATCAAAGCAGATGTTCTGGTGTGACAAGGTCACAGGTCTTTCACAGAATATCTGGCTGAGAGCAATCGGCTGGTACTCTATGGCACTGTTAGATACACTTGATAAGGTGGACAACTCTGACCACAAGTATGACAAAGAGTGCAGGATGTTACAGGATGCATATGTAGATTTAATGAATGCGATGATCCGTTATCAGGACGAAAGCGGTATGTGGTATCAGGTTGTCAACTTCGGCGGCATGGAACGCAACTATCTTGAAACAAGCGGAAGTTCTATCATGGCATATTCCCTGTTAAAGGGTGTACGTCTTGGCTTCCTGCCTGAAAGCTACCGTGCATACGGTGAGAAAGCCATTGACGGTATCTGCAAGCGCTATTTAAAAGAAAAGAACGGAGAAATGTCACTTGGTGGTATTTGTCTGGTTGCCGGACTTGGCGGTAAAGACAATCGTCCGGGTACATATGATTATTATATGTCAGAACCGGTTGTAGAAGATGATGCAAAGGGTGTCGGACCATTTTTACTTGCCTATACAGAATTATTACGTTACAAGAAAAATTAGTAAAAAGATACGAGGGAGTCTGACAAAAGCAGGCTTCCTTGTTTTTTCATGCCGCAGAGCCAAATCTGACATTTGGCTCGTGATTCCTCCGGCATTAAAATGCCTGTGGAATGGAGAATAGTGCGAAAAATCACACGGATGTGCTGATTTTTCACATAGATGTTTGCTTTGGAGCGAAAGCAAACACCTATGATAGCAGATGAGAAATCGCCTGCGCGAATTTCTTATCGCCGCTTCGCAACAAAGTCGCTCAGAAACGAGGATTAAGATGAAACCGTATATTACGAAAAAAGAAGTAGAAGAAATACAAGGGAAGGATGCACGGACACAGCGCTTTTTGACGGCAGAAAACGGCTGCCTTGGCGGTTGTACTTCCGGGACAACGGTTTATGCCGGCTATGAGTTTAGTGCGCATCCGGGCGTGCATGAAGACCAGGAGGGCTTTTATGTGCTTGAGGGTGAGGGCTATGCCAGACTTGGTGATCTGGAGTTTCCAATTGAAGCAGGTGATTCATTTATTGCACTTCCGGGTGTGCCGCATACGATTAAGACAAAACCGGGCTGTCAGCCTGTCAAGGTATTTTGGTTTCACAGTGCAGTCTGATGCGGACTGCTGCTGATAAAGGAGTGTGTTTGTTTGAACAATGAGGAATTGGAAGAAAAAAAGAAATGGTTTTTTAAAGAAAATATCCGACTGGAAGAACTACGGAAAAATCTGGAGCAGCAGCAGGGAAAGCTAGAGGAAGAAGAGCAGGTTGTGGAGATTCAGAAGCAGATGCTGGAAAAGCAGAAACGCAGTCTGGATTTGCTAAGAAAGCAGTTAGATAATCAGAAGCATCTGTTTGACCAGCAGTGGCAGATTCTGGAACGGGAAACCAGACAGCTTGCTATTGACCGCGAAAAATTTAAGCGCGACAAGCTGATGTACCGCGATGAGGTGTACCGTGAGGCCAGAAGAAAGTTTGCCATGGTACAGAATATCAGTCATAGCGGTGTAAATCTCTTCTTTAAAGGTGTTGACAGCAGTGCAGCATTAAAAAAGCGCTATAAGGCATTGTTAAAAATTTATCACCCGGACAATGCGGGCGGTGATAAAGAAGTGTTACAGGCAATCAGCGCAGAATATGAAACATTAAGCAGGAATATTGAATAAGATAAGAAAATAAAGCAATTCATGCAAAAAAAGCCGGATATATTGATAAAAATACTCATATTTATAAGTTGTTGTCTGTACGAATATGGTGTATAATTCAGACATAACGGCTTGTCGGACGAACAGGCAGCTACGTTTAGAAGTACACGAAATGAAGGAGAATGAGATGTTTAAGATTAATGACAATTATTTAAAGCTTCCGGGAAGTTATCTGTTTTCCACGATAGCCAAAAAGGTTCAAGCCTTTCAGGCTGCTAATCCGGACAAGGAAATTATAAGACTGGGTATCGGTGATGTAACGCTGCCGCTTGCGCCGGTTGTAATTGATACATTACACGGTGCAGTTGATGAAATGAGCAAGGCAGAAACATTTCACGGTTATGCACCGGATTTAGGGTATGATTTTTTAAGAAATGCAATTGTAGATTTTGATTATAAAAGACGTGGTGCCGACATCAGTGCCGATGAAATTTTCGTCAGTGACGGTGCAAAGTCTGATTCAGGAAACATTGGCGACATTTTTTCAGTAGACAATAAAATTGCAGTATGTGACCCTGTATACCCGGTATATGTAGATACCAATGCAATGGCAGGAAGAACCGGGGATTATTTACCGGATCAGCAGAAGTGGAGCAATGTAATCTACATGCCGTGTACGGCAGAAACGAATTTTGCGCCGGAGCTGCCAAAGGAAACACCGGATATTATCTATCTTTGCTTCCCAAACAACCCAACCGGTTCTACGATTACAAAGGACGAATTACAGAAGTGGGTTGATTATGCAAATAAAGTAGGTGCGGTTATCATCTATGATGCAGCTTATGAAGCATACATTTCAGAGGAAAATGTACCGCATACGATTTTTGAATGTGAAGGTGCAAGAACCTGTGCCATCGAACTGCGCAGCTTCTCAAAGAATGCCGGATTTACGGGAACAAGACTTGGATTTACCGTTATTCCAAAAGATTTAAAGAGTGGTGATGTGACATTACACAGTCTCTGGGCAAGACGTCACGGCACAAAGTTTAACGGTGCGCCATATATTATCCAGAAGGCGGGTGCAGCTGTTTACACAGAAGAAGGACAGAAGCAGACCGGTGAGCAGATTGCATACTACATGAACAATGCAAAGACAATTCTGGAAGGCTTAAAGTCCGCAGGCTATACCGTATCAGGCGGTGTCAATGCACCGTACATCTGGTTAAAGACACCGGATAACATGACATCTTGGGAATTCTTTGATTTCCTGCTTGAAAAGGCAAATGTTGTCGGTACACCGGGTTCAGGTTTTGGTCCAAGTGGTGAAGGCTACTTCAGACTGACCGCTTTCGGTTCTTATGAAAATACCGTAAAGGCACTTGAAAGAATTAAGGCAATCTAATTGTTATCATAATATTAAATACACACACCCGCGGGAACAGGCTGAAAAGCCGGAGATTTCCGCGGGTATTTTTATAAATTTTTATAATCCTGATTTGTGGATTTTTATGTATGAAGCGGGATACAGTACGGCATAAAACATTAAAAACAAAATAGTGAAAAAACTTTTATAAAAGAATTTTGTAAAATGAATAGCAATTTCCGGGGAAATAGTGTATGATAAGGACAGTGCAGAAATGCAGAACATAAAATAAAGCATGTAATAATGAAAAGCAGTAAATCAAACAGTAAAAATGGAGGTTTCAATATGTGGCAGGCAGATTTAGGAAATGGAAAGTACCGCAACCCGATTCTATACGCAGATTATTCAGACCCGGATGCAATCCGTGTCGGCGAAGATTATTTTATGATTGCATCAAGCTTTTGCAATGCACCGGGGCTGCCGATTTTACATTCAAAAGATTTAGTCAACTGGAAAGTAGTCAATTATGCATTGGACGAGTTACCGGAATTCCGTTACCGCAATCCGATTCATGGCTGCGGGGTATGGGCACCGGCAATCCGGTATCATGAAGGAACCTATTATATATGTTTTCCGATGCCGGATGAGGGCATTTACATGACAACAACAAAAGACCCGTTTGGCAAATGGAGCAAGCCGGTGAATATCCGTCCGGGAGCAGGCTGGATTGATCCGTGTCCGTTCTGGGATGATGACGGAAAGGCGTATCTGGTAGCAGGTGTTGCAAAGAGCCGTATCGGATACAAGAGTGTACTGCATATGGTAGAAATGCAGCCGGACGGTATGGGATTAATCGGCGAAGAAGTCAAGATTTTTGACGGCAATGAAAATGATCAGGTAACAATTGAAGGTCCGAAAATGTACAAGCGCAACGGCTGGTATTATATATTTGCTCCGGCAGGCGGTGTAAAGACCGGCTGGCAGACAGTGCTCCGTTCTAAAAATCCTTTTGGACCGTATGAATATAAGGTCGTAATGCGTCAGGGTGATTCACCGGTCAACGGTCCTCATCAGGGTGCATGGGTGGACACGGTGACAGGTCAGGACTGGTTCTTACATTTTCAGGATGTCTACGCAGGCGGAAGAATTGTTCATTTACAGCCAATGCACTGGGAAAATGACTGGCCAATAATCGGTATCAATAAGCCGGGCAATGATTACGGCGAACCGGTTATGGAGTACACAAAGCCGGATATCGGAAAGAGTAATTCATATCCGGTTTGTGAGCCGGATACGAGTGATGACTTTACATCGGATAAACTCGGTATGCAGTGGCAGTGGAATGCCAATCCCCAGAAGGACTGGTATGAGCTTACCGGATCAAAGTTAAAGTTAAATGCACTGGATACTGTGCCGCTCCGCCCGGTTAGTGATTACCGCAATCTGCTGTTACAGAAATGGCCGGCACCGGAATTTACCTGTGTGACAAAAATGCAGCTTTCCGGCATGGAAAACGGCGATGTGGCAGGCGTTGTATCACTGGGAACGGAATACGGCGCGCTGGCGGTTGAAAAGCGGGATAACAAATATACGGTCAGACAGATTTTGGGAACACAGTATTTTGACTGTGATATGCCGTATACAACACAAAACAGCAATGATTTTGAACTGTCCGAAAGTGATTTTAAGGATACAGGGAAAACAGTGACATTCCGTTACACGGTAAAATGCACCGGTCATATTGACCACATGGAGTTAAATCTTCCTGTAAAAGCAGCACCGGTCGAGGAATTAACACTGGAATTAAGTTTTGACGGCAAAAACTATGAAAAAGCCTTTTCATTTGCCTCCAAAGCAGGCAGATGGGTCGGTGTGAAAAACGGCATTTTCTGTGCCCATGACAACACCGTAAAAAATGACAAGACAGGATATGTACTTGTAGATTCTGTGGAATATATGCCAAAAGAAGATTAGTAGAACGATATTTTATAAAGCGGTCCTTTGCAAAAGAATGAGCCAAAGTCAGATGATAATGGAGCATTTCTTTTACAAAGGACTTTTTTATTCAATCAGTAGAAAATATGGTCGCCAATCACCGTGCCATAGGTGTCGATACCGCTGCGGTATACGTGGAAATACAGCGCATTAATCGTAACATTTCCGTTTAAAACCTCCTGCGCCGCCTGAACGCACGAAGCGGAAGCACCGCGGGAGAGCACAATCGTAAAACGGCCGCTGGCAACCGGCGTAAATTGTCCAGAAGCATAGATGACACCGGAAATGGAGTTGGCAAAACGTGGGCTGTTGACACGGTTTACAACAACACTTCCGACAGCTAACTTACCCTCGTAAGACTGGTTGCCCGCTTCACATTCGATAATTGCGGCAAGCATGGCAAGGTCAGATGTGTCATACGAAATCGGTGTTTTATTAATATTAGAAGTAATGTCACCGCTGCCGGAATTATTATTCCCTGCGGCGGCAGCCGCACGGCTTGCAGCCTCGGCTTCTGCGCGTTCCTGTGCCAGCTTTTCTTCTTCAAGCTTCTTTTCATAGGCAAGTGCGGCAGCTTCGGCCTCGGATACGTTGTTGGAAGACGTATCAAAATCCTGCTGGGTTTTTGCAAGCAGTGTCTTTAAATTTTCCTGTTCATTTAAAGCAGCTTCCCGTAAGGACGACAGTTCGGAAACCTCGGTATCCAGCTGTTCTTTTGCTGCTTGCTGGCGTTCATAATTGGCTTCCATCTCATCTAACATATCACGGTCATACTGTGATAACTGGTAAATGTATTCGCTTTTTAACAAAAGTTCACTCATACTTTGGGAAGTTAACAGCAGTTCAATCACATCCGAGCTGCTGCGTTCATACATATACCGGATACGCAGTTTCATGGAATCGTACTGTTCGTCCATTGTCTGGGACAGCGACAGCAGTTCTTCATTTAAGGCATCAACATCTGCCTGTTTGTCATCAATCTGTTCTTCTAAGGAAGATAAACGGCTTCCGGCGCTCTGGAGCTGACCGTCAATTTCGGATAAATCCGCAGACAGACTCTGCTGTTGTGCCTTTAAGCTTTCCAGTTCCCGGTTGGCATTGTCTAAATCATCCTGCGTGGTTGCATAGGACAGATAAGGAATGGTCAATGCGGTACTGCAAAATACACAGCACAGACAAATCATGAATTGTTTTAACTTTTTCTTATTATTCAATGCAAATCTCCTGTTACAATCTAATCGTTATTCCAATCATTTATGCTGGTATCAGTATAAAATGCAGACCGCAAAAATGCAAGCGTCAAACCACTTTTATGCTTTATGGGGCGGGGTTCGATTTTTTTTTCACCGGCGGACAGGCACATGTGGGTTTGGAACTTTTAAACATGGTATTATTTATATCACGATACATAATAAAATATTACAGTAAAATATCTCCTGTTTTAAGAGGAAATTCATAAAAAATAATAAAATTAAGCATTATTTAGGCAGAGGCATAGACATTTCAGCAGAAACGTGAAATAATGAAGAAGTAAGTTGTTAGAAAATCAAAATAAACTGAAAAAACGTAAAGAGAGGAAAAAAGATGCTTGAATTAAACAACATCGTAAAGGATTATATTTCCGGAGATACCAGGGTAACGGCATTGAAGGGAATTAATCTGCGTTTCCGCGACAGCGAATTTGTATCAATTCTGGGACAGTCCGGCTGCGGAAAAACAACTATGTTAAATATCATCGGGGGGCTTGACCAGTATACAAGCGGTGATTTAAAGATTAACGGACGTTCTACGAAGAAATTCAAGGACCGTGACTGGGATGCATACCGCAATAATTCGATTGGATTTGTCTTCCAGAGTTATAACCTGATACCGCACCAGACCGTGCTTGCCAATGTCGAACTGGCACTGACTTTATCCGGTGTATCCAAGTCAGAGCGCAGAAAGCGCGCAATAGAAGCACTGGAAAAAGTAGGCTTAAAGGAACAGATTCACAAGAAACCCAATCAGATGTCCGGTGGACAGATGCAGCGTGTTGCGATTGCAAGAGCATTGGTAAATGACCCGGATATTTTACTGGCAGACGAGCCGACAGGCGCATTGGATACAGAAACCAGCGTACAGATTATGGAGATTTTAAAAGAAATTGCCAAAGACCGTCTGATTATTATGGTTACGCATAATCCTGAACTGGCAGAGCAGTATTCAACAAGAATTATCCGCCTTTTAGACGGACAGATTACAGACGATACCGATGCTTACAGTGAAGAACAGATGGAAGCGGATATACAGGAAAAGGAGCAAAAGCTTTCAGATGCACAGACAGGAAAGAAGAAAAAGAAAGCAAAGACATCGATGTCCTTTTTTACAGCGCTTTCTCTTAGTATGAATAACCTGATGACCAAAAAGACCCGTACCCTGCTTACCGCATTTGCCGGAAGTATCGGTATTATCGGCATTGCGTTGATTCTTTCCATTTCAAATGGTATTCAGGACTATATTGACAGGGTACAGCGTGATACACTGTCGAGTTATCCGGTCCAGTTACAGTCCCAGACCATGGATATCAGCAGCATGATTGAAATGATGACCGGGTCTGATAAGGATTCTGTTGACCATGACAAGGATAAAGTGTACAGTAATATGATTATGTCGGAAATGATGAATACCATGATTTCCGATGTGAAAAATAATAATTTAAAATCCTTTAAAAAGTATATAGATGATAATAAAGATGAGATTTCAACATATGCAAGTGATATCCGGTACAGCTACAATATTGATATCAATATTTACGATACAGACACAAGCGACGGTGTGACACAGCTAAATCCAAGCACTATTATGAATACGATTTACGGTACGAACACTTCACAGGGCAGCATGAGTGCGATGTATACCAATGCAGATGTATGGAACCAGCTGCCGGGCAATCAGGATTTACTGGATTCCCAGTATGATATGGTAGCGGGAAGATGGCCGCAGCAGTACAACGAAGTGGTGTTAGTTGTTGATGAGAACAACGAAATTGATGATTATACCCTGTATTCACTGGGCTTTAAAGACCCTGACGAGGTAACGGCGATGTATAAGCGCATGATGACAGGCGAAACCTATGACACCGAGGAAACAGAGTATACTTATGATGAAATTTTAGATAAGAAATTCCAGATGATTCTGCCAACCGATTATTACCGGTACAACGCAGAAAAAGACATCTGGGAAGATATGCGTGAAGATGAAACGTATATGAAAAATGTAGTAGACAACGGCACACAGATTCAGGTGTGCGGTATTATCCGTCAGAAAGAAGATGCGGTCAACACGGCAATCCGGAGCGGTGTAGGTTATACAAAGGAACTGATGCAGTATCTGATGCAGGGTGTCAACGACAGTGAAGTGGCAAAAGCTCAGCTTGCCGATGAAACAACCGATATTTTTACGGGAATCCCGTTTGACAATGACAAGGATACACCGATTACAATGGATGATGTCAATGCATATGTTGCAACGCTTTCAGAGCAGGAACAGGCACAGATGCAGGCTTACATGAGCCAGATGACAGAAGAACAGATTTTGCAGCAGTTTTCGCAGTCTTTAAAGGCACAGACAACAGAAGCCACATTTGAGGGCAACAAAGAAAAGTTAGGCATTACAAACGAAGACAACCCGTCAGAAATTGATTTATATGCTGCGAGCTTTGAGGCCAAGGAAAAACTGGAAGATATTATCAGCGATTATAATAAGAAAGCAACTGATGAGGGCAGAGATGAAGATGTGATTAATTATACCGATTATGTTGGCATTATGATGTCTTCCGTCAGCACGATTATTACGGCGATTTCAGCGGTACTGATTGCGTTTGTTGCGATTTCACTCGTTGTTTCTTCTATTATGATAGGTATTATTACGTATATTTCCGTACTTGAAAGAACAAAGGAAATCGGTATTTTAAGAAGTATCGGTGCGTCAAAGAAAGATGTTTCCCGCGTATTTAACGCCGAAACACTGATTGAAGGCTTTGTATCCGGTGCACTGGGTATTGTGATTACACTGATTTTGTGCATTCCGGCGAACCGGATTATTGAAAATGTGACAACAATTGCAGGAGTTGCAAAACTTCCTGTTGCAGGTGCCGTAATCCTTGTTATAATAAGTATGGTGCTGACACTGATTGCCGGATTTGTTCCGGCGAAGATGGCAGCGAAAAAAGATCCGGTAGTAGCACTGCGTACAGAATAATAAAGCATTTGCGATACGCACGGAATTATTAGGAATAAAGGAAGCAGTCATGAGGAACGTTTACAAATTTTTAAGAGCTTCAATACTCATTTTAATACTGGTTGGCGGGACATATTTTATTGCGCAGGAATATTCAGCCGGTATTGAAAATGCAGTCAATACATCAGCAGGCGGTCAGAGTCTTACAAAGGAAACCATAACCAATCTCGGAGATGTCTTAGCGACGGTAGAAGCGGAGATCGCCGGCGGAGCCGGAAGTGAAAAAACGAATGATACGGTAAAGTCTGATTATCAGCCGGTACAGGGAACCGGACAGCTTGTGGAAGACAGCAAATCCCAGCAGACGGATACGACACCGGCGGCATCTTATGATTTTCCGGAAAATATGTATCCGTACAGAGCCATGCTTTCGGATACACAGAAGGAAGTTTATGACCAGGTGTACGGGGCAGCACTGGAATTAAAGGAAAGTGTGACACTGTGCCGTCAGCTTGACCAGAGCAGTATTAAAAATGTCATGAATGCGGTCTTTAACGATCACCCCGAGCTGTTCTGGCTGGATACCGGCTACAGCTACGGGTACACCAGCAAGGGAGCGGTCATTTCCGTGATGTTAAAATACAATGAAACGGCACAGACACTGCAGTCTGCCAGACAGAAGTTTTTAAATGCGGCGGCGAAGGTGATTAACGGCGCCAGTTCGCTCACGACAGACCTTGACAAGGAACAGTATGTTTATAAAGCCCTTCAGAATATGTGTGTCTATGATGAAAATTCAGACATGAACCAGAGTGCATACAGCGTATTCATTAACGGAAGCTCGGTGTGTGCCGGATATTCGAGGGCATTTCAGTATATTATGCAGCAGTTAAATATTCCGTGTTATTTCTGCACCGGATATGCTAACGGCGGTTATCACGCATGGAATATTGTCTATATTGACGGAAAGTATTATAATGTAGATTTGTCGTGGGACGACTCTCTTGGAGATGTATCCAATACATATTCCTTTGCGTACTTTAATCTTTCAGATAAAGCAATTTCTGTAGACCATACGCGCAGGGAACTATCGGTGAATCTGCCGGAGTGCAAATAAAATGTCTGTGGAACGGAGATTAAAATGAAATATTTAATTGATACACATACACATACGATTGCAAGCGGACACGCTTATAACACAATAGATGAAATGACAAGAAAGGCAGCACAAATCGGGCTGCCTGCTATTGCGTTTACGGAGCATACGCCGAAAATGCCGGGCAGCTGCGGCAAACTGTATTTCAGCAACTTTAAGGTCCTGCCGCGGGAAAAATTCGGCGTGCGCCGTCTGTTTGGCTGTGAAGCCAATATTATGGACTATGACGGAACACTGGATATGCCGGACACACTGCTTGAAAAAATGGACATCGTTATTGCAAGCTTTCATATTCCATGTATCTGCCCCGGTACAAAGGAGCAGAATACGCAGGCACTGGTGCAGGTTCTTGAAAATCCGCTGGTTGACATCATAGGGCACCCGGATGACAGCCGGTATCCGGTGGACTTTGAAACGGTGGTGCGTGCGGCAAAGCAAAACAACAAGTTTCTCGAATTAAACAATACATCATTAAAACCTGACGGACCGCGCAGCGGCGCACGGGAAAATGACCTCTGTATGTTAAAGCTGTGTATGGAACACGGTGTCATGATAACACTTGGCAGTGATGCCCATGTCGAAGAGGATATCTGCAATTTTTCGTATGCGGAAGAGCTGTTAAAAGAAGTGCATTTTCCGGATCAACTGATTGCAAATTTGGATTTGGACAGATTTACTGCTTTACTATAACGTGCTAATGTGTTAAAATATCGGTATTGTTTAGAACTTTTGAAAAAATGCTGATGCGAGTTTATCAGCACAGAAAAGGGGCAGTTATGAATAGTAAATTAAAAACACCTGCGGTAGAGCAGTTATTTGATGCAATTTTAAGTCTTGAGAATAAAGAGGAGTGTGCTGCATTTTTTGAAGACCTCTGTACAATTAATGAATTGCTGTCACTTTCACAGCGTTTTGAGGTGGCAAAGATGCTGCGTGAAAAAAAGACTTATCTGGACATTGCGGAAAAGACAGGCGCTTCTACAGCAACCATCAGCCGTGTAAACCGCTCGTTAAATTACGGCAGCGACGGTTATGAAAAGGTATTTGAGCGGTTACAGATTCCGGAAGGCGGAGAAGGACAGCAGGAATAAAACATTACGGAACAGATACATATTCTGCCCGGAGAAAGGATTGAACGTCAATCTCCGGCAAGGCTATAAAAACGGAATGTGAAGAAGCACAAAACTTATCACATTCCGTTTTTGGTTGTTCCGTAAAAATTCTGCATGATTAAAAGCGGCTTTCTTTCCATGCTTTATATTTTTAAATTTTATTTTTCATTTCTGCGGCTTTTCTGCTCGGCTTTTTCGGCTTTGCGTTCTGCCTTTTCCGCCTTGCGCTCAGATTTCGTGTGCGGCACTTCCTGCTGGCTGCGCGAAGCAAAGTCGTCAATCAGACTTTCAATAATATTTTTCTTCATATAAACATCAAAACTCAGTAAAGATACCAAAGAAAAGAACTGTAAAAATTCGCGGCTGTCCGTATCTTCAACAGTAGAAAAGGCTTCCTCCGAAAGATGCGCTTTTTCAAGGACATCTTTTGAAATGCCGGAAATCTCTCCCTTGCACAGATTATAAATCTGCTTGTAGATGTCGTCTAAGCTGCCGGTATCATTTCCTTCAAAAAACTGTTCGGTCAGCGGATTTAACAGGGTCTGTATATCACTGATAGAGAGCAGATTTTTAAAGTAATAAATAAATGTCAGGACATATAAATGCTCCTTGGAATATTTCTTTTTTACCGGCGGCGGCAAAAGATTGTTTTTGGTGTAATTATTAATCATGGTTTTAGTCAGAATCTTATCGTCTTCGCGGCGTTTGCAGTCGCTTAAATGTTCGTCCATAAAGGTCGTGACCTGATCCATATAGAGGTCGATATTCGGCACCTCGCCCGGCTTGATATAATTTAACTTCGCCAGCCGCTTTAACAGCGTAGCAACAAATTGTGTATATTCAGTATTCATAACTTGTCATCTCCATTCACATAACAGTAGCTATATGACATTATATAGTATTTAAAACTAGATAGCAAGGGGCGGATATAAAACACCTGTAATTGTTTGAAAAATTGTTATAAAATTAATGAAATTTATGCAATATTGCGTGACAAAATGGGGGAAATATAATATACTGTAATTCATGGGGCAGATAGATAAGTGCCCGGTAATAATTGTGTACCAATGGGTAGAATGGAGGATATTTACTATGGGAATTTTAACAAGATTTAAGGATATTATGTCTGCGAACATCAATGCTTTACTGGACAAATGCGAAGATCCGGAAAAGATGATTGACCAGTACATGCGCAACCTTGAAAGTGATCTGGGTAAGGTAAAGGCAGAAACAGCTTCTGTTATGGCAGAGGAAACAAGAGCCAAGAGAGAACTTGACGAATGTACAGAGCAGGTTAATAAAATGCAGTCATATGCTGAAAAGGCACTGACAGCAGGGAATGAAGCAGATGCACGTAAGTTTCTTGAAAAGAAGCAGCAGCTGGTATCTACACAGACAGCATTACAGCAGTCTTATGAAGCGGCAGCAGCCAATGCGGCAAAGATGCGCCAGATGCATGATAAGCTTGTAAAGGATATTGAATCCTTAGAATCAAGAAAGGCAGCAATCAAGGCAAAAGTTGCGACAGCTAAGGCACAGGAACGTTTAAACAGCATCGGTTCAAGTGTGACAGGTGCAAACAACAGTATGGCAGCTTTTAGCAAGATGGAAGCAAAAGCCAATAAGATGTTAGATGAAGCCAATGCAATGGCAGAGTTAAACCAGTCACAGGAAGATTCTGATATTGACAATCTTGCAGCAAAGTATGATTCAGCACCACAGGATGCAGCAGTAGATGATGAACTGGCAGCATTAAAGGCAAAGATGGGCTTATAATATAAATAACAGCAGAATGGAGAAAAGTCATGGGGTTATTTGGAAAACAGCTTGCAAATGTTGTAGAATGGGAAGAATACAGAGATGACTGTATTTTCTGGAAATGGACGAACCGTGAGATTAAAAAAGGAAGCCGCCTGATTATCCGTGCAGGACAGGATGCCATTTTTATGTACAATGGTAAGATAGAAGGTATTTTTAAGGATGAAGGAAGCTTTGATATTGAATCCGATATCATTCCGTTTCTGTCAACTTTAAAAGGCTTTAAGTTCGGATTTAACAGCGGTGTGCGTGCAGAAGTTCTTTTTGTGAATACAAAGGAATTTACCGTAAAATGGGGCACAAAAAATCCGATAGCCATTCCGGCACCGTCACTTCCGGGCGGTATGCCAATCCGTGCGTTTGGTACATTTAACATTAAGGTCGATGACTATCTTGCATTAATTGATAAAGTGGCGGGTGTGAAGCAGATGTACACGGTTGACGATGTCAGGGAACGTGTTGTTGCTGTTTTAGACCAGCTTCTGATGAAGTGGATTTCTAAAGAAGGCAAGGATATGTTTAATCTTCAAGCCAATGCGTATGATATCTCAGCAGGGATTAAAGAAGACCTTGATATGCAGATGATTAAGATTGGACTGACCATTACCGACTTTAACATTTCAAGCTTTTCGTATCCGGAAGAAGTACAGAAGATGCAGAACAAAGCCGCTTCCCAGTCTATGGTGGGCGACATGAATAAGTATGCACAGATGGCAATGGCGGACAACATGAGCAATGGTAAGTCCTCTAACATCGGTGTGGATATGATGAATATGCAGATGGGATTACAGATGGGCAGACAGATGATGGACAGCATGAGCAGCGCGCCACAGAGTACAGGTGCGGCACAAAGCAGTACGTCAGGCAGTGCACCGAAGTTCTGTCCGGAGTGTGGTTCACCGACAAACGGTGCAAAATTCTGTTCCAACTGCGGACATAAATTAGTATAAAAATCCGGCGGCGGCTGTTTTATTTTCGCGAAAGCGGACAAATGTGCAGTCAAGCGGGGAAAGCTCTTGATAAGGGTGATATAAAAAGAGCTGTTATGCATAAAAGTATTTTTGGAATACTTGCATGACAGCTCTTTTTTGTTTATAATGACACATACTTGAAACAGTGCGTATGCAGTGTGTACATCTTTGGGCAGGATAGTCATAAAGAAACTGTATACACGCAGGAATGGAGGAACGGTTTGAATTTAGATGGATTAAATGACTGCCAGAAAAGGGCGGTAAAACAGACAGAGGGGCCAGTGTTAATTATTGCCGGGGCAGGTTCGGGAAAAACACGTGTTTTGACAAACCGCATTGCATATCTGATTGATGAATGTGGAATCAGCCCATATAATATTTTAGCAATTACATTTACCAACAAAGCCGCCGCAGAAATGCGTGAACGTGTGGAAAAGGTAACGGACTGCGGCAGTCAGGTGTGGGTAAGTACCTTTCATTCGACCTGTGTGCGGATTCTTCGCCGTTACATAGACAGAATCGGGTATCAGACCAATTTTACGATTTATGATACGGACGACCAGAAAAGCGTAATCCGGGATGCCTGTAAAAAATTAAACATCGATACAAAAATGCTGAAAGAGCGCACAATTATGAGTGCGATTTCATCTGCCAAAGATGAAATGATTTCGCCGGATGAAATGGAAGTGAATGCCGGGGGCGATTACAATGCCAAAAGAATTGCCGGTGTATACAGAGAGTATCAGAAGACACTTAAAGCAAATAATGCGCTGGATTTTGACGATTTGATATTTAAGACGGTTGAACTGTTAAACCGTGATGAGGAAGTGTTGGAAGCGTATCAGGAGCGTTTCCGTTATATCATGGTCGATGAGTATCAGGATACGAATACATCGCAGTTCCGCCTGATTAGCAAGCTGGCACAAAAATACGGCAATCTGTGCGTGGTTGGTGATGATGACCAGTCCATTTACAAATTCCGCGGGGCGAATATCAGCAATATTTTAAATTTTGAAAATACATTTCCGGGTGCAAAGGTGATCAAACTGGAACAGAACTACCGTTCGACACAGACGATTCTTTCTGCGGCAAATGAGGTGATTGTGCATAATATCGGAAGAAAATCCAAAAAGCTGTGGACGGAAAACGGCAAAGGGGACAAGATTCATTTCCGCATTTATGAAGATGCTTATAAAGAAGCGGAAGGCGTGGTGGAAAATATCTGTGCCTGCGTGCGCGACGGCTGGAATTATAACGATATTGCAATTCTTTACCGTACCAATGCACAGTCCCGTCTGCTGGAAGAAAAACTGATAGTCAGAAATGTGCCGTACCGCATTTACGGCGGCATTAACTTCTACCAGCGAAAAGAAATCAAAGATATTCTTGCCTATTTAAAGACGATAGATAATGGTATGGACGGGCAGGCGGTGAAAAGAATTATCAATGTACCGCGGCGTGGAATCGGTGCGACAACACTGGAACGTGTACAGGAGTTTGCCGATGCCAACGATATGACGTTTTGGGATGCCTTGTGCAATGCCGCAGAAATTCCGAATATCGGCAGGGGACTTTCAAAGATTGAATCCTTTGTGACACTGATTCTGGGATTTCAGGCAAAGAAGCAGTTTTTGTCTATCCGCGAGCTGACAGAAACAATTCTTGAAGATACGAGGTATATGGAAGCACTTGCGGAAAACGAAACCAAGGAAGAAGTTGAAGCAAGACAGGAAAATATCGATGAATTTATGAATAAAATCATCAGCTATGAGGAACAGACCGAAGGTGATTTTTCAGAAATGCAGACAGACAGAGAAAATCCGCAGGCAGCTCCGACACTCAGCGGATTCCTTGAGGAAGTGGCGTTGATTGCAGATATTGACAATCTGGATCAGGACGGCAATCACGTCATGCTAATGACACTGCACAGCGCAAAGGGGCTGGAATTTCCGATTGTATACATGACAGGACTGGAAGACGGACTGTTCCCAAGCTACATGACGATTATGTCCGATGACCCGACAGAAGTCGAGGAAGAACGCCGATTGTGTTATGTCGGCATTACAAGAGCCCAAAAGGAATTAAATATCAGTGCGGCAAAGACACGTATGATTCACGGCGAAACACAGATGAATAAGGTGTCGCGTTTTGTAAAGGAGATTCCTGAAAATCTTTTAGAAGTTGAAAATCACAGCTACGGCAGTAAGAAAAGTGCCATTTCTTTTGGCGGCAAAGACAGCAGTGAATCACAGGGACACTTTGATTTCCGTGCAAATGCAAAGGCGGCGCTGTCCCGCTACGGAAGCGGAACAACCACTTACGGTCAGGGCAATAAAAAGGTTGCAATCAGTGGACAGAAAGGCATCGGCAGTGCCTATGCCACAAATTACGGCAGGACACCGACTAATTACGGTACAGGAAACTTTGCACAGCCGAATAAAAAAGTCGGTTTTGGGAAAGAATTTCCGATGGACATATTTGATTTAAAAAAGCCGGCAAAAACCACAACGTCCTATAGCATGCCATCAAAGAAAGCAGCCGGGGCAATTAAGTCGTCAGGACAGGCAGCAGGCGGGACAGGGCTTGGCTACCGGGTCGGCGATACCGTTTCCCATGTCAAATTCGGAACCGGACAGGTGCTTGCTATCGAAGACGGTATGCGTGATTATATGGTGACAGTCCAGTTTGAAGAATTTGGCACAAAAAAAATGCTTGCAGGGTTTGCAAAATTAAAAAAACAGTAGTAAATCGGGCAGGCATATGCTATAATGACAATAGAATATACGTGAAAAGAAAGGGGCTATGATGATGATGAGCAGAGATAAGATTGAGGATAAATTAGAAGAACTTATTGCAGCAAGCAGACTCAATGAGCTTTTAAACAAAAAAGAAGCCGAGGAAGAAAAGAAAAAGAGCAACTGCGTGATTGCAGTGCTTGCAGTCATCGGTGCAGTTGCGGCAGTTGCAGCGATTGCTTATGCGGTTTACAGATATTTCACACCGGATTATCTGGAAGACTTTGACGATGATGATTTTGAAGACGACGATTTTGAGGAAGATGACTTCGAGGATGAAGACTAATCCAATCGTAAGTGAAAAAGTTTACAAGGATGCCACTGGCTGGAGTATCAGTCAGTGGTATTTTTTAAGAAAATTTATGATTATGGCAGAACAGGAAAATAAAAAGAAAGCAAGAGCGAGGTATTCATGAAAAAAGGCGAAACATATACAGGACGTGTACAGCATGTGGATTTTCCCAATAAGGCGGTGGTATTTACAGAGTCGGAAAATCCTGAAGATAACGGACAAAAGGTTATTGTAAAAAATTCAATTCCGGGACAGAAGGTCCAGTTTATGGTCAATAAAAAGCGTGGCGGCAAATGTGAAGGCAGACTGCTTCAGGTGCTTGAAAATGCACCGTCAGAAACGGCAGACAGATGTAAGCATTTCGGAACATGCGGCGGCTGTGTCTACCAGAGTGTGCAGTATGAAGAACAGTTAAAGATGAAAGAAGCACAGGTTCATAAACTGCTGTCGGAAGCGGTTGACGGGGAATTAAACTTTGAAGGCATTATCGGAAGCCCGTGTCAGGAAGCGTACCGCAATAAAATGGAATTTTCATTCGGTGATGAAGTAAAGGGCGGCGAACTGGCATTAGGTCTGCATAAGCGCAACAGCATGTATGACATTGTGACGGTGGACGGCTGTAAAATCGTTGATGAAGATTATCATAAAATTTTAACGGCGGTGCTTGAATACTGCCGGGAAAAGGAACTTCCGTATTACCATAAAATGACCCATGAAGGCTATCTGCGCCACCTGCTGGTGCGCAAAGCCGTAAAGACACAGCAGATTTTAGTGGATGTTGTGACAACGACACAGATAGAGTTTGATATGGCAGAACTGGCGGGTATTTTACGGGAACTGCCGCTTTCCGGTACACTGACGGGATTTTTACATACACGCAATGACAGTGTCGCCGATGTTGTCAAAAATGAGGGTACAACGGTACTTTACGGCAGCGATTACATTGAAGAAGAACTGCTCGGACTGACTTTTAAAATTACGGCATTTTCATTTTTCCAGACCAATTCACTGGGAGCAGAGGTGCTGTATTCCAAGGCCCGTGAGTATGTCGGTACGACAAAGGACAAGGTGGTCTTTGACTTATACAGCGGCACAGGAACAATTGCACAGATTCTTGCGCCGGTTGCCAAAAAGGTTATCGGTGTTGAAATCGTGGAAGAAGCCGTGGCAGCAGCCGCAGAAAATGCAGAAAGAAACGGACTGGACAACTGTGAATTTATCGCAGATGATGTGTTAAAAGCACTCGATAATATCACAGACCGCCCGGATTTTATCATGTTAGACCCGCCGCGTGACGGCATCCATCCGAAAGCACTGGAGAAGATTATTGATTACGGTGTGGACAGCATGGTCTACATTTCCTGCAAACCGACTTCACTGGCAAGAGATCTGGCGGTGTTACAGCAGAGAGGATATAAGGTTATAAAAAGCTGCTGTGTGGATATGTTTCCGAATACGGTGCATGTGGAGACGGTCTGCCTTCTGTCGAGAAAAGCTCAATAAATCAAAGGTTTCTGCGATTTGGGCAGAAAAATAGATGTGTGTTTCTGTTTCTGCAGAGTGGCTATGAGGAAACTGATTTACCCCATGGGATAGGCTTTGTGGAACGGATGATATATAATTTGGCGAAAGGATACTTTTTGGCAAAAGTAAATTTGTGATAGAAGGAATATTAGCAGGAGATGATTTAGAAACAACGGAATTTAATGATATTATGAATTTTTTGTATATGGGAAGAAAAGAAAAAATTAGAGAATTATCAAATGAAAGTAATCCATATATGATCTTGAATTTTATTCTTTAAGAGAAATATTAAAGAGCAGGCAACTATAGATAAAAAGATTCGGAATGTTGTGAGGTATGACGTATGGGAATTAAGATGAATAAGGTAAGATGCAATGGGCAAGAACTTAAAATTAATGAATATGATGTTAATAAAAAATATGGTGATTTGAAATGCTATTATTGCGATGCAAATGTAAGTTTTGTGAATTCTCATGAAAGAGATTTAGGTGAAAGAAAAATTATAGTACAAAAATATTTTCGCTTAAAAGGTGGGGAAGAACATAGACAGGGATGCAAATATACTGTTGATGGAGCAATACTAAACATACATGCAGATTGTGCAGATGATGAATTAATGTCGGTGCAAGATAACAAATATGTGGTAAGATTGATGATTGTATCACAAGGTGAAGATAAAAAGGAAAGCAAGAATTTATCAGATGAATCAGGACATGGAAAAAGAAGGCATAATTATATTCCAAGAGGAAAGAAAACAGCTTATTTATCTACAATGAATCAGATAATGAAACTAAGAGCATTGGTTGAGTGTAATTCAGATTTAGAGGATAAAATTAATTTGCAATATTATGATTGGAAAGATAACCCCTATTTAGTTCCATGGAAAAATTTCTATTTTGATTCGGAAAATGAAAATGACTTCAGTAGATTGCGGAGATATTTGACAAATAAGAAAGTATATCACCCAATTTGCGTAGTAGGATATATAAAATCAATTTCTGAGTACCAGACTGGGAGATTTTGTATCAAATATGAAACGGTTTCAGATGAAGAAAATAAACGTGTTGCAATAGCAGTTTATTTTGAAAATAATCAAATTTATGAGCAATTCAGAGATAAAAGTGATTGTAAAATTATTACATATGCAAACTTTAGATTTTATCAAGAGAAAGAATGGACTGCACCAGATGAGAGAAAATTTATTTATTATAATATAACAGGCAATGTATATGACATAAGGCAAATGTTACTTTTAGATGATGAAACTACAGTATAAGCGGTTTGATTTTAAGCGTATAAAAGAGGATAAAGCCATTACCCCACTTTGAAAACCTATTGCATACTTTCGCTATGCAGTATAAAATCAAAGTTCAGGGGAATATTGAAACCGTTTGTCTGCTTTCAAAGAAACCTTGATTTTCTGCGGTTTGTGGGAGATTAAGGAAAGAAAATGGATGTGTGTTTTCGGGTCTTTTGAATGAAACATTTGAATATTGAAGCAGTGGGGTGTTTTGAAACTCTGCTAAATAATAGGCTTTTGCTAAATGGTATCGCTTTTGCGAAAATGTATGATACTTCCCGGCAGAAGCCTTTTTATATAAAGATAACTTGACTTCTAAATCTTACTGATGTAATATTTATACAAGTGCAGCAGATTCCAATGCGATATTTTTTTGCTTTGAAATCTTACGCATGTAATAAAAGAGAAGGAGGAATATGAAACAGAGAATAGAATTTAAAAAAGGAAATTTTTTTATTCTAAAATCTTACAAATGTAATATTTAAGAGTGGATACGAACATTGAAAATAGAATATGACCATATCAGCAAAGCAAAATGAATGGAGGTCAATATGAAGAAAGGAAAAAACAGAGACAAGCGAAAGAAAACAAGAAGCAGACTCCTATGGATTGCGATTGCTGTTATAGGAATATCTGCAGTATGCGTGGCAGGAATGTTGGTAACAAAGAAGAATGCATGGAGGACACCGGAAGAACTTTTGGTGGAGTACATACGTCATATTCCAAAACAGGAGTATGAAGAAATGTATGCGATGCTTCACATTGAGGCATCGGGAAATATCAGTCAGGAGGCTTTCATAAAACGCAATTCAGCTATTTATGAGGGTATAGAAGCCCGGAATATGGTAGTAGAGATTATTTCATATGATGAGGAGCAAATGTCGGTAACCTACCAGACTGCTTTCGATACAGTTGCAGGAACTATCAGCTTCGAGAATGAAGCACTTTTCCTAAAGGGCGAAGACGGATACAAGTTGGTTTGGGATGATTCTATGATTTTTCCAAATCTGACTTGTACAGATAAAGTAAGGGTTTCTACTATTCAGGCAGAACGAGGAGAAATTCTGGATAGGAACGGACGTGTTCTTGCGGGAGAAGGTACAGCATCTTCCGTTGGTATTGTTCCGAGAAAGTTGGAAAACAAAGAGGAAGCTATTGCAAAGATTGCAGAACTATTGGAAATTGCACCAGAAGTGATAGAAAAGAAACTGTCCGCGAAGTGGGTAAAGGATGATTCTTTTGTACCAATTAAAACAATACCGAAGGTTGAAAAAATCGAATTAATGAAGTATAAACCGGACCCAAAGGTACTGAAAGAAAATGAAAGACATGAAACATTGCTGGAGATTCCCGGAGTGATGATATCTGATGTTGAAGTGCGTGAATATCCATTAGGGGAAACGGCTGCACATTTGGTGGGATATGTTCAAAGCGTTACAGCAGAAGATTTAGAGGAACATGCAGGAGAAGGATATACAGCCAATAGTGTAATTGGCAAAAGTGGAATGGAAGGTCTGTTTGAGAAAGAACTGAAAGGGAAAAACGGTTGCCGAGTTTGTATTGTAAATTCGGAAGGTAAAGAGAAAGAAGAACTTGCTTATATTTTAGTACAGGATGGTCATGATATTAAGCTGACGATAGATGCTAATTTGCAGAGTTCTTTATATGAGCAGTTTAAGGAAGATAAAAGTTGCTCGATTGCTATGAATCCGTATAGCGGAGAGATATTGGCTTTGGTCAGCACTCCATCCTATGATAATAACGATTTTATTATGGGACTTTCCAGTGAGCAGTGGACTGCACTTAACGAAGATGAAGATAAACCTATGTATAATCGTTTTCGTCAAGTATGGTGTCCGGGATCTACATTCAAACCAATTATAGCTGCGATTGGTTTACAATCAGGAGCAATCAATCCAACAGAAGATTACGGGAATGTAGGATTAAGCTGGCAAAAGGATGCATCGTGGGTGTCTTATTATGTAACAACACTTCATGCGTATGAGCCAGTTATTTTAGAGAATGCCCTGATTTATTCTGACAATATCTATTTTGCAAAAGCAGCATTAAAGATTGGTTCCGAGGAGATGGAGAGTTCTTTGACTGGACTTGGTTTTAATGAGGAACTGCCATTTGAGATTAAGATGGCAGAGTCGCAGTTTTCCAATACAGATGGAATTAAAACGGAAATACAGTTAGCTGACAGTGGTTACGGTCAGGGGCAGATTTTAGTGAATCCATTACACATGGCATGTATCTATTCTGCTTTTTGTAATGAGGGAAATATCATAAAGCCTTATCTGGTATATCAGAATGAAGCGGAAATTGAGTATTGGATTCCAGGAGCATTTTCTAATGAGACAGCAAGCCGGGTGTTAGAAGGAACAAAGAAAGTTGTGAATGATTCTACTGGAACCGGATATGCAGCCCATCGAGATGACATTGTATTGGCAGGAAAGACAGGAACAGCAGAAATCAAGGCATCAAAAGAGGATACGTCCGGTACGGAATTAGGATGGTTTGCTATTTACACAGCAGAGAAAGATATAGAATGTCCGATATTGATTATCAGCATGGTAGAAGATGTGAAAGGAAGAGGAGGAAGCGGATATGTTGTTAAGAAAGACAGCCTGGTTCTGGAAGAGTGGTTTAGCAGTCATTAGTTTTGTACTGATATTTAGTATTTCGGGGTGTAGCGATACACCCCCGGAAGAAGATACAGTTTCGGAAACAGTAATTGATGTTCAAGCTGTTCCAGATGAATCTCAGGAGGATGCAGAAAAAATTATAAACATCTGTATCAATATTTATGATAAGGCTGCAGAGGAAAATAAGTTGGCTGATTTGGAAACAATTCGAGGTATTGTAAATCGTCTTGGAGAAAATGGATATCCGGCTGTTGACAACAGAAATCAAGTGAATATGACGGAAGCGGAGCAGGTATTGGAATTTTGCAAAAAAGTGGATGCACAGGAAGAAGCAGAATTAACAATTCTTGAAATCAGTTATTTGGACGGATTTGTAAAATATGATTTGCATACAAAAGACGGAAATGTAGATGTGGTCAGAAGCTATTACAAGTATGAAGACGGGGGATTGCAAAGAGAAGTTACTGGAAGCTATCAGGCGGAGTATTGGAATTATACAGAAGAAGGTTACCTGATGTTTTCCGGTGTCTGGTTTTCAGAAAAATTGTACATTCTTACATTGAGTGGAGTAGAGGAGCATACCGCATTACGAGTACAGCCATTGGATGAAACATATAGGGAACTGAGCCGGAAATATCTCAACTCTATCAGCTTTGAACAGAATAATATGTTCATTGTGGATTGGAGCGAAGACGATTTTGGAGATTTGGATTTTTATGATATGTATGACATTCTTTATCAAAAAGAAAATGGAGAGTGTGTTCCCTATGCTGCAAATGACAACCTGACAGTCGGTGCAGTTTATCGGATTCCAAAAGAGGAATTTGAAGGCGTTATTATGAAATATTTCAATATTGACAGTGAAACGCTGCAATCAAAAACGGTCTATTATTCGGAGGATTCGACCTATGAATACAAGCCGAGGGGGTTTGAAGAAGTAGAGTACCCGGAATACCCATATTCAGAAGTAATCGGGTATACGGAGAACAGTGATGGAACAATTACACTTACTGCTAATGTGGTATTTCCATATTCGGGAAATTCCAAAGTATATGCTCACGAGATTGTGATTCGTCCTTTGGAGGATGGCAGAGTACAATATGTATCTAATCGGATCATACCTTCCGAGGATAATAGTGAGGAAACATGGCACACCCCCCGTTTGACAGCAGAGGAATGGGAAGAACTGTATGGAGGCGAATGATGGAAGATGTAAAATGGTTGTTGAAGAAATGGGGATTTTTGATTTTGATGTTGCTAATTGCAGGAGTGATCTGTTGGGGAAAGCTGCACACGGAAAAACGGAAGGTGGCAGAGGAAGTATGGGAGCCTCCGGCGGAAATCGGGGACAGTGAAATGATAACGGAAGAAGAAAATGATACGGAAACTTTTACAGATTCAGCATATTGGTTTATTCCACAAGCTGGTGATTGTCTTATTTCGGAAGAGGAAAAAGAGCAGCTGCAAAGTACAGTTTTGTCGGCGGCAGAATCGGTTAAAGAAATCTATAAAAATGTGATAATTAAAGATGCTGCGAATTATTCCTCCGGTGTTAGTGAATTTACAAGCGAACAACGGAAAACGGTTGTGGAGCAGTTAGGAGCGGCCGGTTTGGTAAGTGTTGAAGAAGATACTAATATGCAGAACCCTGAAAAGATAGAAATATTTTACGCAGATTATCTGAATAGGCAGGATTCAATGGTTACCGTATTCCAAGTGCAGCGGGACGGACTGATTGGAGCATTTACTTTTATCTATCGGAAAGGTGAGTTACAGACCTATTACATAGGAATCCGGTGGAAAGAAGGAGGTATGCCGGAGATACAGGGAACTTCGGTAAATAATGTGGCTGAAATTAAACTTACGGAAAAAGGGTATTTTATCTATGCGTATGAATATGTGATTGCACATGCAAGTTTGAGACAGTATTGGAGAATAGAACCACTTTCGGAAGAATGCCGGAAATTGACGCAAGAATACATATCAGGACTAAGCTATGTGAATTACAATGTGCTTGTTACCAACTGGGATAGAAGCAATGTGGAGGACATACTGATGCCTTGTATGTATGAAGATATCTATCGGATTTATACAGGCGAAAATCTCAAAACTAAAGATTGGAAGATTCCGGCAGAGGAATATGAAAGGATAATGACCACTTATTTTCCGGTATCTGTGGAACAATTGAGAGAAAAGTGTGGGTATGATGAGGGCAGCAACAGTTATGAATATGAAATGATTTATGCCAGACCATATCCGCCTTTCGGAGAAGTAGTTGATTATACGAAAAATGCGGATGGAACGCTCACACTTATTGTGGATGGTGTATGGCCGGATTATAATTCTGACCTCGCTTTTCGGAATACGGTTGTAGTTCAGCCGTTTGAAGACGGAACTTTCAGGTATCTTTCTAATTCTATAGAGCAAATAGAATTGGAATTGCCGTCAATAGCAAAAACACAGCAAAGGTGATTTCGAAGGAAAGGATAATTTTATGGTATTAAAGAAAAAAAGTTTTTTACTGATCATGGTATTTCTGATTGGGTGTTGCGTGTGTGCCTGTGGGAAGGAAGATAGTATTACAAGCGAAACTCTTGAGGAAGAAACAGAAGAGGTATCTTCCACGAAGGAAACAAAAAGTGCAGAGGAAGAGGCAGCAGAACAGTGGAAAAAGGGCTACAATCTTTCCGTGGGCGAACAGGAAGCGGTGGAAGCTGAAAATTACTGTATAGAAATGATGGAACTCATTTCTGACATTTATGGAGATGCAGATAAAGGAGCAGCTTCTAATGTTGTTTTGGAAGATGAAACAATTTTTAAAATGCAGAGGAAAATAATGGAAACAGGATGCCCGGTTGCTACATTGGTTTTGTATTCTAATATGGGAAATTATGAAAATGTAGATAATTTTCTCAATGAATGCATGGATGGGAAAAGCGGCGCTGTAGTAATTTACGAGATATATGATGATGGTGGCGTAGGAAGAATGAAATTTATTTTCGATGGAACAGATATGTACATCGTAAGTACAAGAGGCGTTTGGAATAATAATAATACACCAGGAACATCATACATTTCTTACACCAGAATCAAAGAGTGGAAATATACGGATAAAGGGTGGTTTTGTTATGAACTATGTGTACCAGAGTATCCGGAAGTAACTGAGATGGTGGATGGGAGCTGTCTGATCAGAGTAAAGCCAATGACAGAGGAACAGCGTGAAATGTCTGAAAAATGCGTGCGTGGTCTGGGGTATCAGGGAAATAACCTCTTATGTTCCAATTGGGATACAGAGCATATGGAAGAACTGGATTATAATGGGATGTATGAATATCTGTATGCAATGAAATACCAGGAAAAGTTTAATTCTGAGAATTACCCAAATGGAATACCAAAAGAGGAATTTGAAAATTTAATTATGGAGTATCTTCCGGTGACGGCAGAGCAGATACGGGAATATGCAGTATTTGATGAGGAAAACCAGACTTACGCTTGGGTGCATCTTGGATGCCTTAATTATGCACCAACGTTCTTTGGTACTTCTTTGCCAGAAGTAATTGATATAAGAGAAAATGGAGATGGAACAATTACACTAATCGTTGATGCAGTTTGTGATATGGTTATATGTGATGATGCAGTTATAACTCATGAACTTACGGTAAGGTTTGCAGAGGATGGCAGTTTTCAGTATTTAGGGAATGAAATTCTGAATGACGGAATTATGCACATACCAGACTACCAATACCGAATTAAAGAATGATTTGATAATAGTTGTGTTTTGTGGTAATCTTACAGATGTAAGAAAAGGAAGGAGGACACATGAAGAAATTAAAATTAGTTGGAATATTGACAGCAGTTGTATTAATAGGCGGTGTGATTTCAATTCCGCTTATAAATAACCACACTGCTTATAAAGTGGAAAAGGAATTATGTGAAACACCACTGCCAGAGAAAACGGAATTGATAGAGTCAATATCACGGGCAGGGAAGCTGACAGGTAACGGAAACGGGATGCAATATTTTGGTGCGATTCTAATTCAGAGCGAGTTGTCCTTGAAAGAACTGGATGATTACTATTCGGATTACAGAAGCAATGAATGGGAGTATCTTGTGAAAATTCAGGAAGGGCAGTCCATTGAGGGGATTGATCACGGGACACTACAATTTGCGGAAGAAATAAAGGACAGGAGTTATTACATTGTATATTCTTGGGGAAGTGGAGATTCTCTATTGGATGAATTGGATATACGTGGACACTAAAAACGAGATGGAGACAAATTATGAAGAAAATTTCTAATATATGTGGTTTTATTGGAATTGCTATATATGCGGTGCTGATGATTCGCATTTCAAATCTATGTCAATATGGTGGGACGAAAGAGGACTTGATTCCAATATTGATTTTGGGTGTTGTTCTTATAGCAACAATCATTTTTGGAATTGTTAGCAGTAGAAAAGAAGAAAAAATTGAAAAAGGTAAAATGTTCTGGGGGAAATGTATTGTAGTGGTTGCCCTGACCATTTTGTTTGGAGGCAGGATTATTTATTCGGCAATCCCTTATAATGGTGCATTGTCATGGAAGATAGACGAATGGCGTAACCAGAAGAAAATTGAACTTACTCATACCAACTTCTTTGAGACAGGTGTAGAAGGAATCTTGGAAGACATTGAGACAGAGTTGGATTTACCGGATGAACTTTATGTTCAAAATAAGTTTCAGCTTTCCTTTGACAAAAATGGTAAAATTCAGAGTTTTTATACTTATATGTATGGAAGATATGAAAATGGAGACGAAAATACATTCCTTATTGACTATGATGTGGATGCAGATTCAAAAATGACTGTGTGGATTAATGGAGTTGCGAGCAAATCTTACGATGATGACATGAGATTACAGCCGATGCTTGAAATTCTGAAAAACGCTGATTACAAAACAAGAGTAAATAACTGGGCTGTGGAAGGATATGCAGACGATTATGAAATTCTCTATTATGGCAAGAGGGAATTTAACACAATGGAAGGATTTGTACATCTTCAAGGTGATGTGGATGGTGACGGAGTGGACAACACAGACAATGCCATTTATTCGGAATTGAATGGTGGAGCTGTTTATGGATATGAAGTCTCGCTTCATATTCCAAGTGAATCTGAGGTGACTCCGGTACGTTATTTTATGGAACCGGAAGTGATTCCATTAGAAACTATCATCGACAGGGAGGAAGAGCAGACTATTGATGATGCTAAAGAAACAGAATCCTGGTATGTAGATAATTCCAACGGTTCTGTATATTACTGGCTGTCTGAGAATAAAGAAATTGGATGGAGATTAGTAGTTACTGATGCGGCAGCAGGAAGCCGTTATTATGAATTGGAAAAGTCATCAGATGGTGGTGAAACATGGAATGTGATAAATGCCAATCCGTTTAACGACAAGATTGGCGTGGCACTGGGAATAGAATTTTACGATGAAAATCTTGGTGTGATTGGTATGACAGGCGCTTCACAGGATGCCTCAACTTTATATGTGACATCAGATGGTGGAGTTACTTTTACACAGATGGAATTTCCAATGGAAGAGGTTACGGAACTGCCGGATATTGCTGATGAACTAGGATATACAATCACAGATTATGATTACGCAGAGATGCCACAAGTATCCGATGGACAATGGACTGTAATCATCAAGTCAGAATACAGCAGTTACGAAGGCTTGAGATTTACATCTAACGACAATGGAAAGACATGGATGTATGAGGGATTAAGTATAGGCGAAGGTGATTTACAATAAGAAATAAAAGATACGAATAGTGTTAAGACACAAAAAATCGGGTAAAAGATTGTACGACTGACTATGACCTTTACCCGATTTTATTATGTTTTATTTCCAGATATTCATGTCTGACAAGATTGACATGGTTATTTCAGTTGCGTTGCCTCCGGTAGCATCGCTGTCTGCACCAATGTTGGTAGCAAAAAAGCATGTATTATCGGCAGTTTCTACAAAGCCAACAAACCATCCGTTCACATCTTGACCATTCACACGGCCAGTTCCGGTCTTTCCGTAGAATGTTCCGGCATCGGAAGCTGAAAGGCAGATGGCAT
>ENA-OOZN01000413-OOZN01000413.1-human-gut-metagenome-genome-assembly--contig:-NODE-413-length-43965-cov-3.843521_pt1 | contig 43965 bp, 39 predicted proteins | sample MGYA00241187_ERZ501397 | MGnify/ENA primary metagenome ERZ501397 (study PRJEB25962, sample SAMEA2042921) | human gut metagenome | biome: human gut; feature: human-associated habitat; material: faeces... | reverse complement strand
CTGGCTGTCAAAGACCAGAGCCTTCAGAGGGGCGCTGGCGTCGCCGGTGGGGGCAGGCACGTTCTGTACAATGTCCTCCAGCACGGCGATCCGTTTCGCCCCGGCGCAGACCTCCTCCACCGAAGGAAGCTCTCTCCTTCTCATCGCACAAAGCATCCCTCTCGTCATGGCAAATCCGGTAAGTTTCCGCAACACCGTATCCTCCGCCGTATAGACCGGGACTTCGTCCCACCGCTCCAGAATCTCCACCGCTTCCCGATCCATATCCCGATGCGCCACCAGAAAAGAGATCGGCCCATACCCCGCCTGCAGCGCCCGACCGATCACCTTCGGACTCTCCGCAACAAAAATCCCCGGCTTCGGCTCCGCATACCGCAGCAGCTGCACTTCCGATAATCGCGCATACAGATCCAGGTTCGGGTCGTTGAAATTTGTGATTTCTATATGATTTTTCATGATTATACCTCTACTCTTCATCTAACATCTGTTCTTCCAGCAGTTTTTGCAGAGCTTCTTTGCTCGGTAAAATTGTCTCGTACTTGCTTGCAAAAATCTGTGTATTATCTTCCGGTAAAGTTATTTCTACAACAGCATTATTCTTATCTCTGCACAGCACAATACCTATTGTTGGGTTCTCGTCAGGCAGCTTTACCTTGCGGTCATAGTAATGAACATACATCTGCATCTGACCGATATCCTGATGCTTAAGTTCACCGATTTTCAGATCAAACAGTACAGAGCAGCGCAACAGCCGATTATAAAAAACCAGATCAACCATGAAGTATTCTTTAAAAATTCCTGATCAATAGCTGGATCTTTCTTTTTATGTGATGTTTTTGATAACATATCTCCCATGCTGCGCCTCCTTATCATTTATTTTATACTCTTTCTGATTTCACATCCGTAAGATATGTTTTCATATAAAAGAGCCGAGCTTTTCCGGAATGTTGCCCATACCTGAAAAGCTCGGAAATGCACTTGCCTGCTATTATTTATTTCTCTTTTCTCACCATCGACACGATACATTCCACATGCTCCGTGAACGGGAACATATCGACCGGGCAGATTTTGGATACTTCGTATTTTTTCTTAGTCAGATATTTCAGATCCCTTGCCATTGTCTCCGGGTTGCAAGAGATGTAGACAATTTTTTTCGGAGCCAGTCTGGCTACGGACTGTAAGAATGCCTCGGCGCTTCCGGCTCTCGGGGGATCCATGAAGACGACGTCCATGCCCTCTCCGCGTTCTGCCATCGCTACCATGAATTCGCCGGCGTCTGCCTGGTAGAAACGGATATTTTTCACACCGTTTCCTTTTGCGTTGCCGATCGCATCTTTTACCGCTTCACGGTTCAGTTCCACACCGATGACCTCTTTCGCATGCTTGGAAGCGATCATACCGATGGTTCCGATTCCACAGTAGGCATCCAGTACCCGTTCTTTTCCTTTTAGATCTGCCAGACGAATCGCTTTTTTATACAGGCGTTCGGTCTGTACCGGATTGATCTGATAGAACGAATGTGGGGAGATACGGAAGGTATATCCGCAGAGTTCATCCTGAATATAGCCTTTTCCATACAGCACAATGTTCCGTTCTCCAAGAATCATGCTGGTCTTTTTATCGTTGATATTTAAGACCACAGAAGTAACCTCCGGGTGCTCTTTTCGCAATGCTTTGACGAAATTATTTTTCGAAGGAAATACCGGGGATGCAGTTACCAGAACCACAAGCATCTCGCCGGTTTTTCTTCCGGTGCGGATCAGAACGTGACGCAGCAGACCATAGCCGCTGTCCTCATTGTAAATCTTGATCTTAAAGGACTTTGCCAGTTTCCGGATCGTCTGGATCACCTCATCCGCTTTCTGATTCTCAATCTGACAGACATCGATCGGCACCAGACGGTGGCTTCCTTCTTCGTATCGTCCGACGGCAATATCGCCGGTACGCATATGCTTATATGTCGCATGTACCTTGTTCCGGTAATAATATGGATCGTCCATTCCCATGATCGGTTCCGGTTTTCCAAAATCTTTTAACAGTTTCCGTACTTTCTTTTCTTTCTCCTTCAGCTGCTTTTCATACGGAATTCCCTGATATTTGCAGCCACCGCATTTTTTCTCATACGGACATTTTGCTTTTTCTTCGATCTTCATTTCTATTCGCCCAGTCCTGCTTCTATGGCTTCCACCATTTTTTTCAGTGCTTCTTCTTCGTCCTCACCCTCGCAGATCAGTTCAATCTCATCCCCGCTTTTCACACAGGCACCAAGTACGCTCAGCACACTCTTTGCATTAGAAGTACCGCCGTCAAAAGCAAAGGTGACCTTCGATTTGAACTGGATTGCTGTCTTGCATAATTCTCCTGCAGGACGCAGATGCAGTCCCGTAGGATTCTTTATTGTAACTTTTTTACTAACCATTTTTAATTCCTCTACTCGCTTGTTTTCTCTGCCTGGTTCAGCTGTACGGTAGCCTGCACTTCTTCTACCTGTTCATAGCCGTCCGGCAGCGTAATCGTAACCGGAATCGTATATTCTCCGGCTGTTTTTCCTGTCAGGTCGATCACGGCTTTGATATCTCCTGTTTTCAGGGCATCCAGATTCGCTTCCGTTCCTTTGACACGGATCGAGATCTTATCTTTGTTATAACTTGCCCTCAGGTCAGAAGCCAGCCCCTGTATCTGGATCGCATCTGTTTTCAGATCATATTCCCTGCTTCCGTATGGCAGAATGCTGACTTTTACAGCCACAGACTGTCCCACTTCTTCCGGAATCTTCAGTTCATCTTCTTCCGAAATCAGTGCACTGAGTTTTACATTTGCCTCCAGATCCGAATTGATACCGTCTACATTGATCAGCTCGCCAGGGATCTCCAGCGTATTTCCATTATTCTCCAGTTTCTTTAACGCCGCTTCACTTCCGGCGATGGAAATCGTCTCCGGCGTTGTGGTGATCTTATCCACCTGATATCCCTTTGCCGGTGTTCCGCTGTAATTTGCCTTGATCTTTACATCATCCTGTACCCGCCACAGCTTCATCAGCACATTCACATAATGGTCATCGCTGATATTGAAAAACTGCAGGTATTCCTCCGACATCGGTTCCCCATTCTGATCGATCAGGGTGATCTTTGCTTTCTTCGTGGCATCCATCGTCATACCGTCCGCCGACACAGTAGCCACCACACTCTTAATCTTATTTACCACAGATTCCGGTCCCTGAATCTGAATCTTTTCCGGATCTGTTGTACATTCGCCTACCACATAACCGCTTCCCGGTGTTCCTGTGGACATACCGGTTACCAGAAATTCCTTCGTCGCAGTATCTTCAATCGTTACCGGGATCGTCTTCGGAATGATGGTCACATCTTCTTCCGAAATTCCGCTGACAGACTTCAGCGTAACCGGTACATATGCCGGATTCGTATCCATGTTGACGATCTGTGTCAGATCTGCTTCCACGGCAATATCCGTTCTTCCTTCCACCACCGATTTTTTCCCGGTCACATACACCGTTACGGTCTGGTATTCGTCTGCAATCTGATACGATTTTCCCGCATCCAGGATATATCCGTCATTTTTCACTTCTACTTTTACACCGGAATACCGTACATTGGTGCGTACCGGATCAACCGTCCCGGAAACAAGAATCCAGATCACACAGGCAATCAATACGGAAATGACCTTCAGGCTGAGATTATTCGCCAGTTTTTTCTTCATGCTTTGCCCGTCCTTTCCATATTCTTGCAAGACCCGTCGTCTCTTTGTGGTCTTTGCGTGTCTTCATACTGTTCAGCCGCTCTCTGAGTGCACCCGGTGTCACACCGATCACAATCTTGCCACCGTAAGTATAAGAAACTTTTCCGGTCTCCTCCGAAACGATGATCGTCAGTGCATCACTGACTTCGCTGATTCCCACACCGGCACGGTGACGGGTTCCCAGGCTCTTGTTCAGTCCCAGATTGTCTGACAGCGGCAGATAACAGGTTGCTGATACGATCCTGTTATTTCTTACGATAACAGCGCCATCATGAAGCGGTGTATTATGTTCAAAGATATTGATCAGCAGCTGACTGCTGATCAGAGAATCCATTGCAATTCCCGTCTTTTCATACTCCTGCAGAATAATGTTCTGTTCCACAACGATCAGCGCACCCGTCTTTACTTCTCCCATCGCATATGCTGCATGGATCAGTTCCCCGATCGTCCGGTCTGTGATACGCTCATCCACCTGTTTTCCATTGTCAAACGAAATCAGATTGGAAAACATCTTTTTTTCTCCCAGCTGTTCCAGCGCACGGCGAAGTTCCGGCTGAAAGATGATCAGCACACCGGTGATTGCAACCACACTCAGCTGCTGACAGATCCACAGGATCGTATCCATCCGCAGAACTGCTGCAATAATCAGAAAAATACTGACAAACATGACACCTTTTAACAAGGTATACGCCCTGGTATTCTTGATCCATACCATCAGATAATATACAAAAATCGCAATCAGCAGAATCTGTACGATATCAATGACTCTGATGGAAGACGGCAGCGAAAATTTTGTCATTCGCAGATGGTATTTGATAAATTCCATCACATTTCCCACTGATTCACTCCCCTTCCTGTTCTCTTATAACATCGGGATACACCGGCGTTTCTTCCATTTTGTATTCCCTGCTCTTTTTCGCACCTGTTATTTTAGGTACTGCTTTTACATAATAATAATATTCATCATCTTCGAACTGCAGACGTTCTGTCCTCTTATAATCCACGTGAAAGAGGAAGAACTCCAGAATTTCTCCGACGATCACACTGACAATCGTTCCTGCCACCAGCGGTATCGCCGGAATCGGTGCTTCAAGGAAAATCCCTCCGGCAGCCATAACAAGCATGTATACCATACCTCCTACGAGGATGGCAATATTCCATGCATATTCCACTTCCAGTCTCCGCACCACATGAACAATCACCAGAACCGTGACAAACGCGATGATGGTAATCATCATCTCCTGATTCTGCATCAACCCGTCTGCAAGAAATTTCAGATTCTGTATCTTCCCTTCCTTGTCCGCTCCGATCATCGCCGAAGCATTCACGGAAACCAGTTCCATAAAGTAATACAGGATCACGCCAAAACTTGCGCTGATCGCAGATGACGGCGTTTTCGTCAGTCCATAACCAATCGGGATCAGACACGGGACACCGAACGCAAATGCCACCGGTGTCAGAAGCATCACCAGTGCATCCTGCGGTGTAAAACGCAGATATAAAATGATCATGATCACCATCAGAGCCAGCGCAAATCCTGCCACCTCTATGCCAACACCGTAACACTGTCCGACGATCAGTCCCATCCCGCAAAATACCATCAGATTCCATGGCATGATCGAACAGATCAGTGCTGCAAGCAGCACCACAACCAGCTGATCCAGTACCTCCACATACGGAAGGATCCCATTGATTTCTTCGAATACAACCAATGCCAGAAGGAACTTAAACAGCACCACCAGATAACTGCCATAACCGGCATAGACCAGTTTCATTTTTTCTTTCAATTCCAGCAAAGCATTTTCCATCCTGCTGTCCTCCCGTTTATCTTTCTTCCTCTTCGTACAGTGCTTCCAGTTCCCCGAGTTTTCGCTCATAGGCGGCAACTCCCTTTTTTGCCCGTCCATACCGGATCGAATGTATCGTATAGGTGACCGCCGAATACACACCGATCGTCACCAGATATTCGACGACAATCAGGATACCGATCCACGCGATATTCAGCGTATGCAGGCTCTCTGCAAGAAATTCTGCAAAATAGGCAGCCGCCAACAGCAGAATCACCAGATAAGCAAGGCTTGCCAGGAAAAAATTGCGAAACATTGCCAGACCGATATAATCACTGCGATAATACCGGGCAATCCGCAGTTCTTCTTTTCCTTCTCCGCTTTCGTACCTCGCCAGTTTCGTCATCAGACGAATCCTTTTTTCATTCAGCATACTCTCACCTGACCGTTTCAACTACTTCTCTGCCCTTGTTTTCTGGTAAACTCATACATAGTTTATTCTACCATATCTTTCCTTTCATTAAAAGGGACTTTTTAAATTCCTTTGCCGATACAAATCGTCAGAACATAGACATTTTTCACCCCGACAGCCCGCAGTTTTCCGGCGATCGCATTCGCCGTGCTTCCCGTGGTGTAAATGTCATCGACAAGAAGAACATCCCGGTACACACCTGCCTCTTTTTTCACGACAAATGCCTGCTCCATGTTCTTTTTTCGCTCTTTTCTGCTCAGTTCTTTCTGTGCTTTTGTGGATTTTTTTCGCAGTACCAGATCGGTACGAAGGGGTATGGAAAACCCTCTGCTGATTTCCCGTGCAAGAACTTCTGCCTGGTTATAGCCCCGCACGCTTTTCTTTTTTCTGTGAATAGGAACCGGAAAGATCACCTGTGGATGCACCTGTCGGATGAATTCTGCTCCGTACAGCACCATCAGTCTCCCAAGAAAGACACCGTATTCTTTCCGCTCTCTGAATTTTAACCCCATCAGGGACTCTTTTAAGGGGTCTTCATAGAGAAACAGCCCCTTCGCCCTGGTAAATGCAGGCTCCTGTCTGCTGCAGTCGTAACAGTATTCCTGTTCTGTGTGAAGCAACGGTTTCCCGCATTTTTTACAGTTCGGCTCTCCGATCGGTTTCGGCATGCTGCGCTGGCAGCTGTGACACAGATACTTTTCTGTGCCGTCCAGCACCTCATCGCAGAATGCGCACCGCCTCGGATACAGCCAGTCCAATATTTTCTTACTGTTCATTCATTTCCTCGATCCGCTGGCACAGGCTGGTATACCGTTCCTTTTCCTGTTTGTTTCGGATCATCTCTTCAAACGTCACTTCACTTCCAAGGATCGTCACGCAGGTACGTGCTCTGGTGACAGCTGTATACAGAAGATTCCGACTCATCAGCATCCTCGGTCCTCCGAGAAGAGGCAGGATCACCGCCGGGTATTCGCTTCCCTGTGATTTATGTATCGTGACTGCATAAGCAAGTTCCAGTTCATCCAGTTGTTTAAAGGAGTATTCCACATACCGGTTTTCCTCGAAAACAACCGTCAGAGTCTCCGCAAACGTATTGATTTCTTCTACGATACCCATATCGCCGTTGAAAACACCGACTCCTTTTTCCACAGCGATCCCGTATTTGCCGCGGATCTCCCACTCCAGCTGATAATTATTCCGAATCTGCATGACTTTATCGCCCTCGCGAAACAGTCCTTTTCCGGTTTCTTTTTCTTTCTTCTTCGCATCCGGTGGATTCAGATATTTCTGTAACACTTCATTTAACCGTTCCACACCGAGCAGACCTTTCCGCATCGGTGTGAGTACCTGGATATCCAGTGGTTTTGCCTTCACATACGGCGGCAGTTTCTTCTGCACCAGATAAACGATACCAGCCACGATCACATCGGCATCGTACCGCTTCAAAAAGAAGAAATCTTTGCTTTTGTTATCAATCTTTACCGGTTCTCCCCGGTTGATCTTATGGGCATTCATGACAATATCACTTTCTGTCGCCTGCCGGAAGATCTTATTCAGTTTCACCACCCGGAAACACTGGGAATCGATCACATCTTTTAAGACTCTTCCCGGTCCCACACTCGGCAGCTGGTTGACATCTCCTACCAGGATCAGTCGTGTTCCCGGAAGAATTGCTTTCAGAAGCGCCTGAAACAGTTGAATATCCACCATGGACATTTCATCAATGATCACCACATCCGCCTCTAAGGGGTTCTCCTGGTTCCGCTCGAAATTTGCCTTTCTGGTGTCGTCTTCCGACAGGGCACTGTTCAGTTCCAACAGACGATGAATGGTCTTCGCCTCAAATCCGGTGGCTTCCGTCATTCTCTTGGCTGCTCTGCCCGTAGGTGCTGCCAGAAAAATGTCCATGCCTTCCGATTCAAAGAATCGGATGATCATATTAATGGTGGTGGTTTTTCCGGTGCCGGGACCTCCGGACAGGATAAACAGGCCATTTTTGATACTTTCCTCCACCGCTTTCAGCTGCAGTTCATCCAGTTCCATGGACAGATTTTCCGCCATGCGTTCCAGACGTTTGCGGATCGCTGCATCCTGGGAGGGAAGATTTTCTGCCTCCACCATAGGGATATTCAGATTCCTGAGCATATTGGCACAATTCAACTCCGCATAGTAATAAGAGGAAGCAAATACTGCTTCTCCCTTTGCCACAAGCTTTCGGTCCATGATAAGGTTATCCACCTGAGGACGGATATTTTCCTCTGATACCCCCAATAGTTCGGAAGCTCTGCGCAGCAGAAGATCCAACGGCAGATAACAATGACCTTCTCCCACCGCCTGCAGCAGGGTATACAGAATGCCACTGCGGATGCGGTAATCCGAGTCGGTATGAATGCCGATCTTCCCTGCGATCTCGTCCGCGATACGGAATCCCACACCACTGACATCCTCTGCCAGGCGATAGGGATTCTCCCGCATAACGCTGTACATTTCCATACCATAGGTATTATATATTTTTACGGCAAGAGTATTACTGATTCCGTATTGCTGTAAATAGACCAGTGCTTCCCGGAGATCCTTTTTTTCTTCCATCTGGATAGCGATCTCCTGTGCCTTGCGTTCGCTGATCCCCTTTACCTCAGCCAGACGCTCCGGCTCCTCCTCGATGATGCGGAAAGTATCGTCTCCGAATTTTTTTACGATTCTGGCTGCCAGTGCCTCACCGACTCCCCGGATTGCTCCGGAACCCAGATACCGTTCCATTCCCACGCGGTCGGTCGGTGTTACGGTCTCGTAGCTCTGGATCTTGAACTGTCGGCCGTATACGGGATGTTCTATGTATTCTCCCTCTGCGGAAATATTTTCTCCCTGGGTCAGTCCTTTGCACATACCGACACAGGTCATCTCTTCCCCTTCTGTCGACAGGATCATTACCGTATATCCGTTTTCACTGTTTTGAAACACAATATGGTCTACAAAACCTGTAATCGTCTCCATTTTTATTCCTCATACTATCTGTCTGTTGATTTGTGGGTTTCAAGGCTGTTCTCTCCGAATTGGGAAGAGGTCACCGCGGTGGCGGCGTAAGATAAAAAAGATCAGGGCTGCCAGAAATGGCAGCCCGAAGTCGCTACTCAAGATTGTAATTACGCTTCATCTGCTCATATAGCATCTGTGCCAGTCCCAGACTGTTCTGCTCCGTAGAGTCGGATGCGATCTGCTGTACCATCTCATCCTTATAGTAATCCATAAGCTGGGAGTTGGAAGAAGAAGTCTCATCGCTCTCAGGGATGGTCTTCATCATTTCCTTGAACATCTGCTCCAGGAAATAAGCCTCGAACTGCTTGCAGGCATCCATCAGTTCATCGTCTGTTGCTTTGGTGTAATCCGAACCGTTTAGCTGGTTCTGCAATTTGGAAGCCGTCTGGTTCGCCGCATTGGTGTATGCGGTGCTGTCCAGAGCGGAACTGCCGTATATAGAAGAGATATCCATAAATGGGCCTCCTTAGTTTTTAGGTTTTCTATGCTCTACGGTAATGAGCAATGCATCTCGTAAACGCTTCGCATTTCCTTCGATGTCGGGCATTCGCCCTGTCAGGCCGCAATCTGACGTTTCCGCCTGCAAGCAGGCGAATCGTCATCTTACGGTTTGACATTTCTCATTACCTACGCAGGTTGTTGGCCTGCTGTAGCATCTCATCGGATGCTGTGATGGCTTTGGAGTTGAGTTCGTAGGCACGCTGTGCAACAATCATGTTGACCATCTCGTCTACGACCTGTACATTGGAGCTTTCCAGATATCCCTGGATAATACTGCTCTTTTCTACATTATTATTTCTTGCTTCGTTGATAGCCTGTCCGCTGGCTGCGGTCTGCTGATACAGGCTGTCTGCCAGTCTTTCCAGTCCGTTCGGATTATTGAACTGGAAAACACCTATTGTGATGCCGATAGGCTGGGGATTGTTCTTTGCATCGGGATAACACAGACTTCCGTCCTTGCTCACCGTAACATTGCTCATCACATAATTACTGCCCAGTACAATGGGTCTGCCCTGTGTATCCAGTACCGGAAGTCCATCAGAAGTAGCCAGCATATTGCCGCCGTTGGCTGCAAGAGTAAACTTCAGATTACCGTTTCTGGTGTAGTAGGTATTGCCGTCCGCTCCTCTTACTGCAAAGAAACCCTTGCCATCAATTGCAAATGCGGTGTCGCTGTCGGATGCTGTCAGACTTCCTTCCTTAAATACGGAACTGATGGAAGCATTTCTTACACCGAGACCTACCTGCGCACTGCTGGGCTTGGTATCTCCGTTTGCGGAAGTTGTCTTCGTCTGGATGTTCTGGTATAACAGGCTCTTGAATTCATTCACCTGTGTTTTGTAACCTGTGGTGTTTACGTTTGCCAGATTGTTGGCAATCGTATCCACATTTGTCTGCTGTGCGATCATGCCGGTCGCTGCTGTCCATAAGCTTCTGACCATATGTAGTCTCCTCTCACAATGTCCCTTATGTCATCCATGACCTGATTTTTATCCTGAAAATATTCTATAATCAGTTATCGGCTGTCCCAGCCGAATTCATTACTACAGTTTACCAATCTGGTTCGCTGCTACATCCAGAGTGCCATCAATGGTCTGAACCACCTTCTGGTTGGATTCATATGCTCTGGTAATGGAGATCAGATTTACCATCTCGGATACAATCTGTACATTTGCCATCTCCAGATAGCCTGACTTCACCTGTGCATCTGCCGTAGTCGTTTTGGCCCCTTCAATGGGCTGATAATAGGTCTCTCCATATTTTTCCAGGTAATCATAATCTTCAAAGTCCGTCACCTGAATTCTGGCAACTGCCTGATCGTTCTGATAAATCGTACCGTCATCGGTGATCTTGGAATCTAGCAGTGTGTTCAGGCGGATCCTCCTGTTCTGGGTATCCAGAACATAGTCACCCTCTTCCGTTACCAGATATCCATCCTTATTCAGTGTAAACTGTCCTGCACGGGTGTATTTGGTGTCGGTCTCTCCTGCCTTATTGGTAAATTCAATGGCAAAAAAGCCATCTCCGGCTAATGCCAGATCATAGGTATTATCCGTAATGCGGAAAGATCCCTGCGTATAATCGGTATAATTCTCTCCGATCTTCACTCCGGGATTTTTGATACCGATCTTCTGGACATTTCTCATGCCTACCGACTGGTCCTTGATCTTGACCGTCAGCACATCATTAAAGGACTGGCTGGTGGATCCTTCCTTTTTATATCCGACGGTAGATGCATTGGCCAGATTGTTGGTCATGATATCCATTCTGTTCTGTTCGTTTACCATACCGGTGTAAGCGGTATACAAGCCTTTAACCATTCATATCCTCCATTTGCGGCTGCGATCCTTCGCCAAATGTACGGCATCCTGCCTTAGTCTATCTTTTCCGGTTCCCCGGGGCTGTCTGTGTTACTCTCTGTAGCCTGCCAGGAACTCTACGTATTTACCGGTTCCAATGGCCACTGCTGTCATGGGATCCTCTGCTGTCATGGTGTTGATACCTGTCTTGGCAGAGATCAGATCTTCCAGACCGCGCAGCAGGCTTCCACCTCCGGTCAGTACGATTCCTCTGTCTGCAATATCGGCTGCCAGCTCAGGGGGAGTCTTCTCCAGTACGCTGTGAATGGTCTCCACGATCTGTGCGGTAGTCTCGCGCAATGCCTCCTCGGTCTCCTCGGAAGACACCTTAACAGTCTTGGGCAGACCGGTCACGAGGTTACGTCCTCTGACATCCATATAATCCACTTCCGCTCTCTTGTAGCAGGAACCGATCTTGATCTTCAGATCCTCTGCGGTTCTCTCACCGATGAGCAGATTATGTTTTTTACGCATATAACGCACAATGGCTTCATCAAAATCATCGCCTGCGATCTTAATGGAAGCACTGACTACAGTACCTCCCAGAGATATGACTGCGATATCGGAAGTACCGCCGCCGATATCTACGATCATATTACCGCAAGGCTTGGAAATATCAATACCCGCACCGATAGCAGCTGCGATGGGTTCCTCAATAATGGAAACCTCTCTGGCACCTGCCTGGTAGGTAGCATCTTCTACTGCCTTCTTCTCTACCTCTGTAACGCCGCTGGGAACACAGACAGCGATACGAGGCTTACGGAAAGTTCTCTTCCCCAGCGCTTTCTGGATAAAGTATTTCATCATTTTCTCGGTTACGGTATAATCAGAGATAACGCCCTGACGTAACGGTCTTACGGCTACGATGTTGCCGGGAGTTCTTCCCAGCATCAGTCTTGCATCCTCACCGATGGCTTTAATCTTATTTGTATCTCTATCAAAAGCTACAACAGAGGGCTCCTTTAATACAACGCCCTTTCCTCTGATGTATACCAGAATGCTGGCGGTACCTAAATCAATTCCGATATCTGTGCACTGCATCTTTTTTATTACCCCTTTCCGATGGTATCTATCTATAAGTCTTGACTCTACACGCTATTTTAGTCATATACATCATATTATAACTGAATTTTTTCCATTTTCATAGAGGGTAATTCTTAAAATTTGATAACTATTCAGAATCAGGGAGCCATGAAAGAGCGTTTTGCGAATGGGGGTCTGAATAGTTATCGTAGTTTCTTGTCCTTCTCCAGCATCTTTTTCACATAGTAACCGGTGTAGGATTTTTTCACCTTGACGATTTCTTCCGGGGTTCCCTTGGCGATCACTGTACCACCGCGGTCTCCGCCTTCCGGTCCCATATCGATGATATAATCCGCGGTCTTGATCACATCCAGATTATGCTCGATGACAACCACCGTGTTGCCGCCGTCCGCCAGTCTGTGCAGGATCTCCACCAGCTTATGGACATCCTCAAAATGCAGTCCTGTGGTAGGCTCATCCAGGATATAGATGGTCCTGCCGGTACTTCTTCTGGAAAGCTCCGTGGCCAGCTTGATACGCTGTGCCTCACCACCGGACAGGGTAGTGGAAGGCTGTCCCAGCTTTACATAGGAAAGTCCCACATCATACAGGGTCTCGATCTTTCTGCGGATAAACGGTACATTTTCGAAGAAAGGCAATGCTTCTTCCACCGTCATATCCAACACATCAAAAATACTCTTGCCTTTGTATTTTACATCCAGTGTCTCACGGTTGTATCTCTTACCGCCGCAGACCTCACAGGGCACATAGACATCCGGCAGGAAATGCATCTCGATCTTGATGATACCATCGCCACCGCAGGCTTCACATCTTCCGCCCTTGACATTGAAGCTGAATCGTCCCTTGCTGTAACCCTTGGCCTTTGCGTCCGCCGTAGAAGCAAACAGATCGCGGATCAGATCAAATACTCCGGTATAAGTAGCGGGGTTGGATCTGGGAGTCCGTCCGATGGGAGACTGGTCAATGCTGATGACTTTGTCCAGCTGTTCCACACCTTCGATACCCTTGTGTCTGCCGGGAATGCAGCGGGCACGGTTCAATTCTCTCGCCAGATGCTTGTAGAGGATCTCATTCACCAGTGAACTTTTTCCGGAACCGGAGACACCGGTGACACAGGTCATCACACCCAGAGGAATTTCTACATCTACGTTTTTCAGGTTGTTTTCCTGAGCTCCCAGTACTTTGATCCAGCCGGTGGGAGTCCTTCTGGTCTCCGGTACGGGAATCCGCTTTTTGCCGCTGAGGTACTGTCCCGTAATGGATTCCGGAATCTGCATGATCTCTTCCGCTGTGCCGCAGGCAATGACCTCTCCGCCGTGGGAACCGGCTCCCGGACCAATGTCCACGATATAATCCGCTGCCAGCATGGTGTCTTCATCATGCTCTACCACTACCAGAGTGTTCCCCAGATCCCGCAGGTTCTTCAGAGTATTCAGCAGTTTGTCATTGTCTCTCTGGTGCAGGCCGATGCTGGGCTCGTCCAGAATATAGCATACACCCACCAGTCCGGAACCGATCTGGGTAGCCAGACGGATACGCTGTGCTTCACCGCCGGACAGGGTAGCCGTAGCTCTGGCCAGAGACAAATATTCCAGTCCCACATCCACCAGAAATCCTACTCTTGCGCGGATCTCCTTCAGCACACGCTCACCGATGAACTGCTGCTGTTTCGTCAGCGTCATGGTATCCAGGAATTTCTGCAGATCACGGATGGACATGGATGTGATCTCATAAATATTCTTGTCGCACACGGTAACCGCCAGAGATTCCTTCTTCAGTCGCATGCCCTTACATTCTTTACAGGGAGTGATGCGCATGAAAGTCTCATATTCCTGTTTGCTACTCTCGGAAGCGGTCTCACGATAGCGGCGCTCCACATTTTTGATCAGGCCTTCAAAGGCTACTGGATACACACCACTGCCGCGCTGGCCGGTATAATGCACCAGGACCTCTTTACCGTTGGTGCCGTGGATCAGAATGTCATGAATCTTCTGGGGATAATCCTGGAAGGGAGTATCCAGATCAAAATTGTATTCCTTCGCCAGTGCCCGCAGAATAGCATTGGTAAAGCTGGACTTGTCCGCACAGGACTGCCAGCCCATGACCGTGATGGCTCCCTCATTGATGCTGAGTCTCTTGTCCGGGATCATCAGATCCTCGTCGAATTCCATCTTATATCCCAGGCCGAAGCATACCGGGCAGGCACCGAAAGGATTGTTGAAGGAAAAGCTTCTGGGCTCCACTTCGCTGACACTGATACCACAGTCCGGACAGGAAAAGCTCTGGCTGAAAGTCACCGGTTCGCCGCCGATCACATCCACCACCAGCAGCCCCTCTGCCAGTTCCAATACGTTTTCAATAGAGTCTGTCAGACGGCGCTGAATACCATCCTTTACCACCAGACGATCTACCACGATGTCGATATTGTGCTTGATATTTTTATCCAGTTTGATCTCTTCCGTCAGTTCATACATGCTGCCGTCGATCCGTACCCGGACATAACCGCTTCTCTTGGCGCGCTCCAACACCTTGGCATGCTCGCCCTTGCGGCCTCTGACCACGGGGGCCAGCAACTGGATCTTCGTGCCTTCTCCCATGTTCATGATCTGATCCACCATCTGATCTACAGTCTGCTTGGCAATCTCTCTGCCACACTTCGGGCAGTGGGGAATACCGATTCTCGCATACAGCAGACGGAAATAGTCATAAATCTCTGTTACCGTACCTACGGTAGAACGAGGGTTACGGTTGGTGGATTTCTGGTCAATGGAGATAGCGGGGGACAGTCCTTCGATGCTTTCCACATTGGGCTTCTCCATCTGGCCCAGGAACTGTCTCGCATAGGAGGACAGGGATTCCATGTAGCGTCTCTGTCCCTCTGCATAGATCGTGTCGAATGCCAGAGAGGACTTACCGGAACCGGACATACCGGTCAATACCACCAGCTCGTTTCTGGGAATGTCCACATTAATGTTTTTCAGGTTATGTTCATTGGCACCCCGGATCTTAATGTACTCCCGGGGACGCATCTTCTTTGCTTCTTCCATTGTCTTGCCTTTCTTAAATAAAATATCGTTCTCCAATTATTCAGAGCCCCATTCGCAAAATCGCATCTTTGATGCTTTACTTTTATTCCATATCATTTAATTGTTTCTTTAATTCAAGCATTTTATCTCTAAGTTCTGCTGCCGCTTCGAAATTCAGGTCTGCCGCTGCTTTCTGCATCTTCTTCTGGATCTCGCCGATCAGCTTCTCCAGTTCCTTCTTCGTCATGGATTCGGGATCCTTCTCAAAGCGTACCTCTTCCTTGGCGATTACCTTGGAGATGCTGATAAGATCACGCACCGCCTTTTTGATAGTCTGGGGGGTGATACCATGTTCTTCATTATATTTCATCTGGATCTCACGACGTCTGTTGGTCTCATCCAGTGCTTCCCGCATGGAGTCCGTGATGGTGTCCGCATACATGATGACATGGCCTTCCGCATTACGGGCCGCACGGCCGATGGTCTGGATCAGGGAAGTCGCACTTCTAAGGAATCCTTCCTTATCCGCATCCAGAATGGCCACCAGAGTGATCTCCGGAATATCCAGACCCTCTCGCAACAGGTTGATACCTACCAGTACATCGAACACATCCAGACGCATATCCCGGATGATTTGGGCACGCTCCAGCGTATCAATGTCAGAATGCAGATATTTCACCCGAATACCGACTTCCTTCATATAATCCGTAAGATCCTCTGCCATCCGCTTGGTCAGTGTGGTGATCAGTACCTTATGATGCTGTGCGATCTCCTTGTTGACCTCTCCGATCAGGTCATCGATCTGTCCCTCTACCGGGCGCACCTGTACTTCCGGATCCAGCAGACCTGTGGGACGAATGATCTGCTCTGTCCGCAGCAGTTCATGCTCCTTCTCATAATCGGAAGGAGTGGCGGATACGAACATCATCTGGTCGATATGCGCCTCGAATTCCTCAAAGTTCAACGGTCTATTATCCAGTGCCGAGGGCAGACGGAAACCGTAGTCCACCAGTGTCTGCTTTCGCGAGCGGTCCCCGGCATACATACCGCGGATCTGTGGGATCGTCATATGGGACTCGTCCACGATGATCAGGAAATCATCCGGAAAAAAGTCCAACAGCGTCATGGGCGGTGCTCCCGCAGGAAGTCCGTTCAGATGTCTGGAATAGTTCTCGATACCGGAACAGAAACCGGTCTCCCGGAGCATCTCAATATCGAAATTCGTCCGTTCCGCAATCCGCTGGGCCTCGATCAGCTTGTCTTCGCCCTTGAAAAACTGTACCCGTTCCTTCATCTCTTCTTCGATATTGTCACAGGCTGCCTTGATCTTCTCCTGAGATACCACATAATGGGATGCCGGGAAGATCGCCACATGATTCAGCTCTGCATGAATTTTCCCTGTAAGAGGCTCTACCTCTGCGATCCGGTCGATCTCATCCCCGAAAAATTCGATACGGATGAGATAATCGCCACCCTGTGCCGGATATACTTCCACCACATCTCCCCTGACACGGAAAGTGGCACGCTGAATATCCATATCGTTGCGGTTGTACTGAATATCGATCAGTTCCCGCAATACCTCGTCACGATCCTTCACCATGCCGGGACGCAGGGATACGATCAGATCCTGATATTCGTCGGGGCTTCCCAGACCATAGATACAGGACACGCTGGCCACTACCACCACATCCCTGCGTTCCGCCAGGGATGCTGTCGCTGACAGACGCAGTTTATCGATCTCATCATTGATGGAAGAATCCTTGGCAATATAAGTGTCCGAAGACGGCACGTAAGCCTCCGGCTGATAATAATCGTAATAGGAGACAAAATATTCCACGGCATTTTCCGGGAAAAATTCCTTCATTTCCCCGTAAAGCTGCCCCGCCAGTGTCTTGTTGTGGGCAATGATCAGCGTCGGCTTATTCAATGCCTGGATCACATTGGCCATGGTAAAGGTCTTACCGGAACCGGTAACACCCAGCAATGTCTCAAACTGATTGCCCTGCCGGAAGCCTTCCACCAGCTCCGCAATGGCCTGCGGCTGGTCTCCGGTAGGCTGATATTCGGAATGTAATTTGAATTGTGAGGGTTCGTTCGATGGATTCATGATGCCTCTCCGTGCAAATATGTTACTGGAATAACACAGTTCGTGAACGTATTCGGTTCTAAAATCATACAGACATGATCCTGTTCCCGGATACGTTCACGGCTGAACTGTTATCTATTTTTTCACGTTACGCACAGATTATAGCAGAATTTTTTTGAAAAGTACAGATGAATTCGAAAATATGTTCGGTTTGCTGTTTCCTCTCCACATCACAGCGCACAGACGTTTTCCGGCTTTCCGTCCAAATAAGCGTACACGTTGGAAAACTCAATCTTCGCTCTGCGTACCATGGCTTCCTCCGACAGGAATGCCACGTGTGGTGTCAACAATGTATTTTTCGCATGAAGCAACGGTTCCTCTGCGGGAATGGGCGGCTCACAGTCAAATACATCCACCGCAGCTCCTGCGATCCGTCCTTCGTTCAAAGCCTGTGCCAGTGCCTTGCTGTCTACGATAGGGCCTCTTGCACAGTTGATAAAAATGGCTGATTTCTTCATCAGTGCGATCTTCTCCGCACTGATCATTCCTCTGGTCTCCTTGTTGTTCGGCGTATGCAGGGAAATAATATCACACTCTCTCAACATCAGGATCCGCACACATGACTGCGGAAAGTAATGCTTTGGTGTAGAAATGTCTTGGATTGGTGTAGATTTCTTCGCTGTCCGCTATCTCTACAATGGAGCCAAGATACATAACCGCTACCCGGTCACACATATACCGCACAACACTAAGGTCATGAGAGATGAACATCATGGTCAGTCCCAATTCTTCCTTCAGTCTGCACAGAAGGTTGATGATCTGTGACTGGATCGACACATCCAATGCCGATATCGGTTCGTCGCAGATGAGAAGTTCCGGTTCGATGGCAAGTGCTCTGGCAATACAGATCCTCTGTCTCTGGCCTCCGGAAAATTCATGGGGATATCGATTCATCATTTCCTCCGGAAGTCCTACCATGCGGAACAGCTCTGCCGTACGCTCCTTTTCTTTTCCGGGACATATTCTGTGTTCCTTTAAACCCCGCATGATTGCTTTTCCTGCGGTATGTCTGGGATTCAGGGAAGAATACGGATCCTGAAATACGACCTGCACCTTTTTGCAATATTCTTTTCTTTCTTTGTGCGTCAGCCGGTGTTTCCTGTAATCAGCTCCTGCCACCCATTTTCCATCGTAAAGGATCTCTCCATTAGTGGGCTGGTTGATCTTGAGGATTTCTTTTCCCAGAGTGGATTTTCCACATCCGGATTCTCCTACAATGCCTAACGCTTCTCCGGCATAGATGTCTAAATTAATGCCGTTTAATGAATGTACTGTTTTTCCGCTTCCAATATCAAAATATTGTCGAAGATCTTTGATCTGTACCAGTGCTTGTCTTTTCTCCATAGCTTTATTCCTCATCCCACAGTAAATGGCAGCTTGCTTTATGCTGTCCTTCGATCACTTTCTCCTTCGGCTGCTCATTTCTGCACTTCTCCGTACAATAGCTGCATCTGTCTGCAAAAGCACATCCCTTTGGAGGATTCAACAGGCTGGGAGGCATTCCCTCGATACATACCAGCTTCTCTCCCTTGGTCTGGTCTGTTGTAGGTTTTGCTGCCAACAGCGCTTTTGTATACGGGTGCATCGGCATCTTCATCACCTGTCTGCAGGTGCCGGTCTCCACGATCTTGCCCGCATACATTACAGCTACTTTATCTGCCATATTGGCAACGACTCCAAGGTCATGCGTGATCAGCAGAACGGAAATTCCTTTTTCCTGCTGGATCTGCTTGATCAGCTCCAGGATCTGTGCCTGGATCGTTACATCCAGAGCAGTTGTCGGTTCATCTGCAATCAAAAGCTGTGGATCACAGGCAAGTCCCATAGCGATCATAACTCTCTGCCGCATTCCTCCGGAAAACTCATGTGGATATTGGAGCATTCTTTCTTCCGGTCCCGGGACACCGACTTTTTCCAGCATCGATATTGCCCTTTGTCTGGCCTCCTGTTCACTTACTGTTTCGTGAACTCTTACCGCTTCCTCGATCTGCTTTCCGATCCTCTGCGTGGGATTCAGGCTTGTCATAGGATCCTGGAAGATCATGCTGATCTCTCTTCCCCGGATACTTTTCATCTCATGCTTGTTCATGGGAACAATGTCTTTCCCGTTGAGAAGGATTTCACCGTTTTTAATCATTGTCGGCGGTGAAGGATTCAGCTTCATCAATGTCTGTGCTGTCACACTTTTTCCGCATCCGGACTCTCCCACGATACAGAACACTTCACCTTTTTCTATGGAAAAACTGACATCTCTTACTGCCTGTACCTCTCCTCTGTATGTTTTGATGGAGACCTGTAAATTTTTAACTTCCAGTAATTTATTATCCATAGCCGGGTTCCTCCCACAAAAAAACAAATAAAAAAAGCATTCGTATCGCTACAAATGCTTCTTTGCATGAATGATAATATTTTTCGTTTATTTCTTGTTTTGGCTTATATTATCACTAAACTTTTTACTTTTCAAGTGCTTTTTGCACAATTTTATGTTTTTTCTACTGTGCATGATGCACATTCTCTACACGATAAAGTGTTCCACATTTTGCTGAAGTTTGTCCGCAGCAATTCTTGTAGCCTCCGCTTTTTCCTTGATCTCGTTGGCTCTTTCTACGATTATCCCCGTCTTATCCGCAATATCCGTAGTTCCCGAAGCCCCTTCGGTAGCTGCCTTGCTGACTTCGTTGATTGCCTCCATGACACCGCTGATAGATGCTAGCAGTTCTTCGGAGGAGGCAGAGAAATCCGTTACCAGTCCATCGATCTGACCGGCATCATTACTGTAAGAATCCGCCATACCGGAAAATGTTGCAAAGCTGTCCACCACATCTGTTCCGACAAATCCCAACAGCTTCTGTGTTCCTTCTGCCAGATTGTTTACAGCATCCATCACATTGTTGGTCACATCCTGGATATGAGAGACGGCTGCCTTGGACTGTTCTGCCAGCACACGAATTTCCTCCGCCACCACAGCAAATCCTTTTCCGGCTTCTCCCGCACGTGCTGCCTCAATGGATGCATTCAGTGCCAACAGATTCGTCTGTCCCGTGATCTGCATAATAGATTCTGCCAGAACTCCAATCTGGTTGACTACTTTAATTTCCTCCAGTGCCTTGGTCAGTCCTTCGTTGATCTCTTCATGAATGGCTTTGGTACGCTGATCATTTTGTGTAATATCCTTCTTGATTCCTACCGCACGCTCACGGATCGCATCTGCTTCGGTGGCACCATCCTGAGAACGTGTCGCAATATTCTTCGCTGCACTCTCAATCTCATGAGACATAGCATTGATCTCTTCAGAAGATGCCGCTGTCTCTTCCATTCCGGCTGCCAGTTCCTCTGTGGTAGCGGACACATCCTCGATCTGTTCATCCAGAGCCTGAATACTGTTATCAATATTCTGTACCATATTGTTGATCTCTGCAGTCTGCTCTTTGACTTCACCGATCAGTCCACTCATCTCTGTCCTCATAGACTCCAGAGAGACTGCCAGCCGTCCGAAATCATCACGGCGTTTTAAAAGCTTATCTCCCATAGATTTTGAGAAATCTCCCTGTTCCATCACGCCGATGGATGCCACACATTTTTTGAGCGGCTGGACGATGCTGATAATAATGAAAACCAGAAGGACGATCACGATTGCACCTTCTATAAGTGTCGATGCAATGAACATCGTCAGTCTTCCTGTCACATAACCGGAAAATTCATCACCTACCGTGACAATCTTATCATCAATATAGTCGGTGTAATTTCCTGTGCCGATGACCCACTGGAACGGTTCAAACGCTTTGCTGTAGGAACGTTTGGGAGAGGATTCCGTCTCTCCTTCCTTTGGGAACACATAATCTACATAACCACCCTCCGGCTCCTGTCCCATGCGGATGATTTCCTTTATCATCTGGTACCCGTTAGCATCCTTGGTCTCCATACGGTTTGTACCTTCTGTTGCACTTCCCAGCAGTACCACATTGGTTCCGTCATACTGATCCACCCAAAAATATCCCGAATCTCCGTAGCGAAGCTGGCGGATTTCATCCGCCGCAAGTTTCCTGGCCTCTGCTTCGGTATAGACACCAGCCTGATACTGATCATAAATGGTCTGGCAGAGCGAGATCACATTATCTACCTGCTGCTTGATCTGTTCATCGTAGGCCTCCCGCTCATCAGTCTCCATGGTATCTAATGCTTTGGACTGCAATTCTTTCATGCTTTGTGCTGAAAAGATAGTACACAACAACAGTGCAGCCATCGTTGCCAGTATTACTATGATCATTTTCGTCTGTACTTTTATATTGTTCATAAGATTCCCCTTTTCTGTTTGTCCGTTTTTGCAGATCTCCTACCTTAATTCTATGTTTATCTTATCACATTTTACAATTCTCTTCAACTTTGTGTGTTTTTTTGTGTATTATTGCCAACTTTTATTCATAATCAGGGAAATTTCACCATGAATATCTGAGATATTTCCGGACAACAAAAAACCTCAGTAGATTTCTCTACTGAGGTTCCTATTCGCAGGTCAACCCCTGCTTCGCAGGGCTACAAGGATTCGAACCTTGAAATGACGGAGTCAGAGTCCGTTGCCTTACCGTTTGGCGATAGCCCTATGTCGTTTACTTGATGAAGTATACACTATCTGTTCCTTTTTTGCAATACCTAATTTAAAAAAATTTTAAAAAAATATATGAAATTGGAACAATTTCCGTAAAATCATCGCATAAACACTGTGATATAGGGGTAATCCTTCCTCTCTGCAGGCTTAAAATCCTCCATCAACCAGTTCCAGATAAAGCTGTTCTCTCCTTCCTGGGCAATATCTCCATAACAGCTTTCAAATACCACCACATCCGGATATCTGTCCGGATTGATCTTCCAGTAGTCCAACAGACGCTCATCATAGATCATAGAGCAGATCGTATCAGGGGATGCCTGCTTATGTTCTCCGAGCATACAATAGAACTGGGACGGTCCCACATAAAGCACGGTACTGCCGTCCGGCACGGCCTCCGGCCATACAGCCAGATTATTGTTGTAACGGTATGCAGTCATATAATCCGTGAGGATTCCGGCGCGTAATCCCTCTCTGTTGATGCCACGCACATTTTGAATCACATAGGCATGATATTCCTGGGATCCCAGAATCAGCCAGGTATAGGAAAATGCATTCCCAAGCACAAGGATCAGGCACAGGATCTGAATTGCCTTCTTTCCTGCGGTGTTTTCCTTCTGCCAGTAGTCTCCCAGACATACCAGTCCGGCCACTGCTCCCATAATGAGATAGGTGACCAGCAGCATCGGTCCCCAGTTAGACAACAGAAGTACCGAAAAATAATTGACAAATGCCAGCAGGATCAGTTCATAGAACAGCTTTTCCGTCTTGTCTCTGCGCAGATAGGTATAACATCCCGCCAGGGATACTGCCATCAGCAAAAGCTGCGGGTAAATTGCATTAAAGGAACTGAACAGCCAGAACCAGATCTGGATCAGAAATACAATTACGAAAAACAGCATGCCCGGAAGCTGTAGCAGTCCGGGAAGTTTTTTCTTCCATACCTTCTCTATAAACCATCGGATTCCCAGAGACACCAGCAGGGCACACAGAAGGATCATGGCCATCTCTCCCAGGCTTGACCCCCATCCCAACAATTTTTCTCCCACAGTAGTCTGATGGGACCCCTCTCCCAGGATCTCGCCTGCCATCTCCAACATTTTCTGCGGTGTCATATAACTCAGAAGATATGTAAACATTACTGCCGCACTTGCCACACAGGGCAGTACATAAGCACAGAGTTCTTTCCATTTTTTCTCTGATCTGTGCACCAGCAGAAATACCAGGCAGCACAAAAATACCAGTACCATACTGGGATAAGCCAGCACATCACAGGTCATGAATATACCTGCCAGCACCAGCCACCGCAGATTTCCTTCCACTGTTCTGCCCTCGGAATCTTTGTTGCCAAAGTAACGCAGCAGACACAGCACCATAAGTGCAAAGAACCAGTTATGAAGATTGGAATACTCCGGAATAAAAATGGACTTGGGTGTTGTCACATAGTAGAGAAGCCCCATCAGTGCTGCCACATTCTCATCCATCTGCGGCACCGTCCTGCGGATCGTCTTATACAGAAAGACGCTGACGCACGCCTGGATTGGGAAAAATACGAGCCGCAAAAACAGGTTCAGATAATTCACTCCACCGGTCAGCTTCACAAACAGCCTGATGAAAACTGCCGTAAAAATGGCAGAAGTCTGGTGTGGTTCCCACATTTCCAACAGCAGCCGGTCTCCCATGGCAAGACGATAACCCGCCATGATGCCATAGCCTTCGTCCGTATCTGCACCAATAAATAAATTTTTTGCCGTATATGCAATGATTGCAAGAATACAGATAATTTTCCAAAATTTCTTATTTTTCAGTATATTTTTCATCATGCAGTTATCATAACACAGGATTTTCCCCATAGCAATGCCAAGAAACATACATAACTGCAAAACGAGGCTCACCATCATATGGCAAGCCCCGTTTTCATTCAACACAATGAGAGAAACGTATTATGGTATTTTGCAACGCTATTTATACTTCAAAGATCAGATCGCCGTAGGTGGGTACCGGCCATACCTTCTTGTCGACCATCATTTCCAGTTCATCCACGGGAGTTCTCAGGTCATCCATTGCAGTATGTACCACATCTTTATAGAAGAAAGCAAGCTTCTTGGGATCCTCGATACCTGCTGCCTCAGCCAGCTTATCCTCCAGAGCAGTCTCAGCAGCCTGTGTCTCTGCCAGCTTCTCAGAAATACTCTTCAGCACTGTGGTCTGTACACTTGCATCAGCGCCTGCACTCTTAACAGCCAGTACGGTATCAGCCAGAGTCCTGGTATACTCCATAACTGCGGGAATGTACTGCTTCTTCGCCATATCTACCATGGTCAGGGCTTCGATGTTGATGGTCTTGGAGTAGGTCTCATACAGAACCTCCTCGCGGGATTCCAGCTCAGCCTTGGTGAAGATACCGAACTTCTCGAACAGTTTGATAGACTTTTCGGTGGTCAGGGTCTCGGAAGCTTCTACCATGGACTTGATGTTGGGAAGTCCTCTTCTGGCAGCTTCTTCTACCCATTCCTCGGAATAGCCGTTGCCGTTGAAGATGATTCTCTGATGCTCGGTCAGGTACTTCTTGATCAGATCGTGTACGGCAATATCGAAATCGTCTGCTTTCTCCAGAATGTCTGCTGCCTCGCAGAAAGCTTCTGCAACGATAGCGTTCAGAGTGGTGTTGGGGCTGGCGATGGAGTCTGCACTACCTACCATACGGAACTCAAACTTGTTGCCGGTGAAAGCAAACGGTGAAGTTCTGTTACGGTCAGTGGCATCCTTATCCAGATCCGGCAGAGTGGATACGCCGGTCAACAGTTTACCGCCCTGGATGGAATGAGTAGCATCACCGGTCTCAACCAGCTGCTTTACCACATCCTCCAGCTGCTCGCCCAGGAATACGGAAATGATGGCAGGGGGTGCCTCGTTAGCTCCCAGTCTGTGATCGTTGCCGACATCGGATGCACTCTGACGAAGCAGATCTGCATGGGTATCTACGGCTTTCAGGATACATGCCAGTACTAACAGGAACTGGATGTTCTCGTTAGGAGTATCGCCGGGATCCAACAGGTTGACACCGTTATCGGTTCCCAGGGACCAGTTGTTATGCTTACCGGAACCGTTCACGCCGGCAAAAGGCTTCTCGTGCAGCATGCAGCGCAGGCCATGCTTGCCTGCCACGCGTTTCAAAGTCTCCATTACCAGCTGGTTATGATCTACTGCCACATTGGCAGACTCATAAATCGGTGCCACCTCATGCTGTGCGGGTGCCGCTTCGTTGTGCTGGGTCTTGGAAGTAACGCCCAGCTTCCACAGTTCGATATTCACATCGTGCATGAAACCGCCGATGCGTTCACGGATAACGCCGAAGTAATGGTCATCCATCTCCTGGCCCTTGGGCGCAGGAGCACCAAAAAGAGTCCGTCCGGCGAAAATAATATCTTCACGTTGCAATGCCTTGGCAGAATCCACCAGGAAATATTCCTGCTCTGCGCCGACGGAGGGCAGTACCTTGGTTGCCTCTGTATTACCGAACAAACGCACAATACGGATTGCCTGCTTGCTAAGAGCTTCCATGGAACGAAGCAGAGGGGTTTTTTTATCCAATGCTTCACCCTTATAAGAACAAAATGCAGTAGGGATGCAAAGGGTCGGACCGGTCGCTGTCTCCTTAATGAATGCAGGAGATGTGATATCCCATGTGGTATATCCTCTTGCCTCAAAAGTCGCACGCAATCCGCCGGACGGGAACGAAGAAGCATCCGGCTCGCCCTTGATCAGTTCCTTACCGGAAAATTCCATGATCATACGACCATCCTCATCGGGATGTGTTACAAAAGCATCGTGTTTTTCAGCGGTGATACCAGTCAACGGCTGGAACCAGTGAGTATAATGAGTCGCCCCGTTCTCAATCGCCCAGTCTTTCATGGCCGTCGCCACTACATCTGCTGTCGCCGGGGAAAGTTCTCCTCCCTGATCCATAATCTTTTTTACTTCTTTGTAAGTGCTCTTGGGGAGTCTCTCCTTCATCTTGCCCAGGGTAAATACCTTGCTGGCAAAAAGCTCCTCTACATTCAATTCCTCGCGCATGTCCCTACTTCCCTTCGGTATACTATAGAATTATTATCCAATATAGTTTACAACACGTGCGTTATGATGGTCAATATCTATTTATTAACACTTTTACAACGTAACAGATCATATTTCTCCGCAGCCTCAGATAATTTTATCCACAACACCTGCTTGGGATGAGGCGCACTATCCACACTTTCCCCATCTTCTGTATACATTGCTTCCACAGTCACAGGTACATTTGTGCCGTCCGGCTTCATGATCTCGATCGTATCTCCCACGCAGAATTTATTCCGCTGTTCGATCCGGCACAGATTATCCTTTACCGCCTCCACGATTCCAAGATAGATATATTCATTCACATAGGTGTTATTATCATAGATCTGTGTATTCTCATCTGGTTTTCCGAAATAAAATCCGGTGGTAAACTGTCTGTAGGTACACTTTGAAATTTCGGTCTGATACCAGTCCATATTTTTCTCATACAATTTCGGATCGGTAAAATAGTCATCAATGGCTTTCCGATAAGTTCTGGCCACAGTTGCGACATACAATGCCGTCTTCATACGGCCTTCGATCTTCAGGCTGTCAATGCCGGCTTCCACCAGTTCCGGAATGTACTCGATCATACACAGATCCTTGGAGTTAAAAATATAAGTTCCTCTCTCATTCTCATATACCGGCAGATATTCTCCGGGTCTGGTCTCTTCCACCACAGCATACTTCCAACGGCAGGGATGGGTACAGGCGCCTCTGTTGGCATCTCTTCCGGTAAAGAAATTGCTCAGCAGGCATCTTCCCGAATAAGAGATACACATTGCACCATGGACAAAGCTTTCAATCTCCATTTCTGCCGGAATCTTTTCCCGGATTCCTTTGATCTCCACCAGAGACAGTTCTCTGGCAGACACCACTCTCTTCGCTCCCAGTTTCCACCAGAACAGATAGGTTTCATAATTCGTATTGTTAGCCTGTGTGGAAATGTGCACTTCCACCTGAGGCCATACTTCCTTCGCGATCATGAACATTCCCGGATCTGAAATGATCAGCGCATCCGGCTGTTCCGGTTTCATATCCCGCAGCTCAGCAAAATATTTTCTGGCCCCGTCAAGGTCATAGTTATGTGCCAGAATATTGGCCGTTACATATACTTTTACGCCATGCGCATGAGCAAATGCCACACCCTCTGCCATTTCCTCACTGCTGAAATTCTTCGCTTTGGCCCGCAGTCCGAAAGCCTCACCGCCAATGTATACAGCGTCTGCTCCGAACATCACCGCAGTCCTTAATACTTCCAGACTGCTGGCCGGGATCAAAAGTTCCGGTTTTTTATAAGTCATGATTTTTCTCCTTTTCTTCATTGTCAGCAGACGGTTTCCTAAATATTTTTTGAATGATCTCAAGGATAATCAAATATATCAATATTGATCCACACCAACAAGTTGCTATAATAATCACTTTGTCTTTATGCGTATAATAACAATACTGTGATACCGTTTGCTGTTCTTCTCCAAATGTCTGTTGCCCCTCTGATGTAACGAATGTATTTTCCGATGCCATCCCTGTTTTATCCGCAGAATACATCAACCGCCAGTCATAAGGCAGATCCTCCGTTGCACAAATGGTCCAATAATATTGTTCCCCCACTTTCAACTTTTTCTTTACAGGAATGGTATAATACAGACCACTCTGCATTTCCGCAATTGATATCTGATCATCGTAAATTTTTTTCCCTTTTTCATCATAAATTGCAAATTCAAGCGTCTCATTACCGACAGCATTTTCATCAAAATCAGCTACTATATCAATCCCGGACAGCCAACTCATCTGTGGGATAAAATATTGTGTAGTGCTCACACCCTTTGCATATGGCGAATTATAATTTCCATATGCGCTATTACTTTTGCTCCAAAAAAAATCATGCGCCAGATATCCCGGCCAAAAAGACAATTCAAGCAAAATCATAAGTATGGTCAGCGCTATCATAAGTATTCTTTTGAAAATTATATTTTTATTCATGTATTCTATTCCTTTTAGTTTTCGGTAATAAAAGTAATTATTAATGACATTATATTTTACATATGATAAGATAGTTTATATATTACATCATAGATAAAGGGCAAACAACAATGAAAATTTCTAAAAAATATAGCTACTATTTCATCCTGGGTCTGATGTTCCTCTGTACAATATTATTAAGGGTTTACAAACTGGCGCAGCTTCCCGATATCCTTCATATTGACGAAGCCGGTCTGGGCTACAATGCATGGTGTCTGGCTCACTACGGAACGGATCGCTATCTGAATGTACATCCTTTTTACGCGCAAAATTTCGAAGGCGGTCAAAGCCCTCTATATACCTACATGCTTGTCCTTCTGATCAAAACAATCGGCTGCGGAAATGTCTCCCTATGGCTTACCAGACTTCCGGCAGTGATTGCCAGTCTGCTTCTCTGGGGTGTCGGCGTAAAAAGCATCTCTCTGATTTTCCATGACAGGAAATTCACTATTGCCGCCGCATGTTTTCTTGCTTTTTGTCCTTATTACATTATGTCCGGAAGGTTCGCGCTGGACTGCAATCTGATGTTGTGCTGTTGCGCTATCTCCCTGCTGTTTTTGCTGAAATACATTCAGACCAACAAACTTCCTTTTTTAATTTTTTGTGGTATTTCTTTTGGATTTACCATGTATTCTTATGCTCTGAGTTATTTTATGGTTCCGATTTTTCTGGTTCTGATTACTTTATATCTGTTGTATACACGTAAGATAACTTTTCCAAGAGCGATCTTATTTGCTATTACGGTTTGTATTACGGCAATTCCCGTGATTCTTTTTGCCTGCTCTCTGCTGTTTCAATGGGAGCCGATCCATTTTCTGGGTTTTGTCATCTCCCCAATTGCTTCCGATCGCATGAAAGACGTAGCCTCATCCAGTTTCTGGGAAAACGTGACTGATATCATAAAAATCACATTAACCCACAGTTTTTATCCTCAGGATGCAGTAGATAAGTTCTACACTCTTTATCCCGTCTCCATTCCCTTTATCGTGTTGGGAATGGTGTATTCTGTTTACCGGGTAGTCATCTCTGTTGTAAAGAAAACTTTTCATCCTGCCAGCTTATATCTTTTCTTTTACATCAGCGGATTAATTACCATAGGGCTTACCGGTACACAATACGTCTACCGTGCCAACAGTTTTTTTATTTGTTACCTTTATTTCTGGATAAGTGGCATTGCTCTTGTTTACAACTTTCTATCCGTTTATCGCAAGCCGTTTGCTACAGTTCTTGCCTGCAGCTATCTTCTCTGGACGGCTTCTTTCATGAATTACTATTTCCGAATTTATACCCTTGCGGATCAATATCCAAATTCTCTTTATAACGTACCTATCAACGAAGCTGTTGACTACGTCGAGACTTATGCTAAATTTACAACACTCTATCTGGACTGTACCGGTATGAGTGAATTCTACTACTTTTATTACCCAGCCGATCCCGCTACGCGAGATGATGATCACTACATAAAAGACTCTCACAGTTATGAATTCTGGATATATTACAAAACTCCCGTAGATTCATCCAATGCCTATCTTGTCCGTAAAGAGAATAGAGAATTTCTTGAAAAATTAAGTTTTTCCGGTATTTCTTTTCAGACGGTGGAATACCCACATTACTATTTGTTCTACTTCGAATGATAATGCTGTCAGAAACCCCAGCCAGCTTATTGTCAGGAATAACAGTGTATACTTTGACAATGGTCGATAAGAGTATACAATGCCTGACGTAAGCTGCCCGGATATAATATCTCCACCGATTTTCGCTACCCCCAATTCCAGCATAGGATTCACATTGTCTTTCGTAAAACGAAGATACACCGGTCCTTCACTTTCTTCCAAATGTATCACAATTCTATAGTTACTGTCTCTTTTGAAATTCCAATCAACAGGAACTTGCACGTATTCGGTGTCCGCTAATTCCGCTAATTTCCAGTTTAGTTCATATAATGTCTTTTCATCATCGCGTATTTCAATAATACACTGTCCCTTGACTGATTCCGTGCGAATTCCCATAGCAAATTTTTTCACACGTGGAAAAGATGGAAGGAATTCTTCCTCTATTTGTTCTCCTTTTGGCAGTTCTATCTCCTGATATTCTACGTTTCCGTTCAGGACACTGACATCTTCTCTTGCCGTTAACGTCAACATGACAGCAAGAATACAAAGAATCCCCCACTTGCAAAATGTATAGATTCGATCCCTCCCACTGCAATTATCTTTACATATGACAATGCTTCCGCAGAACAGGAATAAAATGCCTGTAATTGTCACCCCCCAGATACGATATGTAAAAAAGTGATGTCCCAAAGTATGATTTGCCAACACAAAATACCATACAAACGAAGATAAAGTAATCAGTAAATACGCACCATTCTTTTCCTGTCGTACTATTTGCGTTTTTCCGTTCAGGCTCTTATAAATAAACCATGTCAACCAAATGGCAAGCAGTGCTGTATATAAAGGATATTCGTAATGTTTCCAATTATCATACAGTGCCTCCAGACGCGCAATGAGATTCAATGACTCTTCAGATCCACTACGGAACAGCACTTCTTTCCAGGCTTCCTGTATCACATTTCTGTGCACGATCCATCCTGCCAATGCCCACTTGCCAAACCACATTCCCGCATATCCAAGAATCCAGCCCAATCCGGACACAACGACTGTTTTCACGTAATTTAAAGCCTTCTGCCCATCCTCAGACAGCAGGATCAGTAAAAGTAAAGGAAATGCCCATGTATAAAGCGGATAGGTCAGCAAATCTAAAAAACTCGTCAGCATACCGGCAATTACAAAAATATATGGAATCCTTTTTTCGGTAAACCATGTATGTCGGTAGCATATTAAAAGAGACAACGCCATTGCTATATAAAAAATCCAGCTGAACTGCAATGATAAAAACATAGCCATAGGCATCATAAGAAAATAGGAAGTCAGTAACGCCAGCGCATATCTCTGCCCCTTTTTCTCCCATATAAAGTGTGCAACGAAAAACATCATCATCAATTGCAATATACAATTGAGAAATCTGAATTGCTCGTAATCCATAAAAAGTAACAGCACTCTCAGAATCACCACATACCCATGCCAATAATAGGTGTACCCCTCCATATTCATGGCTTCCCATAAGGGATTCCCTTCTATCTGCCTCGTTGCCTTTTCAAGCATCAATCCATCCGTAGCGCCATCAAGTACTCCCGGTAAATAACTGTGGAAATAGGTATCCAGAGAGCTTTTCAGTTGTGTTGCAGAAGGATACCATCCTTCTCCTTCCAAAGAGTCTATGGATTTTTGGGCATTTGTCTGATTTACGGGAATGCAGTACGCAAGCGTAATAAGTATTGCTCCCAACAATACTCCTGCCACGATCATAGCCAGCACTTTCAATAGTCCGACAATTTTTTTTTGCACACTTTTCATCCTACCTGTTCTCCTCATCCCTCACAGCTTTTGTACTCAATGTCACGCCATCCCCCACGGGCAGGATCACTGTCTCCAGTTCGGGATGATGTTTTAATTCGTATAAATATTCCCGCATTCTCGCATGGATCGTACGGTTGCGCCTGGTGACCGCAAATCGGGATTCTATGATATCTCCGTCCTGCAATACATTATCCGAGATCAGCAGACCTCCCGGAGACAGAAGTCTCAGAATATCCGGCAGGAAATTGATATATTGCCCCTTGGCCGCATCCATGAAGATCACATCGTAAGTACCATCCAATTCTTTCAGTATCTCTGTGGCATCGCCTTCCAAAAGAGTGATTTTGTCTTCTCTTCCATATTTATCAAAATTTTCTCTGGCTATGGGGATTCGTTTTTCATATTTTTCTATGGTTGTGATATGGCAATCCGCCGGCGCATATTCACTCATAAGTAACGCAGAAAAGCCGATAGCAGTCCCGACTTCCAGGATGCTCTTCGGCTTTGTGTATGTCAGTAAAAATTTTAACAGGCTTTGCATAGATCTGCGTATGATCGGAACCTGCGTGTCCAACGCATATTTTTCAATTTCATTCAGCCATGCGGGATTCCCGCTGTCCAGAGAATCGATAAATGCGGACATTCTCTCGTCTATGATCATAATACTCCCCGTTTCTATTGTCCGTTTTTATTGTGCAACGGTTTCCAGCGGTTGTGTCTCGCCGGTCAGTGCGCTGCCGTTATCTATGGTCTCAACGGATTCTTCTTCCGTACTTTCCGTCTGTCCGGCCATGACTTCCATCATTTCCTCTGCAGTCATGGCAGTACTCAGTTCATAAGTTCCGGGCTGCCAGTCCTTCTTATACTCAGATAACAGATACTGTAATGCGAACAGTCTGCCGTCACGTGTCAGGCCCTTTTCCTGCATGACCGTACCGATCTCCGTTGCGGACATGTCCGAGGTCAGGGTTACTGTGATCTTACGTCCCTCTCCGGCAGAGACCGCCGGTTCTGTGAAAATACGATAACCATAGTCGTAGCATGTAGACGCTCCGGTGTACACCAGATATACCACGATCACTGCAAATGCCACTTTTAAGATAGCGCCCAATACGGCACCTGCCAAATTTGCTGCCTTCATGTGTTCTGTCCTTTCTTATCCAAGTAATCCGCATTTCGATCCATACATTTGCAAAATCGTCTCTTCGAGACTTTCCTTTTGCTCACTCAAAATGCATCTGATCGGTAACGTAAAGTCCGATCTCCTGCATCATACGGCAAAATGCCAGCTCCGCCGCCAGAAAATCCGACACCAGTGGATTCTCCCGGAAAGCTTCGTTTTCTCTGGTAAACTGATCCAGCTTATCAAAGTTGGTGTCCTTGCTGGTCTGCAATTCAAAATTTCTGGTCCGGAATTCATCGATCTGTCTCTTAAGTTCCGATTGTTCCTTCACGCGGGCCAGCTGCTTCTGATATTCCAGATAAGCGTCGGTATTACGAATCGCCTGTACCATCTGCTCTACAGCCTGATTTACATTTTCGTCCGATGTAATCTTCATCTGCTTACGACCTTTCCAGCAATCGCTGCTATTACACTTCCATAATGATTGGAAGGATCATGGGACGTCTCTTGGTCTTCTTCCATACATAATCGCTGAGGACATCCTTGGTGGTGGTCTTCAGTTTACCCCAGTCCGTAATTCCCTTATCCAGACATGCCTGCAGCGCATCATCCACGGTGCGTCTGGCTTCCTCGATAAGTTCATCGGATTCCTTCACATATACAAAACCTCTGGATACAATGTCGGGACCTGCTACCAGTTCTCCACTGGCCTTGTCCAGACTCATGACCACGATCATAATACCATCTTCTGCCAGATGCTGTCTATCTCTCAATACTACATTTCCGACATCACCGACACCCAGACCGTCGACCAGAATAGCTCCTACGGGTACTCTGCCGTTGACCTTGGCCTGTTCCTCGCTGACTTCCAATACATCTCCGGAGGACAGGATGAAGATATTGTCCTTACTGATGCCCAGACTCTCTGCAATCTTGGCCTGTGCCTTCAGATGCTTGTATTCACCATGCACGGGTACTGCGTACTTCGGATGGATCAGGGTATAGATCAGCTTGATCTCTTCCTGGCAGGCATGTCCGGATACATGAGCATCCTGGAAAATAACATCTGCGCCTTTGCGGAGCAGCTCGTTGATGATCTTGGTGACGGACTTTTCATTGCCCGGGATGGGGTTGGAGGAGAAGATTACGGTATCCCCCGCACCGATCGTGATCTTACGGTGCATATTGTTGGCCATACGGGACAGGGCTGCCATACTTTCGCCCTGGCTTCCGGTGGTGATAATCACCTGCTGCTCATCGGGATAATTCTTCATCTGATCCAGATCCACCAGTGTATTCTCGGGAATATTGATGCACTCCAGCTTGATGGCGGTATCCAGGATATTTACCATACTGCGGCCTTCCACAGCCACTTTACGGCCAAATTTGTATGCCGTATTGATGATCTGCTGTACACGATCCACGTTGGATGCGAAAGTTGCCACGAAAATTCTGGTGTTCTTATGTTCTTCAAATAAAGTATCAAAGGTCTTACCCACTGTTTTCTCAGAAGGGGTAAAGCCGGGACGCTCTGCATTGGTGGAGTCGCACATCAGTGCCAGTACACCCTTTTTGCCGATTTCTGCAAAACGCTGCAAATCAATAGCATCTCCATATACCGGTGTGTAGTCTACCTTAAAGTCTCCGGTGTGCACCACAATACCGGCAGGGGAATAAATGGCCAGTGCTGCGGCATCTACGATACTGTGATTCGTCTTGATGAATTCCACACGGAAATCGCCCAGATTGATGGACTGACCGAACTTCACTACTTTACGCTTGGTCTTCTTCATGAGATTGTGCTCGGTCAGCTTGTTCTCGATAATACCCATGGTCAGGCGGGTAGCGTAGATGGGAACATTAATATCCCGCAGCACATAAGGCAGTGCTCCGATATGATCCTCATGTCCGTGGGTGATGACAAAACCCTTTACCTTGTCGATATTGTCCTTCAGATAAGTCACATCCGGGATGACCAGATCGATTCCCAGCATATCATCTGCAGGGAAAGACAGACCACAGTCCACCACAATAATACTGTCCTCATACTGGAAGGCAGTAATGTTCATACCGATCTGCTCCAGGCCTCCCAAAGGAATGATCTTCAGACCTGAAACGTTACTATTCTCTTTTTTCTTTTTCAACGAAATTACCTCCAAATTCTATACGTCTATACATCTTGCTTCGTGTATGTATTCCGGCGTTAGAATGAGATAGTATGCTCTGCAAACAAAGATCTGTGATTTCACGCCTGCTCCTTCCGGCTCTCTTCTCAAAGACTCCCGTGGAGATCAGACATCCCAGATCTTACGATTCCATCAAAATAACGGCATCTCTCATGCCCTTCGTGTATTCCCTGTCACTTTTGGCACAAAACCATTATATGCTGAAACCGGCAAAGCCTCCAATATCCCTCTCTGCCAATCATACAAATCATATATAAATATAAGACCGTCCTTCTCGCAGAACTGCCTGTATTTATCATATATCAAGGTCATAAGCCTGAAAACACAACGTGCTTGCACGGGAGTGATTTTATGGCTTAATGACCTGCCCCAATATGAGCATAAAAGCGGAGCGAATGCTTCGCAATATGGTGATATTGGAACGGATTGTGTGAGTGCATGGCACGGAACAATCCATAGGATATGATCTAAATTAAATCAACGTCCTCTAACATATCCGCAAATACTCCGGATACCGCTTCCAGTTCTTCATCATCGGAGACTACATCATAAATGCTCTCTTCTTCACCATCCTGAGACATATCCTTCAGGATCAGGGCATCTCCATCGCCCTCTTCCACATCAGTCACCAGGATGTAATTGTGTCCTCCGATCCTGGTCTGTTCCAGTACATAAAATTCTACAGTTTCTTCGCCTTCGGGGCGAAATGTGATCTTTTCCAATTTACTCATTCTGATTCCTTTTTCTTCTCATTGTTCCTGCGATCCAGATAGCCCTGCAGGATCAGAGTAGCTGCGATCATATCCACGTAATCCTTACGGTTCTCACGGCGGATTCCCGCTTCCATCATGGCTTTGTCCGCTGCCACAGTCGTCAGTCTCTCATCCCAGAAATATACCGGGAGACCGGTCCTGCGCTCCAGCTTGTCCTTGAACTCTTTGGTCAGTTCCACGCGGACACCTTCGGTATCGTTCATGTTCTTGGGAAGTCCCAGTACGATCTCTTCCACTTCATTCTCGACGATCAGTTCCTCGATCCGGGCCAGCGTCTGTCGTAATTTATTCTCTTCTTTGCGGCGAATGATCTCCACACCCTGCGCTGTTAAGAGCAGACTGTCACTGATCGCCACGCCCACGGTACGTGAGCCGAAATCCAAACCCATGATACGCATGTGGGTCCTCCTGATAACTGTAATTATTTCCAGTGTTTTGTCCTGATATACTCCGTGAGCAGTTCTTCCACCAGTTCGTCACGCTCTACCTTCATGATAAGGCTGCGGGCATTTTTGTGACTGGTAATATAAGTAGGGTCCCCGCTCATGATGTAACCTACGATCTGGTTCACCGGGTTGTATCCCTTTTCCGTCAGTGCCTCATATACGGTAGAGAGCACCAGCTTCACGCCGGTCTCAGGTTCTGTCTCTACCTTGAAGTATTGTGTATTTCCTAAGTCCTGCATACGATCCTCTTATTCTGCCTTAATGCAATTTCTGTAACTATTCAGAGTCCCATTCGCAAAACCGCTGCTGTGCAGCTCTGAATAGTTGCAAATTTTCCGTTATGCCTTATATTACCGCATTTACTTTGAAAATTCAAGGGGTGATAGTAATAGGATTTCATCCGTCAAAAACCCCTGTACCCTGCCGCATATCACGGTATTTGCAACATTTTTTTTATTTTCCTTCACAGAGACAGCCAGTTTGACATAATCTCTTGTATGTCCCAGCAGGTATTCCGTTCCGCCGATCTCCTTGGTCTCCTCCAGAAGCACCTCCGCCTCCCGTCCCACATAGTGGGTCCGGAACTGCTTCGACTGTTCCTTCTCCATAGCCAGAAGTTCCGCACTTCTGGTGGTCTTCACGGGATCCGGCACCTGATGAGACATCACGGCCGCTCTGGTGCCTGCCCGTTTGGAATACTTGAAAATATGCATCTCGAAGAATTGAATCCGGTCTAAAAATTCCTTTGTCTGCGCAAACTCTTCCTCAGTCTCCCCCGGGAAACCCACAATGACATCTGTGGTGATGGCGGGATGGTCAAATACCTTACGAAGCAGCGCAACACTCTCCGCATATTCTTCGGAAGTATATTTACGGTTCATACGGCGTAGCGTGGCATCACAGCCGCTCTGCAAGGACAGATGGAAATGGGGACACAGCTTCGGCAGTGCCGCCATTCTGGCTGCCGTCTCCTCCGTAATAATACGGGGTTCCAGGGAACCGATACGGATCCGCTCAATCCCTTCAATAGTATGGATCCGTTCCAGCAGATCGATCAGCTTACTGCTGCCGGAATAATCTCTTCTTTCCTCGTCTTCTTTTAATACAGAAACGCTTTCTCCCCGCTTCCAGGCCTCCTCGTCGAAATCAATGCCATAAGAACTGATATGGATACCTGTCAGTACGATCTCCCGGTATCCGTTCTGTGCCATGCCGGTGATCTCCCGGATGATATCCTCCGCCCTGCGGCTGCGGACCCTGCCTCTGGCATAGGGGATAACGCAGTAAGAGCAGAACTGATTGCATCCGTCCTGAATTTTAATATAGGCACGGGTGTGCTCCGCCGTCTGTTTCAGAGTCATTTCTTCATATTCCGCGGTATGGTTAATATCTATGACAGTAGTGTCATGCAGAGTCTTGTCCACACCATGCCCGGCATTTTCTGCATTCTCCGCCACCGCATCTTCCTGTTCCAGATCCCGTAAATATTCCTCCAGAATGGAGGCCAGATCCTTCTTGCGGTTGTTGCCGATCGCCAGATCAATGCAGGGATCCTGCTCCACATCTTCCCTTCCGGTCTGCACGTAGCATCCCACAGCCACCACCAGTGCCGCCGGATTTTTCTGCTTCGCACGATGAAGCATCTGTCTGCTTTTCCGGTCTGCAATATTGGTAACTGTGCAGGTATTTACAATGTAAATATCCGCGATTTCATCAAATGGTACAATAGTATAACCTTTTTCTTGTAACATTTGTTGCATTACTTCTATTTCATAGGAATTAACCTTACATCCAAGGTTGTGTAATGCTACACTTTTCATAGGATTCCTCACTTTTTTTGTATTGTTTTCGTCTTGACTTTTGAGCGTTCCCCCATTAATATAAAGTCAGAAGGTATGACACACATTAAGGAGGTAGTCAACATGAAGACAGTTCAGATTTCTTTAAATTCTATTGATAAGGTAAAATCTTTCGTAAACGATATTACTAAGTTCGATTATGATTTCGATCTTGTATCCGGCAGATACGTAATTGATGCAAAGTCCATCATGGGTATCTTCAGCCTGGATCTTTCCAAGCCTATCGACCTGAACATCCATGCAGAGGATGGCGCTGATGAGGTTCTGGAAGTATTAAAGCCTTATCTGGTATAAGTTACCGATTCGGAAGTCCGAATACATAGTAAAACAGAGAACACCTTGAGAGACGCAATCCTCTTGAGGTGTTTTTTATATGCCATTTCAAAAAAGTAACTATTCAGTACCTCTGTTTCCCCGGTTCTGAATAGTTACTCTGCATTCGCACTTATGCTTCCGCAATGATCAGTTCTTTGGTCTCCAGTGCGGTCTTCACCAGTTCGTCGATCTTCTCATCCAGATTGTGTTCATGTCTGCGGATCACCTTCACGTTCGGTTTCGTCACGGGATGTTTTGCCACGAAGATGGTACAACAATCTTCATAGGGCAGAATGGAAGTCTCATAAGTCCCGATCTTCTCGGATACTTCTACGATCTCCTGCTTGTCAAATCCGATCAGGGGACGATATACCGGCAGTTCACACACTTCATTGGTAGCAATGAGAGAGTTCATGGTTTGGGATGCCACCTGTCCGATGCTCTCACCGGTGATCAGGCCCAGGCACTCAGTCTCTTTCGCGATCTGTTCCGCAATCCGCATCATATAACGGCGCATGATAATGGTCAGTTCCTCATGAGGACATTTCTCATAAATATATAACTGAATATCGGTAAAATTGATCACATGCAGATAGATCGGTCCGGTGTAACGGGCAACGATCTTCGCCAGATCCACTACTTTCTGCTTCGCACGCTCGCTGGTGTAAGGCGGTGCATGGAAATATACCGCATCGATCTTGACGCCTCTCTTGGCGATCATATAACCTGCCACGGGAGAATCAATACCACCGGAGAGAAGCAGCATTCCCTTGCCACCGGTACCTACGGGCATTCCTCCGGGACCGGGCAGGATCACGGAGTAGATATAGATTTCTTCACGGATCTCAATGTTCAGCATAATATCGGGATGATGTACATCCACCTTCATATTGGGATACGCCTTCAGGATAGCTTCTCCCATATCCATGTTGATGGTCATGGAATCCTTGGGGTAATTTTTCCGGGCACGTCTCGCTGCCACCTTGAACGTCTGATTGCAATCGGGATATACTTTTGCAATGTAGTCAATCACGGTCTCACACAGCTTCTCAAAGCCCTCATCCTGTACGTGCACTACCGGGCAGATTCCGGAGATTCCGAAGACTCTTTGTAAGTGTGCCACAACTTCATCGTAGTCAAATTCTGACTCTGCATCTACGAAGATACGGCCCTGTGTCTTGTGCACCAGGAATTCTCCCTCACACTTTTTCAGTGCATACTTAATCTGGCGTACCAGAGCATCTTCGAACAGGTAACGGTTCTTTCCCTTAATGCCGATCTCGGCATATTTTATCAAAAATGATGTAAACACGTTCGTTTCCTTTCTGAGTGTTTCTCAAATCGCTTATCTGCGACTGTATCTGCGTAACATAGGTACTATATTGTACAATGCCTGGAGACATACGTCAATCTCTTCTTCCGTGGTAAATACGGAAAAACTGAAACGTATGGTGGAATCCAGCAGGGATTTATCGATGCCGATGGCTTTCAGTGTAGCGGAAGGCTGCGGCTTGTGTGCAGAGCAGGCGCTTCCTGCAGAAACATAGATTCCCTTGTCCTCCAGTGCATGCAGGAGCACTTCACTTCTGACGCCGGCAAAAGATACGCTGACAATGTGTGCCGCCGTTCCCTCACCGTACGGTGCATCCGGCAGAAGTCCGTTGACCGTCACCTGATCCAGTTCTCTTACGCCCTCGATAAATCGTCTCTTGCAGGCGCAGAGTCTGGCATGATCCTCATCAAAATGACTATAGAGCATTTCCGCTGCTTTTGCAAGTCCCGCAATACCGGGCACATTCTCGGTACCGGAGCGGAGGTTCTGCTGCTGTCCGCCACCGAATACGATGGGCTGGATCTTCACCCGTTCCCCTACATACAGCAGTCCGACGCCCTTCGGTCCGTGGATCTTGTGTCCACTGACGGACAGCAGATCAATGTGCATCTTCTTGGGATAGATCCGGGATTTTCCGAATCCCTGTACCGCATCCACATGGAACAGCGTATCCGGGTTCATCTGTTTGATCAGAGCTCCGGCTTCCTCAATGGGCTGCAGGGCTCCGATCTCGTTATTCGTGTGCATGATAGATACCAGAATGGTCTCCGGTGTCATGGCTCTGCGTAAGTCTTCCAGCCGGATACGTCCGCAGGGATCCACCGGCAGATAAGTGACACGATACCCCTGGGTCTCCAGATAACGCATGGTCTGCAGGATAGCGGGATGTTCGATCTGCGTCGTGATCAGATGATTGCCTCTACGGCAATTCGCCAGAGCGCAGCCGATCAACGCCATATTATCGGATTCTGTTCCCCCGGAAGTAAATAAAAGCTCTCTCTCCTCCACCTTCAGAATCCTTGCCAGAGTCTCCTTGGCATAGCGGAGGTATTTCTCTGCCTCCACTCCCTTCATATGCAGGCTGGAGGGATTACCGTAATCTTCACACATGATCTTCGTCATCAACTCTGCCACTTCCGGGAATGTCCTTGTGGTAGCGGAATTGTCCATATAGACTTCCATTCTCTTCTTCTCCTTGCTATCTATCTGTGCAGCAGCTACTCAAAGTCCATTCGTCAGATCGCTCTTTCAAGACTTTCCGTTTACTCTGAATAGTTACTATATTCTTCTTATGTTTAAAATATGCCAAAGGCAGATACTCTGTGCCGCCCATCCGCTAATTTTCCAACTGATACATCAGCCATGCGATAGTCGTAAATCCGGCGGTCTCTGTACGAAGGATCCTCTTTCCCAGCGTAATCGGCTGTATTGCGGCCTCTGTGGCGGTCCGGATCTCCTCCGGATCGAAGCCGCCCTCCGGACCGATGAAAATAGCGATCCGCTGACCCGGCTTTACACTTTCGATCAGCTGTTTCGTCTGTTCCATCCCCTCTGCCAGTTCGTAGGGCACCAGCTTCAGATCCATTTCTGATGCCATTTTCACTGCCTGTGCATAGCTCATTACAGGTGCCACCGTCGGGATCACACCTCGTTTGCTCTGCTTGGCGGCTGCTTCCGCAATTCCCTGCCAGCGCTTTATTTTGCTGTCCGCTTTTTTCTCATCCAATTTCACCACGCAGCGTTTCATTGCTACAGGAATCACCTGAAAAGCTCCCAGTTCCACTGCTTTTTGAATAATGAGTTCCATTTTATCCGCCTTGGGCAACCCCTGGAACAGGTAGATCTTTGCGGGAAGCTCCACACCATCTTCCTTGATAAAACGTAGTTCCAGACGAACACAGTCTTCCTCCAACGCCAGGATCCCGCAACGGTATTCCCTGCCGTCGATTCCGTTGCTGACCGCCACTTCCTCACCGGGACGCATCCGCAGTACATTTTTGATATGATTCACATCGTTCCCCCGGATGATGACGCTTTTTCCCGCCACATCGATCTGCTCCGGTTCTACAAAAAACTGATACATAAACACTCCCGCTTCCGACTTCTAGTTCTTCCTTGCGGTCACACTGACCCATTCGCCCTGATAAGTGACTTCCAGTACTTCCAGGCCCGCTGCCTTCACTGCCTCTACCACAGTCTGCTCCTTGTCATCAATAATTCCGGAGGTAATGTAGATACCGCCCTTTTTCAATTGATGTACGATCACGGGAGTCAGTGGCACCAGCACATCTGCCAGGATATTGGCTACCACGATATCATAGCACTCATAACCCACTTTGTCCTGTACTTCTTTATCGGTAATGATGTTGCCGATCATCATGTCAAATTGTGCCGGATCAATGCCGTTCACTTCACAGTTCTGTGCCACAGCTTCCACTGCACAGATATCCAGGTCGGTTCCCACAGCATGTTTTGCGCCGAACATCAGAGATAAAATTGCCAGAATACCACTGCCGGTTCCTACGTCCAGAAGCTCCGTCTCCGGGGTAATGAACTTGCGCAGCTGACGGATACACAGCTGTGTAGTCTCATGCATCCCGGTACCGAACGCCGTGCCGGGATCGATATGGAGCACCATTTTATCGGTATCCTCAGGCTTGATATTTTCCCAGGAAGGGATGACCAGGATGTCATCAATATAGAACTGATGGAAATACTGCTTCCAGTTATTGATCCAGTCAATGTCCTCCGTCTCATCCACGACAACGGAACCTTCTCCAATATCCATAAACTGACGTAAATCTTCCAATTCCTGCTTCACATCGGCAAGCACTGCCTCAGTGGTAGTCTTCTCACCAGCTACTTCCAGACTGCCGTCTTCTTTTTCCTCTACGAAAAAGCTTAAGTATGCAATGCCATCATCCTCCGGTCCGTCCGGCAGGATGTCCACGAACATCTGCTCCTTCTCCATCGCAGTCAGAGGCACCTTGTCCTCGATCTGTGCACCCTCCAGTCCCAGATCATACAGGGTACTGATAATAATATCTTCCGCGTCTGTCACGGTCTTTATTCTGAATTTCACCCACTTCATATTGTGATTCCTTTCTCGCACTCATTATATCATAAGCTCACGAATTCGTGCTTTCGCACTCTACATCCTGCTTCGCAGGATTATTCGTTCGCTAATGAGCCCAGAAAACCAAATGTCTGCTTCGCAGCCGCTTGGTTTTCCTTGAGGCTCATTATATCATCAGCCCTGTCTTTTCCTTGCTCTTCTCGATCCTGTGGTTCAATTTGCGGAATGGCGGTTCCAGTGCCAGTCCCAGTAATAATGCGATGATCAGGAACAGCACCATTTTGCCCACATTGATCCAGTAATCCACACCGTACATTCCTGCAATACATTCTTTAAACGCTTTCATGCCAAACTGGAACGGCAGGAAAGGATAGATCCACTGAAACACCTTCGGCAGCGCCTCAATGGGGAAGGTTCCTCCGCTTCCCGCTACCTGAATGACCATGACCACGATAGCCAGTGCTTCTCCCACATTGCCGAAAGCAAACGTCACGGAATACATGAAACAGCTGAACGCCGCACTTGCCACAGCTGCTGCCAGCCAGTATAGAAATTTATGCTGGCACTGGATCTCAATGTAGTAGAGATTGCCCAGGATCGTCAGCAGTGTCTGTGCCTGTCCGATGAGGAAAAACAGCAGATATCTGCCAAAGTATCTTTCATATTCTTTGTAATGATCTCCGGGATCAATGGGTTTCACACCCACATGGATGATAGCCACTAAAAACAGTGCTCCCACCCAGATCGCCAGAATCGTGTAAAACGGCGATGCCGCGGATCCGTAGTGCTCCACCGGATAGACCGGTACCGTCTGAAGCTTCACCGGAGATGATACGAATTCCGCCACGGAAGTCGGATCGCTGGCCATGGCTTTCAAAATATCTTCATAAGAATCCGCTCCGGTGATCCGTTTTATATTATCCGCTATTTTACTTACCTTGTCCAGCAGTTCCTGTGCAATTATCAGGGAATCCTGCAGGCTTAAATTGCCTTCCCGGATGGTCTGCTCATATTCTCCCAGAATATCCGAGATCTCATCCATATTCACATTCGTTCCGTTCATCATAGCCGCGGCATTTAAAAATGCC
>ENA-OOZN01000397-OOZN01000397.1-human-gut-metagenome-genome-assembly--contig:-NODE-397-length-45261-cov-4.285736_pt1 | contig 45261 bp, 34 predicted proteins | sample MGYA00241187_ERZ501397 | MGnify/ENA primary metagenome ERZ501397 (study PRJEB25962, sample SAMEA2042921) | human gut metagenome | biome: human gut; feature: human-associated habitat; material: faeces... | reverse complement strand
ACGTCGATGCCCGCGGCGATGGCCTGACGGCAGGCGTCCGCGTCGTTCATCTTGCTCGCGCCAACGAGGGTAATTTCGCTTACGTCGCGGCCCGCCTCTTTGGCGGCCGCGGCAATGTTTGCGCGCACGCGCGCGATGTTTTCAGCAATGCTCATTTCTAATCTACGACCTTTCCGTTATATAGCTCCCCTGCCGAAACGATGACCTCATCGTTCGGGCGCAGGGTGTAAAGGGACTTTTGGCTCTCCGTCGCGGCTTCGATCGTGCCGGGCTCCACCAGACAGTAGTCGCTGCCCTGATAGACGATGCTCACAGGCTTGAAGTACGCCACGCGCCCGACGAGGCAGTAAACGCCTGACACGCCGTTTTCATCCACGCGCAGCGCGTTTTTCGGCACGCGCAGGCCGTCGTATGCGCTGATGATGAGCTCGGCGTTCTGCTCGCGCAGCAGCGTCATGTAGGATAAGTACCGCGTGCTCTTGAGCACGATCAGGCATTTGCCGTTCTCCGCGGCGCTGATGCGCGTGAGCGTGACGGGCAGGTCAAAGCCGACGCCCGACGCCATGCGGAGCGTCAGCCTGCTGTTCTCCTTCAGGGACGCGGCGTCCTCCTCGTTCACGTTCGCGGCGAAGTACCACGCGCTGCCCTGAATGAGCTTGCCCACCGTGGTCGAAACGCTCTGCGGCGCGGCGGACGAAAGCTGCGAGGGCGTCATCGTCTCGAGCACCTCCGGCGTCAGCACGCTCTCGTACCCGTCGGCCACGGCGCTGTAAGTCCCCGACACGGGCGCTGTGATGCGCGTCGTGCCGCCGCTCGCCGCGCCCGAGAGCGCGGTGATCTGCGCGTTCAGCTCGTCGAGCTTCGCGGTTAAGTCATCGCTGCCGTTGTAGGCGTATTCGCGCTTCAAGACCGTCGTTTTGAGCTGGGGGATCAGCGTGTCGAGCGAGCTGTACGCGCCCGACTCGTAGGCCGCGCGCACGGAGATGATCTGCTCGCGGATGTCGGTATCCAGACGCAGCGCGGTGGCCGCGTCGCTCGAGGCGCTCTTGGCGTACTCAAGCTGCTCTTTCTGCGCGCGCAGTGTCTCGAGCTGCTGCGTGGCGTTCAGCGCGTCGGCCGAGCGGTAGACGGAGGCGATGGTGTCGCCCTGGCCCACGCGCTCGCCCTCGGCGTGCTTGAGCTCAATGAGCGTTTCATTGCAGTCCACGACCTGCTCGTCGCGCACCACGTAGCCCCGCAGGGCAATGGACCGCTCGCTGTGATAGCGGTAGACGAGCGTCGTCGTCTCGGGGCTGACAAAGTAGTTGTAGCCCTGCACGGCGAAATACCCGATGACTGCCAAAAGGAGCAGGATCGTGATGATCTTTGTGGAAACGGATGTAGATTTCATGGCACACTCCCGGATCAGGCGTGCTTACTCCTCGCTTTCCTCCGCGCCTTTGAGGTCGATGGCCGCGATGGGCACGATCGTCGAGATCGCGTGCTTGTAGAGCATCTGCTGCTTGCCGTCGCTCTCCAAGATGACGACAAAGCTGTCAAAGCCCGTGATGACGCCGCGCATCTGGAAGCCGTTGACGAGAAATACCGTCACGCTCGTGCGATTGCGGCGCGCAGAGAGGAGAAATAGGTCCTGAAGGTTTGCGATTTTTTTCATGGCTTTTCTTTCCTTTCTTTTTTGCGGACGGCTTGTCCGCGTTAAAGTCAGGATACGCCATAGGTATGGAGAATTTCTGTCGAAAAAGCGAGGCAATCGGGGAGAATCCTCGTTTTTTTCCAATAAAACCAGTGGATGCCGGGGTCGCGCCGCAGCCACGTGAGCTGGCGCTTGGCATACTGGCGGGAGCGGAGCTTGATCTCGTCGATGGCCTCCTCGCGCGCGGCCTCGCCGTCCAAGTAGGCAAGCGCCTCCTTATACCCGATGGCCTGCATGGCCGTCACGTCGCGGGGAAGTCCGGAATCGAGCAGCGCTCTGACCTCGTCGAAAAGCCCCGCCTCGACCATTTTGTCGACGCGGAGGTCGATGGCGCGCTTCATGTCGTCCCGATCCTCATAGGCAAGACCGATGCGCACGGAATCGTAGCGCGGGGGGATGAGTTTCGTCTCCGCGTTGTGCTGTGCCATGGTCTTGCCGGTCTCGTAGTAGACCTCGAGCGCGCGGAGGATGCGCTTTTTGTCGTTCAAATGGAGATTTCCGGCGGTCTCGGGGTCGATGCGTCGGAGCTCGGCGAACATCGCCTCGCCGCCCTCCTTGTCCCAGCGGGATTCCAACTCCGCGCGGTATCTGCCGTCCTTGTCACCGCCGGCGAAGCCGTGACCGGCGAGCAGGGCATTTAAGTACAGCCCCGTGCCGCCGACGATGACGGGCTGCTTCCCGCGCGAGAGGATATCGTCGACGCACTTCGCCGCGTCGTCCGCGTAGCGGGCGACGGAGTAGTTTTCCCGCGGGTCGGCGACGCCGACCATGTGATGCGGAATGCCCTGCATCTCCTCCGCCGTCGGCGCGGCGGTACCGATGAGCATGCCGCGGTAGATCTGCATCGAGTCGCAGGAGACGACCTCGCCGCCGAGCATTTTCGCAAGCTCGACACCGAGCCACGTTTTGCCGCAGCCCGTCGGGCCGACGACGCATACGAGTTTCATCTTCTCCCTCCTGCGCTCACGCGCGCTTGAACATTTTTTCCAGCTCGTACTTCGTGAGCTTGGCTTTCACGGGCCGTCCGTGCGGGCAGAACTGCACCTCGCCGCTCTGCACCTTGTCGACGAGCACGCGCAGCTCGCTTAAATCGCTCTTCCATCCACCCTTGATGGCCGCCTTGCAGGCCATCGTGTGCAGCAGCGCGTCGCGCGCGGCGGCGGGGTCGGCGGTGTGGGCGGTGACGAGCTTGTCGGCGAGCTCTTCGAGCGCAGGGATGGCGTCGCCGCTGTCGATATCGGCGGGGATGGCGCGCAGGATCAGGCTCCCTCCGCCGAATTCCTCGCACTCAAAGCCGAATTCGCGCAAAAGCTCCAAATTCGCCGCAAGCGCGCTGTACTCCTCGGCGGCGAACTCCGCCACGAGGGGAGCGAGCAATGCCTGACACATCAGTGGCTCCTGGTTGGCCTTCATGCGGTCGAAATTCACGCGCTCGTGCGCGGCGTGCTTGTCGATGAGCCAGATGTTTTTATCCTCGTCCTCGCAGACGATGTAGGTGTCGAGCACCTCGCCCGCGATGCGCCACGGCGCGGCGGACGGGGGAACGAACGTCGTCTGCTCGATCTCGGGCTCTTCCTGCTTCGCAGGGGCAAACACGGGGACGGCGGGCGCTTCCGGCTCGGGCTCTGCCGCAGTCTCCGCCGCCGGTCCGATGATTGGGCCAGTCACGACGGGGCGGGCGTCTTCCTCCGGCATCGGCAGCGTGACGACCTCGTCGTCATGGTTTTCCACAGAATGGACAGACTTTTCCACAGGCTGTGACTGCTGTGCTGACAGTACCGGCGCGGACGCGGGCGTTTCATGGCGCACATAGTCGGAAAGCGCCGCCTTGCCGCCGCTCTGCGTGTCGATAGCGGGCACTCTCGTCTGCCACTGCGGGGCGGGCGAGGGCTTCACCGGCGCGCTCTGCGGCGCGGACACGGGACGCGCACTGGCAGGTGTATAGGCGGGCTTTTCCGCCGTCTTCCGGCTCTCGCGGTACTGCTGCGAGGTCATGTTGGCGAAGAAATCGCCGCGCGGATTCTGTACTTGAGACGCGGGCTTCGGCTGGGGGCGCTCGGCCTCCTCGCGCTTGTCGAGCGCGGCCATGACCGCGTGGTAAACGAGATCAAACACGCGCTTTTCGCCCACGAACTTCACGATGGTCTTGGCGGGGTGGACGTTCACATCCACCATGTCGCGCGGCAGCTCGACGAGCAGCACGCAGCCGGGGAACTTGCCCTTCATCATGCGGTTGGAGTACGCTTCTTCGAGCGCGGCGGTGAGAAGCTGGGATTTGACGAGCCGCCCGTTGACGAAAAACGTCTGCATGCCGCGCGTGCCGCGCGAGGCGATGGGCGAGGTCACAAAGCCCGTGACGCCCATGTCGCCGTCCGCGCCCTTGACCTCAAGGAGCGAGAGCGTGAACTCACGCCCGAGAGAGGCGTAAATGGCGGAGCGCAGCGCGCCGTCGCCGGGGGTCAAAAGCGTCTGCGTGCCGTCCTTGATGAGCTTGAACGACACCTCCGGATGCGAGAGCGCAAGGTGCCCGACAAGGCCCGCGATGGCCGTGGCCTCCGCGCTGTCGCGCTTCATAAACTTTAAGCGCGCAGGCGTGTTGTAGAAGAGGTCGCGCACGATGATGCTCGTGCCCTCTGGGCAGCCCGCGTCCTCGACCGTGCCGGGGACGCCGCCCTCCAGGTGGAGCTTTGCTCCGCTGAGCGCGCCGCGCTCGCGCGAGAAAATGTCGAGCCGCGACACACTCGAGATCGCCGCGAGCGCCTCGCCGCGGAAGCCCAGCGTGCCGATGGCGGCCAAATCCTCCGCCGTGCGCAGCTTGCTCGTCGCGTGGCGCAGGAAGGCCGTCGGCAGCTCGCTTGGCGCGATGCCGCAGCCGTCGTCGCTGACGCGAAGATAGGTCATGCCGCCGTTTTTCATCTCCACCGTCACACTCTGCGCGCCGGCGTCGATGGCGTTTTCCAGCAGCTCCTTGACAACGCTCGCAGGGCGCTCGACCACCTCGCCCGCGGCGATGAGGTCGGCGACATGCGGCGATAATTGCTGAATATGGGGCATTGATTTCCTCCTTTTAGGAAGCGATGGTGAAAAGGGAAAGGGCATTGACGAGCATGTGGAGCAGGATCGACGTCCACAGCGTGCCCGAATGCTCATACGCCCAGGCAAACACAAGGCCGGGCACAAGGTATTGCAGCATCAAAATGAGATAGCCTAAGTCCCAGTTGGACACCGCCGCCGTCCACACGTGTAAAAACGCGAACAGCGCGCAGGAGAGGATATAGGCGAATATTCTGCTCTTTTCTTTGAGACACCCGAACACGAGGCCGCGGAAGAGCACCTCCTCCACAAACGGCGCGAGCAGCACGACGATCAGCGCCGTCATGCGCGGGGCGGAGGCCACCTGCGCGGCGATGGTCATGTCGTTTAAGTTCGTGCGGCTGTTAAAAAGCACGTTGCACACGCGGAATATGAGCTCGTTCGCGCCGTAGAAAACGAGAAGGCCCAGCAGCATCGTCGAAAGCGCGCGGTTCAGGTTGTCTAAAAACCGGCCCGATGTGTGCGCCAGATACGAGTGGAACAGCAGCACCGTGACGGCGAAGAGCGTGTAGTAATAGAGCACATTGCGCAGGGAATCGTTGATGGTGGTGTCGAGCACGACCTCCAGAAGGTCGAATATTCTTGTTGCCAAAAGCGGCATCACCAGAAGATAGACGAGGAAGAAGATCGTTCCGGCGACGCGCTCGGTGCGGTTCATGCCGCCGGAGGCGGTTTTCTTTTTTGCCATGGGGAGACCTCTTTTCCGGGGAAATTACGAGAGCTTCTGCTTGAGCTCGTAGAGGAGCTGCATCGCCTCGATGGGGGACATCGTGTCCGGCTGGGCGCGGCGGATGGCCGCGAGCACCTCAGCCTCGCCGATCGCGTCGAGACTGACCTGCTCGGTCTCCTCGCGGGGCTTTGCCTGATACGCGCCGCCCTGCTCCAGCTCTTTTAAGATGACGTTCGCGCGCTTGACGACCTCGTTCGGAAGGCCCGCTAACTTTGCGACCTCGATGCCGTAGCTGCGGTCGGCGCCGCCGGGGACGATCTTGCGCAGGAAGATGAGCTCGTCGCCGCGCTTTTTGATGGAAATGCTGTAATTCTTTACGCCGGGAAGAATGCCCTCAAGCTCCGTGAGCTCGTGGTAGTGCGTGGCGAACAGCGTCTTCGCGCCTAAGCGTTTCGGGTCGGCGCAGAATTCGAGCACCGCGCGGGCGATGCTCATGCCGTCAAACGTCGACGTGCCGCGGCCGATCTCGTCGAGAATAAGCAGGGACTTGGGCGTTGCCTGATGCAATATCTCGCTCACCTCGGTCATCTCGACCATGAAGGTGGACTGGCCGCCGGCTAAGTCGTCGCTCGCGCCGATACGCGTGAAGATGCGGTCGACCACGCCGATGCGCGCGCTCTTGGCGGGCACGAACGAGCCGATCTGCGCCATGAGCGTGATGAGCGCGACCTGACGCATGTAGGTCGACTTACCGGCCATGTTGGGGCCAGTGATGATGGCGGCGCGGTCCTCGCGCTCGCCCATATAGGTGTCGTTCGGGACGAAGAGCGCGTCCTTGAGCACGCGCTCGACGACGGGGTGGCGGCCGTCGTGAATTTCGATGACGCCGCTGTCGTCCACGCTCGGACGGCAATAGTTATTGTTCACCGCGACGGACGCGAGCGAGCAGAGCGTGTCGAGCTCGGCGATGAGCCCCGCCGCGCGCTGGATGCGCACGCTCTCGGCGGTGACGGATTCGCGCAGGGCGGTGAAAATTTCAAATTCGAGCACCTTGTCGCGATCTCCCGCGGTCAGAATCTCCTGCTCAAGGTTTTTAAGTTCCTCGGTGATGTAGCGCTCGCCGTTCACGAGCGTCTGCTTGCGGATGTACGTGTCGGGGACGAGGTCCTTGAACGAATTCGAGACCTCGATATAGTAGCCGAAGACCTTGTTGTAGCCGATCTTCAGCGTGCGGATGCCGGTCTTTTCCTTCTCGCGCGTCTCGATGTCGGCGAGAAGCCCCTTGCCGCCCGACAAAATCTCGTGCAGGCGGTCGACTTCGGCATTGAAGCCCTTGCGGATGAAGCCGCCCTCGCGCACGGAAAACGGCGGCTCATCAACGAGCGTGTCGCGGATGCTCTGCGCCACGTCGGTGAGCGTGTCGAGCTCGTTGTCTAACTCATGCAGCCTGCCCGTCGTGAACGCCGTAAGCTGGGCTTTGACCTCCGTGATGCGCTCGATGGAGTTGCGCAGCGACGCAAAGTCGCGCCCGCCCGCCGTGCCGTAGGCAATGCGGCCGATGAGACGCTCCATGTCGCTGATGCCGGAGAGCGATAGAATCAGCTCTTCGCGCGCGACGGTGTTCTTCGTCAGCGCCTCGACCGCGCCGAGGCGGCGCTCGATGGCCGCAACATCGCGCAGCGGGCGCGTCAGCCACGCGCGCAGATTGCGCGCGCCCATGGCGGTCTTCGTCTTGTCGAGCACCCAGAGGAGGCTCCCGCGCTTTTCCTTGGCGCGGATGGTCTCGGTCAGCTCCAGATTGCGCCGCGCGGAGAGGTCAAGCTCCATGAAGCGCCCCTGCTCGTAGTATTCTAAATCCTTGATGTAGGAAAGATCGGTCTTCTGCGTCTCGTGCAGGTACGAGAGCAGCGCGCCCAGCGCGAGCGACGCGGCCGGGTTGTTGCGCGGAAGGCTTGCAAAGCGCTCCTCGCCAAACTGCGCGCGGATGGCTTTTTCGCACGCTTTGAGCTCAAAGCGGTTCTCGCCGCGCTCGACCGCGCAGGACAGCTTATCGCGAAGGTATTCGACCAGCTCGCCGTTGTCGTAAGCACCCGCGCTCAGCACCGCCTCGGCGGGGGAGAAACGGGATAACTCGTTATACAGGTGTTCTGCGCGGTCGTCGCCCGAAAAGGCGGTCACGTGCGTGTGGCCGGTCGTCATGTCGCAGAAGGCCGCGCCGGCGTTCTGCCCGTCCAAAAAGATGCCACAGAGGAAGTTGCCGCGCCGGTCGTCGAGGCATGCGCTGTCGATGACCGTGCCGGGCGTGATGACGCGGATGATATCGCGCTTGACAAGGCCCTTGGCGAGCGCAGGGTCCTCGGTCTGCTCGCAGATGGCGACCTTGTAGCCCTTGGCGATCAGGCGCGCGATGTAGGCGTCGCTCGAATGATAGGGAATGCCGCACATCGGCGTCTGATCCTCCGCCGCCTTGCCGCGGTCGCGGGTCGTCAGCGTCAAATCGAGCTCACGCGAGGCGAGCTGAGCATCCTCGTTGAACATCTCGTAGAAGTCGCCCAAGCGGAAAAAGAGGATCGAATCCTTATTCTGTTCCTTGATCTCCAAATACTGCTTCATCATCGGCGTGATCTCGGCCATGATTCGTCCTCGCTTTCTTTCTCTCTAAAATCTAAAATTTACACGGTAAAGTCGGAGCCCGCGGGCATTTCGCCGAGGCGGTCGCCGAGCTTACGTTTCAATCTTTCATAGACTTCCTTGCCCGTGCAGTGGCCCGTGAAGTAGTACGCGACCTTGTCGCCGCGCAGCTTTTCGCCCACGGCGTCGACCAGCTCGTCCGGCTCGCTCTTGCCGAGCGAGGGGTTATAGAGGTGGAAGCCCGCAAACACCGCGTCGGGCGCTCTGCCGAGCACGTCCTCGGCGCTTTTTAGGATATTCACGATACCGCAGTGCGCGCAGCCCGCGAACAGCGCGGTCTTGCCGTTTTCCGTGACCAATAGATCCTGCTCGTGGCGGAACGTGTCGCGCGGATAGTCCTCACCGATCTTCTCGCGCAGCGTGTCGTTCGCGCCGCTCCACAGCTCGCGGCCCAGAACGGCGGAGAAAACCGTCAGTTCTTCGTCAAGCTTCTGCACGCCATCGCAGAGAACGAAGCGGTCCTCGTAATTCTTGAGCACCGCGTCCATGCCGATGTAGGCGCACTTGCTGGGCGTGACGACGTAGTACTGGCCCCAGACGGCCTTCTGCATATAGACCTTGGCGCGGTCGTTCAGCTTCAAGAACGCTTCGAGGCCGCCGCAGTGGTCGTTGTGCGCGTGGGACAAAAAGGCGATGTCGACCTGCGTCAAATCGACGCCGAGCACCTTCGCGTTGTCGATAAACTGCGCGTCGGGGCCCATGTCGAAAAGAATTTTGTGCTTGTCGGTCTCAATATACATCGACAGGCCGTGCGCGCAGGCGACGGTGTCTCTGCACGTGCTGTTTTCCATCAAAATGACGACTTTCATCAAAAAGCCCCCTTTTCTTTATTTCTCTACCGCTTCGCCGTAGAGCGCCCAGGTGTTGCTGTCGGTGATCTTCGCTTTGGCAAATGTGCCGATCAGGGCCTTGTCGCCCTTCATGCGCACGAGGCGGTTGCCCTCCGTGCGCGCAGCGAGGGGGAAGGCCTCGTCGTCGCTCTCGCCGTCGACCAGCACCTTGACCGTCCTGCCGATGTAGGCTGCGTGCTTTTTCGCGCTGATAGCGTTCTGCGCGTCGACGAGCTTTTCAAACCAGACCTGCTTTTCCTCGCGCGAGACGGGGTCGTCCATCTTCGCCGCCGGCGTGCCGGGACGCGGAGAGAAGATGAAGGTGAAAAGCGCATCGAACTGCGTTTTATGAACAAGGTCGACCGTCTGCATCGCTTCGTCCTCGGTCTCTCCCGGGAAGCCGATGATGACGTCGCTCGTGAGCACCATGCCTGGCATGACGCTTCGCGCGTAGGCGATCATTTCCTCGTACTTTGCGCGCGTATAGGGGCGGTTCATCGCTTTCAGAACACGGTCGCACCCGGACTGGACGGGGAGGTGGAGCTGCTTTGCAACGTGCTCGCAGCGTGCCATCGTGTCGAAAAGTTTGTTGGTCGCGTCCTTCGGCTGGCTCGACATAAAGCGGAGCCAATAGTCGCCGGGAATGGCGTTGATGGCGGCGAGCAGGTCTGCAAAGTCGTAATCGGTGCCCAAGTCCTTGCCGTAGCTGTTCACGTTCTGGCCGAGGAGGGTGATCTCCTTGTAGCCCTCGGCGATGAGGCCGCGGCACTCCTCGATGATCTTCTCCGGCTCGCGGCTGCGCTCGCGGCCGCGGACGTAGGGCACGATGCAGTACGAGCAGAAGTTATTGCACCCGTACATGATGCTCACCCACGCGCGCACGCCGCCCTCGCGCACGATGGGAAGATCCTCGGCGATGCGGCCATGCTCGTTCTCGATGGAGAAAACGCGCTTATTCTTCGTGTACACCTCGTGCAGCAGCTCGGGGAGGCGCCACTCGGCCTGGGGGCCAAGCACAAGGTCAACGTGGTGGTAGGAGTTTTTCACCTTGTCGGCCACGACCTTCTGCTGCGCCATGCAGCCGCAGAGGCAGATGATCTGATCGGGCTTGGCGGCCTTCGTGTGGCTGAGGCGGCCCAAGTGGCCGTAAACGCGCTTTTCCGCGTGCTCGCGGATGGCGCAGGTGTTGAGCAGGATGACGTCGGCCTGATTTTCGTCGCGCGTGAGCTCATAGCCCATCTCGCGCAGCATGCCCATGAGCACCTCGCCGTCTGCCACGTTCTGCTGGCAGCCGAAGGTGTCGACCAGCGCAAGCGGCGTGCGGGTGCGGCGGTCGTTCATCTCGCGCATCTTGCGCGTAAATTCCTTCTGACGCGCGAGCTCCTGCTCGCTGACGATGACTTCTTTGCGTTCCAAGGGATGTTTCCTCCCGAATCTCGATAGTTTAGCAATATAGTATATCATGTTCGCGAGAGCGTGGCAAGGCCGCGGCGCGGCTTCCGGCGCGAAAAATCCACAGCTTTTACAATTCCGGTGACTTTTCCGCACCCGTGTGGTATGCTATGGAAAACCTGAACTCCAAAGGAGGGCTTTCCATGGCGGCGTTTTATCAAAAATTTCTGCGCAAGCATCTTGACTTATCGTCTCTCAGCGTGATGCGGCGGGAGGACAACGATCCCTATTTCTGCACGCCCAAGGGCGCTTCTATCTTCGGCTGGGCAGGCGTGGACGGTATCCACCTCTGCTTTGTCCGCGGTTTTGGCGAAACGGTCTTCGCCGTGAGCCCGATGAACGGTGGCAAGGACTGCGTGCACGTCATCGCGCGCGATTTCAGCGATTTTCTGCGCCTGCTGCTCGCGACCGGCGACAGTGCGGCGCTCGAGCAGGCGTGGCAGTGGGACGAGGCGCAATTCGACGCCTTCCTTGCCGAGAATCCGCCGACGGACGAGCAGAAGGCGGTGCTCTCGCAGATCTCCACAGTCTTTTCCCTCACGCCGATGGAGCGGCCGTGGCAATACCTGCGCGAGCTGCAAGCGGAGTTCGATCTCAGCGAGCTCAAATTCACCGAGGACTTCTACGACCCCGAAATGAATCCCGACGCGCCCGAACAGAAAGAGGACTGGAAGGTCTATTTTGACGGCAGCTTTTGGGGCCACCACGGCCGCGAGCGCGCAGGCAGGGAAGTGCCTGTACAAAAGTGGTTTTCGTGGGCGGGGCGCGACTGGTTCGTGCCGTCGGTTTACGTTTGTTCAAAGGGCATTGTCGTTGATTTTTGTATGCGCGCGGAGGCTTCCGCGCTGCGCGGCTTCATGGAAAAGTGGGGGATCGATCCCGAAAGCGACGAGTCCATCGACTTCTCGCGCGACGAACGCGAGCAGATGGAGCGCGAGCACCCGCTCAGCCTCGGTTTTACCCCCAGCCTCACCTTGAACGGTGCAAAGCTCCGCACGAGCCACGGCTGCGGCGTCATTTTCCTGCCGGAGCAGCCCGGCTTCTGCGCCGACGCAGAGCCCGCCATGGCGCACTACGGCCTTGACCGCGCGTATGGCTGGAGCATCCGCCGCGCGGCGTTCCCGTTCGTCACGAAGCGCGCGCCGAAGCTCAAATCACTCGCCGTCACGATGACGGCGGATGAGGTGCGCGTCCCCGGGGCGCGCTTCCGCGCTGATAGGGCGGGCGATACGTTTGCCTTCTCCTACCGCGGCACAGAGTATACGCTCGCCGTGCAGGAGGTCGAGCCGCAGGAGCTGCCTCGCGAGCGCATGAGCCTTGACCCGCGGTTCGACTATCCGACGCATTTTACGGTCATCAGTTACACGCTCACGCCCGAGCCGCCGGAACACTCGATCTTCGTCGAGGACTGCGCCGAGAGCGACCGCCCGCGCCAGGTCAGACGCGAGACCGCTTCCTTTGCGCCCGAGGCGCAGAACGACTTCTGCTTCGGCATCATCGGCGGCGCGGACGGGCCGGTCGCCATCGTCGTGGGCGAAGCGGCGCAGGGGAAGCTTCACACTGCGTGCTCGTCGCTGCACTTTGCGGCGGTCGACCACGTCGACTGGCGCATCGGCTTCCGCGAAACTCCGTGGAAAGAGGGGACGTTCGACCTCCTCTAACTCACTTTTTCTGTGATTTCCGGTACTCCGTCGGCAGGACGCCGAAGGCCTTGTGGAATTCGGTGGAAAACTTGCTCTGGCTCTCGTAGCCGACGGCGCGCGCGACCTGCGCGACGTTCTCGTCGCCCTCGAGCAGCAGCTTTGCCGCGTGCTGCATGCGGTGCTCGCGAATGTGCGAGGCGAGCGAGCTGCCGTAGACGGACTTGAAGAGCGCCTTCATCGTCGAGGGGTTCATCAAAAAGCGGCGCGACAGCTCGTCGATCGTCGTGCGGCTGTCCAAATGCTGCGTCAGGTAGTCGTGCACGGCGCGGATGGTCTCGATCTGCTCACTCGTGCCGCCGCCCTCGTACACCTCGGCGTCGAGCGGAGGCAGGTGCGGCGCGCCGGTGGCGGCCTTGCTCTCCTCCTCGGGACAGGAAATCTCCATCGTGCGCTCGATCATGCGGTGCAATAGCTGCGCCTGCTCGCTGTCCGACGCGCGGTAGTAGACCTCCTTCCCCACGCGGCGCGAGACGAGAAGTCCGCTCTCACGCAGCTGCCTCAAATGGTGCGACACCGCGGGCGAGCTCATGCCGACCATCGCGGAGAGGTCGATGACGCACTCCTCGCAGTGGCACAGCAGCCAGAAAATGCGCACGCGGCTGCTGTCGGAGAGCTGCTTGAACACGTCCGCCACGGTCTGGAAGCTGCCGATCGTCTCCACCGATTCCTGCAGCTCCCGCATCGTGCCCTCGTCGCTGTGCTGGTGGGGTAAATGCACTTCGCTCATCGTTGTTCCGCCTTTCTTTTTGGGGCCTGCGGGCGCGTCCGTATCCCGTTTGGAAGTTTGTTTCGCCCGAACGGAAGAGACATGCGTGCAGCCCTTGACTTTTGCCTTTGCGGACATTATAGTACGGTCATCAAGATTAAACAAGCACTTAATCGTTAAATATTTTGTGCCGAAAAGGAGAAACATACCATGAAAAAGACCTATCAGATCGAAGTCGACTGCGCCAACTGCGCCAACCTTATGGAAGAAGCCACCAAGAAGACCGAGGGCGTTGCCGACGCCGTCGTGAACTTCATGACCCAGAAGATGACCGTCGAGTTCGCCGAGGGTCAAGACCCCAAGGCCGTGATGAAGGCTGTCCTTAAGAATTGCAAGAAGGTCGAGGACGACTGCGAGATCTATCTGTAAGAGATTTTCTCCCTCTCACGCCCCGGACGAACGCACCGGGGCGCTTTCTTAGGCAAAATTCAAATTCTCCCCCTTCAAGGAGGTCATCTTTATGACGAAAAAGCAAAAAAAGATGCTTTACCGCATTCTGATCGCGGCGGTGCTGTTCCTCGCCGCGAAATTCATTCCCATGCCGATGCTCGTCTCCACCGCGCTCTACTTCGCCGCCTATGTCACCATCGGCTACGACATTCTGCGCAAGGCATGGAAGGGCATTCGCAACCATCAGGTGTTCGACGAAAACTTCCTGATGGCGGTCGCCACGATCGGCGCCATCGCGCTCGCGATCTACGAAAAGAGCGGCGACTATGCCGAGGCCGTGGCGGTCATGCTCTTCTACCAGATCGGTGAGCTGTTCCAGAGCTACGCCGTCGGCAAGTCCCGCCGCAACATCACGGCGCTGATGGACATCCGTCCCGACTACGCGAACATCGAGCGCGACGGCAAGCTCGAACAGGTCGACCCCGATGACGTCGCCGTCGGCACGGTCATCACCGTCCAGCCCGGTGAGAAAATTCCTATCGACGGCGAGATCGTCGAGGGCGCGTCCACGCTCAACACTGCGGCGCTGACGGGCGAGAGCCTCCCGCGCGACGTGATGACCGGCGACGAGGTCATCAGCGGCTGCATCAACATGACGGGTGTTCTGAAGGTCAAGACAACGAAGGCCTTCGGCGAGTCTACGGTGTCCAAGATTTTGGAGCTGATGGAAAACTCCAGCTCGCACAAATCCCGCTCCGAGGCGTTCATCTCCCGCTTTGCCCGCGTCTATACTCCCGCCGTGTGCTACAGCGCGCTGGCGCTGGCCATTCTTCCGCCAGTCATCAATCTTTTGATGGGCAATGCCGCCTCGTGGGGCGTGTGGGTCTACCGCGCGCTCACGTTCCTTGTCATTTCGTGTCCCTGCGCGCTGGTCATCAGCATCCCGCTCAGCTTCTTCGCGGGCCTCGGCGGCGCAGGACACGAGGGCATTCTCATCAAAGGCTCGAACTACTTGGAGGCCCTGTCCAAGACCAAGATCGTCGTCTTCGACAAGACCGGCACGCTCACGCAGGGCGTGTTCGAGGTCACGGGCGTGCACCACAGCCCGATGGAGGACCGCAAGCTGCTTGAATACGCGGCGCTCGCCGAGTGCGCGTCCTCGCACCCCATCAGCAGGAGCTTACAGAAGGCCTGCGGCGTGGAGCTCGACCGCTCCCGCGTGACGGACATCGAAGAGCGCGGCGGCCGCGGCGTGGTCGCGACCGTGGACGGCCACAGTGTGGCCGCGGGCAACGGCAAGCTCATGGATGAGCTCGGCGTCAAGTGGCAGGAGTGCCGCAGCGTCGGCACGATCGTCCACATGGCGGTCGACGGCGAGTACGCCGGCCATATCGTGATCTCCGACGTGGTAAAGAGCGACGCGCGCGATGCCATCGCGGCCCTCAAGCGCGCGGGCGTGCAGAAGACCGTCATGCTCACGGGCGACATTCAGAAGGTCGCCGATCACGTGGCGCAGGAGCTCGGCGTCGACGAAGTGCACGCAGAGCTGCTCCCGGGCGACAAGGTCGCGCGCCTCGAGCGCCTGCTGGGTGAAAAGGGCAAGGATGACTGCCTCGCCTTCGTCGGCGACGGCATCAACGACGCGCCCGTGCTCTCCCGCGCGGATATCGGCATCGCGATGGGCGCGATGGGCTCCGACGCCGCCATTGAGGCAGCGGACGTCGTGCTGATGGACGACGATCCGATGAAGATCGCCAAGGGCATCCAGATCTCGCGCAAGTGCATCCGCATCGTGTACGAGAACATTGTCTTCTCACTCGGCGTGAAGCTGACGTGCCTGCTGCTCGTCGCCATCGGTATCGCCAACATGTGGATGGGCATCTTCGCCGACGTCGGCGTGATGGTCTTAGCGGTTCTCAATGCAATCAGAGCGCTGCGCACTTCAAAAAACTGACAAAGTCAGTTTTTTGAGCAGAATTTCACTGCGCTCAGCGCACGCGCCAAAGGCGCGCACGTTCGCTCCGTGCAAAGTGTTTTTTGACACGCACATGTCGTTCCAAAAAACGATTTCAATTTATTTGCGCCGTGCGCGGCGCAAAGTCTGCGACGCTTATTTTGCGGGCGGCAAAGTCTGCGACGCTTTTACAAACGAGAGGACGGCATTTGCCGTCCTCTTTTTGTTGTGCATTGCAATGCAGGCTTTCTTTTCGTATAATGACCGTATCAAAACGATTTTGGAGGACACCACCATGAAGGTCAGCGTGATCCAGATGAATATGCGCTCGCTGGAGAGCAAAGCGAACTTTGACCGCGCGGAGGCGCTCGTGCGCCGCGCTGTCGGGGAAAACGGCCCCGACGTTGTCGTCCTGCCCGAGACGTGGAACACGGGCTTCATGCCCGCGGGCGACCTTGCCGCGGCGAGCGATGAGGACGCAAAGGCCGTCCGCGCTCGTTTTTCCCCGCTCGCGCGCGAGTTGAATGTCAACATCGTCGCGGGAAGCGTGTCGAATCTCCGCAATGGCAAGATCTGCAACACCGCCTGCGTCTTTGACCGCGCGGGCGCGTGCATCTCCGAATACGACAAGACCCATCCCTTCACGCCGATGGGCGAGCACGAGGTCTACACCCCCGGCGACCACCTCGTCACCTTCACGCTCGACGGCGTGCGCTGCGGCCTTCTCATCTGCTACGAGGTGCGCTTCCCCGAGCTGTGGCGCACGCTGGCGCTGCGCGGTGCACAGGTCATGTTCCTGCCCGCCCAGTGGACGGCCGCGCGGCAGTACCACTGGGAAACGCTCACCGCCGCCCGCGCGATCGAAAACCAGCTCTTTGTCGTCTCGTGCAACGCCTGCGGCGAGCGCGACGGCACGCTGTACGGCGGCTTTTCGCGCATCCTCGACCCGCTGGGCGCGGTCTTAGCCCAAGGCGGCGGGGAAGAGCAGATCGTCACCGCTGACTTGGACCTTTCCTCCATCGCGCCCCTCCGCGCCCGCGTCCCCGTTTTCCACGACCGGCGGCCGGAGCTCTACCGCCTGTAAAGCGGCAAAAAACGACAGCAAAAGAGGCATCAACAGAAATGAAGATCACCCTGCTTGCATCGTTTCTCGTCATGGCGGCGTATTTTCTCCTACTGTACGCCGGCGTCGGGCTCATTCAGGAGACGAAATTCTTCTCCTCCGCGCCGCGTGAGGTCTTCGCCGCCGTTCCTGAGAGAAAAGCCGAGCGCTTCCGCGGCGCGCATATCCTCGGCTGGTACCTCGGCATCTTGGCGATGCTGCTGTTTCTCGGTGCGGCAGTCCTCGCCGCGTGGGACGGCGTTCGGAACGGTTTCACCTTCGGCGCGTTTTTCGCGCGCTACCTCGTGATCCTCTATGTCATGGAGGTCTACGACATTCTCTTTTTCGACTGGGTGCTGCTGTGCCACTCGAACTTTTTTCCCCGTTTTTACCCCGAGGTCAAGGGCATCGCTGCCCCGCAGCTGTTCGGGTACAATAAAAAAGCGCATCTTACGCACTTTCTGCTCTACATCCCCCTCTCCGCCGCCCTCGCGTGGGTTTGCACGCTTTTCTGAGGGGCAATTTCACATCAAAACTTAACAGGACAAGGAGATGCACACGATGAACCGCAAAAAGAGAAAAACGGCCCTCATTCTTCTGCTCGCCATCCTCTGCGCGATCGTCCTGCTCGGCATCCGCGGGACGCGAAAAACTATTGACAAAACCGTTCCCGCAAGGGTCTACGAGGACAACGGTACGACTTACGCGCCCTCCTCCATCACCATTTCCGGCACGCTCAGGAAAACATGGTCTTCCACTGACTTCGTCGGGACCTTTGCCATGGACGGCTACGAGCCCTCGTGCAGAGACGGCGTCGAAGCCAAGATCAACTGGGGGGACAACGAGTATCCGATCCTCACCTTTTTCTACGCCGGCGACTTTTCGCAGCTCGATGTGAAAAGCATCGACATTGACAAAGACATGGACCGTATGATGGTCACCCTGAACGACGGCACGATCATCGCCTCAGAAAACTACTTTGTCCCCACAGAAGCAATGAACGGCAACTAACTGTAATTTTTCCCGCCGCATTTGCCGCCTCCGGCGGCAAACAGGCTATCCTCCGTGCCGCATTCGCTACCGGAGGTAGCGAACAGGCCCCCGCACCCTAAATCCACGCACTATCTCCCATCGCGTCCCCGCCGCATTTTCTGCCCTCACGGGCAGAAAACAGGCGCCAGCGTCGCAGACTTTCGCGTCCGCAGACGCGAAATAAATTTTAATCGTTTTTTGGCGCGACATGCGCGTGCCAAAAAACACTTCTCACGGAGCGCGTGTCGCAGACGCCCTACGGGCGGCAAGGCACGAAGCGCAGTGCAAACCTACTTAAAAAAGAGAGGCTGGCCATTTGGCCAGCCTCTCTTTTTTGAAGAACTTATTCCTCGCGGAAGACAAATCCGTTCTCGTCCGCCTTTTCGATGACGGCGAGTGCCTTGTAGGGGATACCGCTCGCGCGGAAGCGGTCACCGCCGCCCTGGAAGCCCTTTTCCACGGCGATGCCGATGCCTTCGAGCTTCGCGCCCGCCTCGTTGACGATATCGACAAGGCCCTGCACGGCGAAGCCGTTGGCCATGAAGTCGTCGATGATGAGCACGTGGTCGTCCGCGTTCAGCCACTCCTGAGAGACGAGCAGCGTGACTCTCTTCTTGTAGGTGTAGGAGAACACCTCGCTCTGGTACAGGCCGCTTTCGATGTTGTCGCTCTTGGCCTTCTTGGCGAAGAGCATGGGGACGCCGTACTTCTGCGCGCAGATGGTCGCAAGCGCGATACCGCTGGCCTCCGCCGTCAGAACGACAGTGATCTTGCTGGTGTCGAAATACTTGGCGAACTCGTCCGCAATGTCCTCGAGCAGACGGGTGTCGACGCGGTGGTTGAGGAAACCGTCGACCTTGACGATGTTGCCGGGCAGGACTCTGCCCTCGCGGCGGATGCGCTCCTGAAGAAGCTCCATGGAATTACCCCTCCTGAAAAAATAATTTCTGACGAAATTTTTCGATTGAAATGGTAACTTCCATTTAACAGGATTTTTGTGCAGAATGCAACACGGCAACTTTGACAAGAATTTGTGCTTTTTTTGCCTCTTTCCGTCTATTTTGGCGGCGGGAGCGCCGTTACGTCCCGTTTTGTATCGTTTTGGCAAAGCCCGCGGCAAAAAGCCGCGCAGCGTTGACGGCTTCTTCGAGCGAATTGCCCGCCGTGCCGACCTCAACAAGGAGCGAGCCCGTCGTCGCGTGCTGGTTGTAGCGGGAGTTGCGCACGGTGACGGGGCGCATGAGGGTCGGATAGTCTTTGTACAGCGTTTCCTGCACGGCGCAGGCGAGCTTTAAGTTCTCGCGCCAGAGGTCGTGGCTCAGGCCTCCGCCGTTCGACCCGATGACGAATTCGAGCTGTGCGGCGTTTTTATCTTCGCCGCACAGCAGCTTGAACTGCTGGCCGTTCGCGTCCTGCACCGCGTCGCGGTGCACATCGAGCACGAACGAGATCGAGGGGTACTTTTGCAAGTAGCTTTCGATCGACGCGAGCGAGCGGTTGTAAGCGCCCGAATAGCTCGGATAGTCGTAGAGCGAGCGGTCGTGCACGACGCTGATGCCCGCGTCGGTCAGCACCTGCGCCATTTCGTCGCCGATGCGGATCATGTTGCAGTTCGTGTCCAGCGTGCGGAACGTGTCGGACACGTCGTATTCCTGCCCCGGCGGCATGGTGTAGCTCTCCGAGCCGTGGGTGTGGATGATGAGCACCTGCGGTCCCTCCGCACCGAGCTTTGCTGCATAATCGCCTGAGAGCATCGAGGCGTCGAGCGCGGCATCCGAGCCGTTGTTGATGTACACATTGCCGAATACCGTATAGCCCGAGGGGTCGGACGCCTTGAGCGTGCGGGCGGGCGAGCCGTTTTCCGTCACGGCGATCTCGTCCGGCGTCTCCTCCTGCGTGAGCACCGTGCCCTCGTTGTCCTGCGCGTCGCCCGTTTCGTCCGCGCTGTCATCGGGCTTTTGCTCAAGCTCTGCCGACCATGCCTGCGCGATGTTCTCCTCGCCCTCGCGCAGAAGCGGCGTCGCGTGCAGCGCGAGCGACGTTCGCAGGCTGAGAAAGTCCTCCCCGCCGTCGCCGCGCTCATATCTCAGCAGCATCACGCCCAGCGTCTCGTCCTTGAGCGAGCGGAGCGCATCGCGCGCGTCCTTCGCTGGCGCCGTGACGCTCACGCCCCAGAGCGTCACCGCCGAGAGCGCGAGCGAACACAGCATCCGTCCTGTCCGTTTCTTTTGCATCGTGATTCACCTCTTGGGACAATCCTATGTGCGCACCCGCGCCGATATGACATAGCGCGCCCGCCGCTTTTCGCTTGCAATTTTCGCTTTCGCGTGGTATGGTGATGGCAGCGGAGAAAAACTCATATAGTTTCGCTTACATGGCGCGAAAGTTTCTACGGAGCCGCCGAAAGGCTCTGCTATGGGTGCTCAGCCGGGGGAGAAGTCCCCGGGCGGGGCGCTTTTTCTTTTGCACAAAGCTAAAACAGGAGTGACTGATATGAAGATCCTCAAGGGCAATCTCGTTTCCGCACCGGCGCTCGGCAAGCTCGAGATCGTCGAGCACGGCTGCCTCGTCCTGCATGACGACGGCAGCATCCAAAGCGTTGAAAAGGCCGTGCCGCAGAACGCCGACGCGGAAGTCATCGACTACGGTGATAGCCTCATCATGCCGTCTTTTGTCGACATGCACCTGCACGCGCCGCAGTACCCCATGCTCGGCATGGGCATGGACCTGCCGCTGATCGACTGGCTCAACACCTACACGTTCAAGACCGAGGCTCGCTTTGAAGACAGCGACTACGCCCGCCGCATTTACAAAAAGCTCGCGAGCGACCTCATCACGAGCGGCACGACGCGCGTTTGCATGTTTTCCTCCCTCCACACGGACGCGACGCTCATTTTGATGGAAGAGCTCGAAAAGTCGGGCGTCACGGGCTATGTCGGCAAGGTCAACATGGACCGCAACGGCAGCCCCGAGCTTCAGGAGACGACCGAGCAGTCCAAGCGCGAAACGCTGCGCTGGCTGGACGCGTGCGGGCGCTTCCAGACCGTCAAGCCCATCCTGACGCCGCGCTTCACCCCATCGTGCACCGACGAGCTGATGAGCTGGCTCGGCAAGCTCGCCGCGGAGCGCGGGCTGTACGTCCAATCGCACCTGTCTGAAAATAAGGGTGAGATCGCGTGGGTCAAAGAGCTCTGCCCCGACTGTGCGCAATATTGGGAGAGCTACGACCGCGCGGGGCTGTGGAAGAACCATACCGTCATGGCGCACTGCGTCCACTCCGACGAGCGCGAGCGCGAGGCCATGCGCGAGCATGGCGTCGTCACGGCGCACTGCGCGGGGTCGAATATCAACATCTGCTCGGGCGTCGCGCCCGTGCGGACGCTGCTGCGCGAGGGCAACCTCGTCACGCTCGGGTCCGACATTGCGGGCGGCGCGCTGCTGGCGATGAACAAGGTCATCACCATGTCCATCCGCGCGTCGAAGTTCCGCCACATCCAGAGCGACGGAAAGGACGAATTTCTGACCGTCGAGGAGGGCTACTACCTCGGCTCCAGCGCAGGACACGAGTATTTCGGCGGGCACGGCGGCTTTGTTCCCGGCGACTATATCCACGCCATTGTCGTCGACGACTCCGACTTCACCGAGGCCGCGCACCCGCTCACGGTGCGCGAGCGCTTCGAGCGCGCGATCTACATGATGCACCGGCACAACATCGTCTCCGTCTGGTCGGAGGGAAAAAACGTCGTTCGCCGATGAAAAGCGGGGGAGAGGGCGCGCCCCTCTCCCCGATTCCGGAAAATCGCAAAAATTTTTGGACAAACTATTGACAAAAGGCTATCTTATTTGGTATAGTAGCTTCTGTCCTGTCGAGCAGGAATATTTGGCGGCATAGCTCAGCTGGCTAGAGCATGCGGTTCATACCCGCAGTGTCCCCGGTTCAAATCCAGGTGCCGCTACCAGATGCACGGGATGCGAAAGCATCCCGTGTCTCATATGGCCCGTTGGTCAAGTGGTTAAGACACGGCCCTTTCACGGCTGTAACATGGGTTCGAATCCCGTACGGGTCACCACAGTTGGAGGCTTAGCTCAGCTGGTTAGAGCGCCTGCTTCACACGCAGGAGGTCACTGGTTCGAGTCCAGCAGTCTCCACCAAAACCTCACTTCTTCGGAAGTGAGGTTTTTCTTGTTTTCGGCAAAAGGAAGACATCGTGTCTTTCTCGGGAAAAAACAAAAAGAGGGAACGGAAAAACCGTTCCCTCTTTTTTCATCAGATAGTGGTTGCTTACTTGGCTGCGCGGTAGAGGAAGGAAACGATCTGCGCACGCAGGCAGTTGCTGTTCGGGGAGAAGGTGGTGTCGCTCGTGCCGGTGGTCACGCCCGCGTTGACGGCCCACTGCACGGCGGGGGCGTAGAAGGCGCTCGCGCTCACATCGGCAAAGGCGTTCGTTCCCTCAGCCGCCGGTGCGCCGGCCGCTCTCCACTGGAAGGTGACGGCCTGTGCGCGCGTGACGGAAGCATCCGGGGAGAAGGTCGTGCTGCTCGTGCCGGTGGTCACGTTGTTCTCGACCGCCCAGGCAACGGCCTTTTCATAGTACGCGCCGCTCTTCACGTCGGTGAAGGACGTGGTCATGGACTTCGGCTCGGGGCTGCCGTTGGCTCTCCACAGGAAGGTGACCATCTGGCCGCGCGTGCAGCCCGCGTTCGGCGCAAAGGTCGTGGCGGTCGCGCCGGAGGTGATGTTCTTCGCAACGGCCCAGGCAACGGCGTCGGCATAGTAGGCGTCGTCGGCGACATCGGTAAAGGGAAGCGACGCGGAGCCGTCATAGTTCTTGTCGCTCAGGACGGAGGAGAAGAGGAAGTTGCTGAGGTAGGCATATTCGTCTCTCTGGTGGACCTTATGGGTGAGGGAGTTGGCAAAGAGGACGACATTCATGCCGTTTTCCTTGTAGGCAAAGCCCTGCACGCCGCCGTTTAAGTAGGCCTTGAAGCCCGCGGCGCGCTCGGCGGTGTTCGTGGGGATAAAGCCCTCGGTGGGCGTCTTGGTCTTATCGCTCTTGACGAGGACCGTCGCGGAGGCGGGGACCTTGGAGAAGTATCCGAGGCCGTAGGCGTAGAGGATATCGTCGCCGTCAGCAATGTAGCTCGCGTTCACAAGGGTCTTGTTGGGATAGACAACGGGGGTCAGGCAGTCCATCGCGCCGTCCAGCTCGGTGTATTCCACGCCGGCGATGAGGTCAGAGGCGGAGGACGCTGCGGAATAGCTGTAACCGATGTACGGCAGGCCGTTTTTCACGGCGGTCTTTGCGGCAGAATCCAGCTTCGAAGCGCCCGCAGCGGCATCCGCCTTGGTCACGTCGGAGGTCGTGGTGAAGCCCATGAGGTTCATCGCGGCGGTATCATAGTTCCAGCCGGCGCTCTGGCTGATCTGGGGCGTGTAGACAAAGCCCTTCTCGCTTTCAGCAGGCGTGCCGGGGACGTAGACGGTCGGGGACTTGGTGATGATCTTCGCCTTCACGCTCGTCTTGTCGACACCCGTGGCAGAGAGCAGATACTTGCCCGCGACGGTCTGATAGTCGGCGTAGGAGCAGATGAAATCGCCCATGTGGTCGCCGCTCGTGACCATGCCGACGGTCTTGCCGGCCTTGAGAAGTTCGTTGACGGCGGCGGTGGAGTCTTCGGAGGCATTGGAGAGGATGACGTCTTTGTTCTTGTCACCTGTGAAGTAGGAGGTCAGCGCCTTGGTGTAAGCGAGCGCGTCGTCGTGATCCATCGCGTCGCCGCAGACGGCGGAGATGCTCTTGTAGGCGGCGGGCTCGGCCACGGTGACCATGTCGAAGCCGCGCGTTTCATTGAAGGAGGTGATGCCCTCGGAGTAGAGGATCGTCCAGCCGTTGATCAGCGTGCCGTCATACAGCGCGCCGTTGGCGACAGAGCGCTTGGCCTGATACATCGAGACGATCATCGTACCGGCGGGGTAGGTAACGCCGTCATAGGTGAATTCCTTTTCGGTCATGTTGACCTTGACGTCGTTTCTCGTGAGCCACTCCATCATGTCGGCCGCGGCCTGAAGGTTGGTCTGGTTCTTGCCGTCGAGCGGGATGATGTAGCACTCGGGATAGAAATTGCCGTTCTGGCCCGCGCCCTTGTACTCGGGACGGAAGACGTCCATCTCCGCGCCCTCGACGTCGTTCTGGTCGCACAACCACTGGCCGACCATGCTGTAAGCGTCGGAGTTCAGGTTGTGCACGCCGCGCTGATAGATGGTGACCTGGGATTCAAGATAGGAGATCTTTTCGGCGGCAACATAGGCGGCGTTGCCGAGGATACCGTACTGCGCCGCCTGAGCGGTATCGTCGTTGTAGGCGGGCAGCTCAACGGTATAGGCAACGGTGCCCTGCAGCATGGCGAACTGGGGGGTGTAGCTCGTGGACATATCGTCCCACGGGTCTTCCCAGTAGGTCTCGGTGCCGCTGCCGGTGTAGCTCAGGTAATCGCGCTGAGGGATCACATAGCTGTTGTAGCCATCGTTGTTGGCGACCGCCGCGATGCCCAGCGCCTCGCCGCCGGTGATGAGGTGGTTGGCGAGCAGGTCGTACTCAAAGTTCGGCTCGTGCGGGGGATCGCAGGGCTCGCACTGGAAGGCCTGCACGCGGCCGTGGAACTCGGCAAGCGACATGGGGTTGAACGTGCCGATGAGCTGCTGCATGTTGGCCGTCTCGCTCGTGGTCTGGAAGGAGTTGTCGCGGTTGAGGTCATAGCCATTGGTGGAATGTCTCGTCAGGTAAGTACGTCCGTCGACGTTCTCCTCGGGGACAAGGATAAAGAACACGTCGGACAGCAGCTCGTCCTTGACGTTCACAGTGTTGCTCTTCACGGTATAATACTTTTCAAGGTCGACCTTGCCGGACTTGCCGTTGTTGTCAGCGGTCAGGTAGCCGAGGTAGCTGGCCGTATCCTTGACGAGGTCGGGAACGGCGACGCTGCCCTCCGCGCCCACAGGGCCCATCTCTTCCTTGAGCTCTTTTTCGCCCGCGGCGGTGAAGCCGGTGAGCGTCTTGTAGTCGATGCTCTTTTCGCTCGTGATCATCTTGGCGAAATCGAGCACGCCGTCGGTCGCGGCGACCTCGTTGGAGTGAATGTTGGAGTACATCACGGGCACGCGGATATCGTCGAGCTTGCCGGACTTGATGTCGGCGAGCACGGCGTCAGGGTCCGTCTCGGCCCGCTCGGCAAGGGCGAGCCACTTCGTCACGCTCGCCTTGGAGTCGGCGACGATCAGATAGGGCATATCGCGGCCCGCGGTGGACTGGCCCATGGAGAACCTTTCAACATACAGGCCGTTCTTCATGCCGTTTGCCACGATCGTATCGAGCTCCTTGTAGATCTCCCACATGGTGTTGAAGTTTTCATACGGCGCGACCTTGACGCTCACGGAGCCGATATCCTTGCCGCTATTTTTGGCCGTCAGGTCAAAGTAGCCGCAAAGGTCGATGTAGTAGCCGCCGTTCACATGGGGCACGCTGTAGTCGGGCGTCGCTTCGCCGGTTCTGCGGTTGGTGGAATAGAAGTAGTTGTTCACATGGAAGGAGACGTCGAGCACGGCCTTGCCGTTTTTCTCGTTCGCCGTCAGCTTGATGTCCGTGAACTGGTGCTCGTCCTTGCCCTCGGTCATCCAGCTGTTAAGATCCCCGCCCGCATAGGCGTAGGGGAAAAGCTCTTCGTTGACGTAGGGGCGGGAATCGTCGCGCTCCAGCGCGAGCGTGACCGTTCCTGCGGTGATCGCCGCGGCAAGCGCTTCCTTGTTCATGCCGGAAACGGGGATGGAGAGGGAAACGTCCTCGCCCTCCTTGCCCGTAACGAGCGTGATGGTGGCGTCCACGGAAAATTTCGTGCCGAGGAGCGCATCGTCCTTGGGGTTCATGTCCTGATGGCTGACGGCGAATGCGGAGGGGACCGCAAGCGAGAGCGTCATTACCAGGGCCATCAGCAGCGCGAGCGCTTTGCTGACAGAGTTTGGATAATGTTTCATGGTTTTCGTCCTCCAGAGTGGTCTTATGCCGCCACACACAGCGGCGGAAAGTTGATGAGTTTAGTGTAACTCAATAAAAATACATAGTCAAGGGATATTCATACCTAATCCCGCCAAATTTCAGCGTTGAATCTGTATTTTTGTTCATCATTTTTCACAAAACAGTGCGTCAAGCCCCCGTCTTTCAGCTCCTTTTGTGAATGCATCCGTAAATTTATACAGAATTGCACTGCATAGGATATTCTTCTTCGCCGCGATTGCAAATGACGGCGGGGCGCATTATAATAAGAGGCAATCATCATTCAAACGCAGGAGGAACCGAATATGCGGCTGCAAAGCGCAATCTTTACACTGGGCGATACCCTCTTCACCCCCGACGGCGCGGCGCGCGAGGGACTCGACAAGGCGCTTTCACTTTTTAAGATGGAGGGCGTGTGGCTCGGCGCGGTGACGGCGCTCAGCGCGGAGGACGCGCAAAAAGCGCTCGAAAAGGCGGGGCTTAACTCGTATTTCCGCTTCGTGCTGACAGAATCCGTCGCGCTCTGCAAGGCGGACAGCGGCACGATGTTCGAGCGCGCGATGAAGCGCCTGCACTCGCAAAAGGACGATACGATCGTCTTTTCCGGCTCGCTTGCGGCGATCCAAAACGCGAAGGACGCGGGTTTTCGCACCGTGGCGGTGCAGGGAAGTGCGGGCGCGGCGGACTGGTCGACGATGCAGCAACTCGCCACGCAGAGCCTTGCGCAGTACAGCGAATTGTTGGAAGATTCTGTGTGAATTTTGGAATAACGACAGGATTCGACGTTTTTTAGTTGCAGTTTTTCTCAACTGTGATATAGTAAGAATATAACTATCAGAAAGGAAGGTTCGCGCCATGTCGGATTTCTACTCGGCTACCATCTTCCTTTCGGTCTTTATTATGATTATCATGGACATGCTCGTGAGCGGCAATGATCTGATGGAGCATGACAAAAAGCAGACGGTTTACACGATCTCCGTACTGGTGATCGCATGCATGGTATCGGAATGGTTCGGCGTTTGGATGAACGGAGCTGATCCGTCGCTGCGGACGCTGCACATCCTTGTCAAGACCATCGAGCTGTCCACAGCACCGATCATCACGGTGCTCTGCAGCGACCTGATGACGCCGCTCAAGCATAAAAAGCTCATTTATACCCTCATCGGCGTCCACGCGGGGCTCGAGGTGCTGTCGGCTTTCTTCGGCTTCATCTTCTCGGTCGACGCACAAAACGTTTATCATCACGAAACGTTTTACTGGGTCTACGTGCTGGCCTATGCCAGCGGCGTTCTGCTGTTCATTGGTCAGCTGCTGAGCGAGAGTTCGCACCATTATGGCCTGTATCGGGCGCTCGTTATCATCCTGCCGGTCTTTTTCTTCTGTGGGCTGTTCCTTCAGTACGGTGCCGGAGTGCACATCATGTGGGCGTGCTCAGCGGTCGATGTTCTGATGGTTTACATCCTGTATTCCGAGCTCACGCAGAAAATCGACACGCTGACTCGTCTTCTGAACCGCCGCAGCTATGAGAGCCGTCTCGCCTCGTTGCGCGGGCACGCAGTCATCTACTATTTCGACGTGGACGAGTTCAAGTCCGTCAACGACACCTTTGGCCATGGCGTGGGCGACGCGGTGCTTGCCGAGGTCGGCAGCACGATCTACGCCGTGTTCTCCAAGGTCGGCTACTGCTACCGCATCGGCGGCGACGAATTCTGCGTCATCGCGCAAATCTCCGACACGGCGGCGGAAAAGTATCTTTCAGAATTCCTGCGCGAGCTGACGGCACGGCGAGTGAAAAACGAGCACCTGCCGCACGTGTCGGTCGGCTATGCGTGCTTCAATCCGGTGCTCGGCAGCGTAGAGGATGCGATCAAACGCGCCGACCGGATGATGTACCACTACAAGCGCAAGCTCAAAAGCGAAGCGCTCACAAATGATGACACCGTAAAAAGCTGACGATCTTTTGACCGTCAGCTTTTTGTATCTGCTTTTATTTCGCCTCAATCTCCGCGTCTTCCTGCGGCTGGAGCTTGCTGCCAAAATACGCGAGCACCGCGCCGAGGATGGCGCACGCGACGCTCCAGACCATCTCCGCTGTCGAGGCAAAGTCCGTCGGAATGATGATGAGCGTGGAGGCAAGCACGATGCCGATGACAGCGTGACAAGCGATCGAGTAGTGCGTATCAAAGAGCCTGCTCACGATACGGGCAAAGAGCGCCATCACGCCAACCATGCCAAGCCCCCATGGGACGAGCACGGTGAAATCAAGCTGCGCAATGCCGTCGATCAGCGGCGTGAGAAGGCCGACCGCCATCAGGATGGACGACGACGTCATCCCCGGGATGATGAAGCTGAAGCCCCACAGCACGCCGCAGAAGAGAAAGCCCCAGAAGTTTGCGGGCATCTCGGCAAATGAACTGAACTTGACGGCCATCAGCGCGCCGAACAGGGCGAGGAAGCTGACGATCAGCGAGATGTACGAACCGTTGCCGCGCCCCTGCGTACCCGCCTCGTGCCAGAGGTCGGGCAGCGTGCCGAGGATGAGCCCGATGAAGAGGCACGTGGCGACGGTTTCCGACTGGTGAAACAGCGCAAGGATCACGCTGCCGCCGCCCAAAAAGCCGATCGCCCAGCCGATGCCGACGGCGAGCAGCATCCGCCAGTAGCGTTGAAGCGCGCGCCTGGGGTGCGTGAGCAGCTCCATCGCGGGGCGGTAGATGCCGAATACGACTGCGAGCACGCCGCCGGAGATGCCCGGCAAAATCGCGCCCGCGCCGATGATGATACCCTGCACAATGCGCATGATACCGTTTTTGATGCGGGAATTTTTCATATTGCTGCCTTTTTATGTGCTGCGCCCGCCGGAAAAGCGGCGGAACGCGACGCGGTTTAATAGCCCTTTCTGCGGTCGACGAGGTGATGCATCGGGCGGCCCGCGGCGTAATTTTCCAGATTTTCGCAGAAGAGCTGCACGTTGCGCTCGCAGGTGTAGCCGAGCGTCATGTTGCCCGCGACGTGCGGCGTGAGCAGGAGGTTCTTGGCCTTGCGCAGCGGATGATCCGCGGGCAGCGGCTCGGGCACGACGACGTCGAGCGCCGCACCGGCGAGGTGGTCGGAATCCAGCGCTTTGATCAGCGCGTCCTGATCGATGGCCGTGCCGCGGCCAACGTTGACGACATAAGCGCCCTTCGGGAGCAACGCCATGCGGTCTGCGTTCAGGATGTTCACCGTGTCGCTCACGGAGGGGAGAGACATGAAGAGAAGGTCAGTCTCGGGCAGGAGCTGATCGAGCTCCGTGACGGGATGAACGGCGTCAAAGTCTGCGTTCGCGCGGCCGCTGCGGCTGACGCCGGTCAGGCTCGCGGGATGGAACGCGCGCACGCGGCGGGCAAATTCCGTGCCGATGTCGCCCGTGCCGAGGCACGTGACGCGCGCGCCGTGGAGCGAGTGGATGCCGCCCGGGAGCACACGCCAGCCGCCCTCTCGGATGATCTCGGTGTATTCCATCTGGCGGCGCAGCAGCATCAGCGAGACCATGACGGAATGCTCGGCGATCGTCGTGCCGTAAGCGCCCGAGGCGTTCGTCAGCAGGCAGTTGGGATTCTGATACAGGTCGTCGCGGCAGAAGCGGTCCACGCCCGCCCAGCAGCTCGCGTACCACTTGAGATTGCGTGCGCCCGCGATGACGCGCTGGGACGGATGGCCGTAGAGGATCGTGCAGTCGTCCACATTGCCCTCCGCCGCCTTGGACGAGGGGAAGAAGACGATGTCGTAGCCGCAGCGCGCGGCGGTGTCGCGCAGCGTCTTTTCGTATGCCGGAGTCAGGAAGTCGATGATGACGCCGATTTTTTCATTCATGGTTCAATTCCTCCAAAATCATTTCTGCGACGCGCAGGCCGTCGGCCGCAGCACTCATGATGCCGCCGGCGTAGCCCGCGCCCTCGCCGCAGGGATATAGACCGCGCAGGGCGGATTGAAAACTACTGTTATCGCGCACGATGCGCACCGGGGATGAAGAGCGCGTCTCCACCGCCGTCAAAACGGCGTCGGGAGAATCGAAGCCCTTGAGCTTTTTCCCCAGCATCGGGATCCCCTCTTCGAGCGCCTCGCACACAAAGGGCGGGAGGCAGCTGTGCAGGTCGCACCAGCGGACGGAGGGAAGATAGGTCGGCACGACCTTTCCCGCTCCCGTTGACGGACGGTGGGCGAGGAAATCTTCGACCCGCTGGGCGGGGGCGGCGTAATTTCCACCGCCAAGGCGATAGGCCGCGTCCTCCAGCTCGCGCTGGAACTGGACGCCCGCGAGGGTATCGCCGGACGGGAAATCCTCTGGCGTAACGGAGACCAAAAGTCCGCCGTTGATGTTCTCGCCGTCGCGCGCAAATTCGCTCATGCCGTTTGTCACGACGCGCTTTTCCTCCGACGCGGCGGCGACGACCTCGCCGCCGGGGCAGACGCAGAACGAGAACACGCCGCGCCCCTTTTCCGTGTGGCAGGAGAGCTTGTACGACGTGGGTGGGAGGCCGGGCGTGCCCGCCGCCTCCTTATATTGCGCTAAGTCCATGTCGCGCTGGCGGTGCTCGATGCGCACGCCGACGGCAAAGGGCTTGGACTCCATCGGCACGCCGCGCTTTTGCAGCATTTCGAACGTATCGCGCGCGCTGTGGCCGGGCGCGAGCACGACGTGCTTTGTGGGCAGCGTGTACTCCCCCTCGGGGGCGCTCACGTGCAGCGCCGTGACGCTGCCGCTGTTCTGCTCGATATCCACAACCTTGTGGGAAAACCTCACCTCGCCGCCGCGGTCGATGATCTCGCGGCGGAGATTTTGCAGCACCACATATAATTTGTCGGTGCCGACATGAGGCTTGGCGTCGACTAAAATATCCTCGCTCGCGCCGAAGCGGACGAACTCCTCTAAAATATAGCCGTGGCGCAGGTCCTTTGTGCCGGTGTTGAGCTTGCCGTCGGAAAATGCGCCCGCGCCGCCTTCGCCAAATTGCACGTTCGAGGTCAGATCAAGCTCGCCCGTGCGCCAGAAGTTCTCGACATCGCGCTTTCGCTGCTCGACCGCGCGCCCGCGCTCTAATAAGATAGGTCTTGCGCCGCAGCGGGCCAGCAGCAGCGCGCAGAAAAGGCCCGCGGGCCCCGCGCCGATAACGACAGGGGAGACCTCCGGCGCTGAAACAGGCGCGGGCGGCGTATATTTCTTCGGCGCGTAGGGCTGCACATTCTTATTCTTGCAGCGCCGTAAAACGCCGGATTCGTTTTTGACCTCGACCGCGCAGGAGCAGACGAGCTTCACGCCCTCGCGCGCGTCGATGGAGCGGCGCAGGAGATGAACGGAAACAAGCGCCTCCTCGCTCACGCGCAGCGCGTGCGCGCAGGCCGCGCGCAGCTTGTCTTCCTTTGCTCCCACGGGGAGCTTCAGATTGTCGATGCGAAGCATGTGCGCCGCCTCCTTTTTCTTCAGTCGCGTTTCATTTTAGTATGACGGGAAATAAATCGCAAGGGGAATCGCGCGATTATCACAGAAACTTAAAAAAGTCATCGGGAATTTAAGAAATCGTCAAATAGCGTTCAAGAAATATACATAAATATGCCCTATGATAACACCATCGAAAGCAAAGAGGCTGCCAGCAAGGGTCTCAGTCCATAGGAGGTCATCATCATGTACGAAGACGAAAACAACCTGTATCATTACAGCTATCGCAAGGGCGACGAGCAGAACCCCAACGCCCCGATCGACACGAAGAACTACGCCGAGGACCCGTGGGATAAGAATCCCGGCGGCAGTCCGAAGAAAAAGGGCGGCAGCGGTCTTTCCGGCAAGATCGTGGCGCTGGCGCTGGTGTGCGCGCTCGTCGGCGGCTTCATCGGCGCAGGCGTGAGCGGCGCGACGACCAAGGTGAACAAGACGAGCGTTCAGGTCAGCGACCGCGAGGTCGCGCAGGTGCAGACCGTCAAGGTCGACGGCAAGACGCAGATGTCGATGTCGGAGGTCTATGCCTCGAACGTCAACAGCGTCGTTTCGATCAACGTCTCCGCCACCTCGACCAACTACTTCGGCCAGACCGTGGAGACCGCGGCGAGCGGCACGGGCTTCTTCATCACGCAGGACGGCTACATCCTGACGAACCACCACGTTATCTCCGGCGCGAGCACCGTGAAGGTGACGCTCTACAACGGCGAAACGTATGACGCGACCGTCATCGGCAGCGATGAGGATTACGACATCGCCGTTCTCAAGATCGACGTGACGGGCGCGACGCCCGTGGTACTGGGCGATTCGAGCAAGGTCGCCATCGGCGAATCCGTCGCCGCCGTGGGCAATCCCCTCGGCGAGCTGACGTTCTCGATGAGCGAGGGCATCGTCTCCTGCGTGAACCGCGCCATCAATGTTGACGGCACGCCCTTTAACATGATTCAGGTCGACTGCTCCATCAACCCCGGCAACTCCGGCGGCCCGCTCTTCAACAGCTACGGTGAGGTCATCGGCATCGTGTCGGCCAAGTATTCGAGCTACTCCAACACCACCGTGGAGGGCATCGGCTTTGCCATTCCCATCAACGACGTCGTGTCGCTCGTCAAGGACATCATGACCAACGGCTATGTGACCAACAAGGCCTACATGGGCATCACGCCGCAGACGATGACCGCGCAGATGGCGCAGCAGTACCGCTACGACGTGACCGAGGGCGTCTTCGTCTGCTCCGTTGACCCGGACAGCGCCGCCGACAAGGCGGGGCTCAAGCTCGGCGACGTCATCACGAAGATGGACGACACCGACATCACGTCCTACGAAGACCTCGTCGCGGCCAAGAAGAGCTACAGCGCGGGCGACACCGTGACGCTGACCGTCTACCGCGAGGGTAAGACGATCGAGGTAGAGCTCACCTTCGACGCAGCCCCCGAGACGACGGAGACGAGTTCCTCCGACCAGAGCACCGACAACAGCTACAATGGTAACGGCGGGTACGGCAATGGCGGCAACGGCTACTACTCCAATCCCTGGGATTTCTTCAATAATTTCTTTGGCTACGGCGGCTAAATGCCGCAAAGCAGCAAAAAGGCGGAACCTCTTTTTGAGAGGTTCCGCCTTTTTTATTTTTTTGTTCGCGGTTTTACTTGCTGCGCTTGAGCACCTCGCACACGAGCGCATAGACGCGCGCGGTGGAGGCGACGTTGAGCCGTTCTTCCACCGAATGCACATCGTGCAGCTCCGGTCCCATGGACAGCGCGTCGAGGCCGGGGATCTTTTCGATGAAGAGTCCGCACTCAAGGCCGCCGTGGGTGGCTTCGATCTTCCCGTCGTGGCCGGTGAGATCGCGGTAGACCGCTTCGATCTCCTTGCGGAGCGCCGAATTGCGGTCATACTGCCAACCGGGATAGTTGCTGCGCTCGCCCACGGTGCCGCCGCCGAATTCGACGATGGCCTTCACTCGCTGGATGAGCATCTGCTTCTGCGAGGCGATGCACGAACGGACGGAGTAGGAGAACTTGACGCCCTCTTTGTCCGTGCGCATCACGCCGAGGTTGAGAGAAGTCTGCACAAGACCGGGGAAGTCGGCGCTCATCTCCTGCACGCCCTGCGGCAGGGCAAGGAGCACATGCAGCAGTCTCGACGTGTCCGCTGCGGAGAATGCGACCGGAACGTCAGCCTTTTCGCACACGAGGGAAATGCCGCCATCGGTAACGGCGTACTCATTTTTGAGCGTTGCGTCGAATTCCTTGATGAACGCCTCGAATGCGGGCGCATCAGCCGCAGAGACTGCGGCAAGCGCGTCGGCGCGCAGGCAGATGACATTGTCGAACTCGCCGCCCGTCAGCTCATGCACGCGCAGCGAGGGGCAGCGCTCCATCGCGCTATACAGCGTGCGCGCCATCAGGCAGTTGGCGTTGCCGCGGCCCTGATTGATGTTCATGCCGGAGTGGCCGCCCTTGAGACCCGAGATCGTCACGCGGTAGCCGGTCATGCCGTCCGCGCGCTCCTGCGGCGCGTTCAGCGCGCAGTCAAGGCGCACGCCGCCCGCGCAGGACACGGTGAAAACGCCCTCTTCCTCAGAGTCGAGGTTCAAAAGCTTTTTGCCCTTCAAGTCCGAGCAGTCCAGCGCGAACGCGCCGTCCATGCCGACCTCCTCGTCGACGGTGAAGACCGCCTCGATGGGGGGATGGGGGAGCGTTTCGTCGGATAAAATCGCGAGGATCATCGCAACGGCGATGCCGTTGTCGCCGCCAAGCGACGTCTTGTCTGCCCAGACCCATTCGCCGTCGGTACGGACGTCGAGCCCGTCGCGCGTCATGTCCTTGGTACAGTCCTCGGTTTTGGCGCAGACCATATCGATATGGCCTTGCAAAATGATGGGCGCGGCGTTTTCATAGCCGCAAGAGCCGTTCTTCCAGATAATGACGTTGTTGCACGCCTCCTGACGGTATTTAAGGCCCAATTCCTTCGCAAAGCCGACGCACAGGTCGCTGATTTGCTTCGTATTTCCGCTGCCGTGGGGAACGGAGCAGAGCTTTTCAAAATAGTAGAATACCTTTTCCGGCTGGAGATTTGATAAGACCGCCATGATATCCTCCCGAATTTTCTTAGTTGATCTGCTTGCGGCGGCTCAGGTTCATCGTGCCGTCCTGCATGTCCTGAATGCTGTCGAGGCTCTTGCCCGTGCCCTCGGCCACGCACTGGATGGCGTTCTCGGCCACCATGGCGTGGATGCCGGTGCGGGCGGTGACGAGCTTATCAAAGCCGCGGACTAAGCTGCCGCCGCCGGTCATGACGATGCCGTTGTTCGAGATATCGGCCACGAGCTCGGGCGGGGTCTTTTCAAGCACGAGGTGGACCTCCTCCATGATGCGCTCGACGGGCTCTTCAAAGGCCTCGAGCATCTCGGCAGACGAGACGGAGATGAGCTCGGGAAGGCCCGTGATAAGGCTTCTGCCCTTGACCTCCATGGTCATTTCCTCTTCCGGCGGGAAGACGCAGCCGATCTGCATCTTCATCTGCTCGGCCGTGCGCTCGCCGACGAGCAGGTTGTGCTTGCGGCGCATATACTTGACGACGGCCTCGTTGAACTGGTCGCCCGCGATCTTGATGGAGGACGATTCGACGACGCCGGAGAGCGAAATGACCGCGATATCGGACGTACCGCCGCCGATGTCGATGATCATGTGGCCCTCGGGCTGGGTGATGTCGATGCCCGCACCGATGGCGGCGGCGACAGGCTCTTCAATGAGGTAGACGCGGCGCGCGCCGGCCTGAATGCCCGCGTCGATGACCGCGCGCTCCTCGACCTCGGTGATGCCGGAGGGAACGCAGATGATGATGCGCGGCTTGAAGAGCTGGAAGCCCATGACTTTATGCAGGAATTCCTTGATCATGCGCTCGGTGACCTCGTAGTCGGAGATCACGCCCTCGCGCAGGGGACGGATGGCGATGATGTTGCCCGGCGTGCGGCCCAGCATGGCCTGCGCATCCGCGCCGACCTTCAAGAGCTTGCCGGTGTTCTTGTCGAGCGCCACGACCGAGGGCTCGTTGAGCACGATGCCTTTATCCTTAATGTAGATCAGCACCGACGCGGTGCCCAGATCCATGCCGATGTCTTTGGTAAAAGAAAACATAGCGTGTTACCTCTTATTTTTCTGAAAACTGAAATGAGCGATGCTCATACTTTCCCATGATGTTTTTATTATAACGGCTCGAAATTGAGTTTGCAATAGCATTGTGCGCGATTTTCCGCACGGTATCAGGGGAAAATAAGGAAAAACATACCCCTGCGCCGCTGATTTTCGCGTCCGCAGACGCGAAACATTTGAATCGTTTTTACCCGCGGCGTGTACGTGGGTAAAAACACTTTGCGCGGAGCGCGTGTCGAACCTGTGAGGCACGAAGCGCAGCGAAGCCTTTTAAAAAAAGACGCCGCTTCTTTTTTGAAGACTTTAGTCTTCGTCCGCCGCGGCGAGGGTGGCGCAAATGACTTTTTCCGCGCCAGCTTCCCGTAAAACTCTCGCGGCTTCGCGGAGCGTGGCGCCGGTGGTGAGGATATCGTCGATGAGCAGAATGCGCTGACCCTTGATCTTGTCCTCATTGACGGCAACGTATGCGCCGACAACGTTTTTCTGCCGCTCCTCACGGGACGAAAGCGACGACTGCGCGACGTTGTCCTTCGTCTTTTGCAGCAGCGTTTCCGGCGCGACGCTCCAGTGGCGGCAGGTCTCGCGCGCCAAGAGATACGACTGGTCGTAGCCGCGCTCTTGCTTGCGCTTTTTCGACACGGGGACATAGGTCACAATGTCGAATTCTCCGCCGAAGTGCTCGGCGGCGGCCTGCGCTAAAACATCGCCAAAGCCCGTGCAGCGGCTCTGGCTCGCGTGGAACTTGTAGCTTAGCAGCGCCTCGCGCACGATGCCCTCGTACTTGAGCGGGGCAAGGCACGCGCCGATCTCCGCTCTCTCATGGAGCGGCGTTTTGCAGTAGGGGAGCGCCTTTTCGCACTCAGAACACACGCCGTGAACGCCGGGTTTTCCACAGAACGCGCAGCGCGGTGGAAAAAGTAGCGACGCGAGCGATTCAAGCAAACTCATTTATCCTCCCCACCCTTCCGAAGCCGCCACTTGAGGCCGCTATACCGGCGGCTGCGGCGGTCGTTTTCCGCCATTTTGTTCACGGCGGAATCGTCGCCGACGATGACGAGCAGCTCGCGCGCGCGGGTGATGGCGGTATAGAGCACGCCGCGCACCATCAGCGACGGCGCACACGGCGCGCCGACGAACACAACGCCGCGGTACTCGCTGCCCTGCGCCTTATGTACGGTCATGGCGTAGGCCATGTCGAGCTCCGCGAGCATGTCGGACGTGTAGGTCGCGGTGCGGTCGTCGAAGACGATCTCCAAAAGCTCGCCGCTCGGGTCGATCTTTGCGATTTTACCGACATCGCCGTTGAAGATGCCCGTGCCGGCGTTGCCGTCCTCCTTCTGCCAGACGACGTCGTAGTCGTTGCGCGTCTGCATGACGCGGTCGCCCTCGCGGAAGACGAGTTCGCCGAAGCGGCGCTCCTGTTTGCCGGGCTTCGGCGGGTTCAGCGCGGCCTGCAGGGCAAAGTTCAGCGACCGCGTGCCCGCATCGCCGCGGCGGGTCGGGGTGAGCACCTGCAATTCGTCCGCGGGGATGCCCATTTTGTCGGGCAGCCTTGTTTTGCACAGCTCGACCACGGTTTCGACCAATCGCACGCTGTCGCGGCGGGGGAGGAAGAAAAAGTCGTTCGCCGCCGCGTTTTTGAGCTTGGGCGGCATGCCGGTGTTGACGAGGTGCGCGTTGCGCACGATCATCGACTGCCCGGCCTGGCGGAAAATGTCGCGCAGGGCGACGGTCGCGATGCGCCCGCTGCGGATCAAATCGGAAAATACGTTCCCCGCGCCGACGCTCGGAAGCTGGTCGGGATCGCCGACGAGCACAAGGCGGCAGCCCGGGCGCAGCGCCGCGAGCAGCGCGCGCATCAGCGAGAGGTCGACCATCGAGGTCTCGTCCACAATGAGCGCATCGGCCTCGAGCGGTTCCTTTTCCCCCTTGGTGAACGTCACCTCGCCGGTCTGGTCGTTGAAGGTCATGCCGAGCATGCGGTGGATGGTCTGCGCGTCGCGGTCGCAGAGCTCGCCCATGCGCTTGGCGGCGCGGCCCGTGGGCGCGGCGAGCAGAACGTTCAATCCCATGCGCTCGAAGAGCGCGACGATGGCGCGCACGCTCGTCGTCTTGCCCGTGCCGGGACCGCCGGTCAGCAGCAGCAATTCTTCCTTTGCCGCAAGCTCGACAGCCTGACGCTGGAGCGGCGCGTACTGCACGCTCTGCTCGCGCTCGATCTCGGAGATCGTACGCTCTACGCCGCGCAGGGCGTCAGGCTTGTCCGCGAGCATCGCCTCGATGCGCGTGACAACATAGGTCTCGTCCTCCCACGACTGACGCAAATAGCAGGCCGTCACATTCGCGACGCCTTCCTGCACGATGCGGTGGAGGGCGATGAGATCGTCGAGACTCTTTTCCGCGGCGTCAATGTCGCAGTCCAAAAGCTGGGCCGTCGCGGCGAGGAGCTTTTCGCGCGGGAGGAAGACGTGTCCGCCCGCGTCGCGGTTGTGGGAGAGCTCGAATGTCAGCCCCGCCTCGGTGCGGAGCGATGCGTCGCCGCCAAAGCCCATGGAGAGCGCGATCTCGTCGCAGACGGAAAAATCCACGCCGAACGCGCTGTCGGACAGTAAGTACGGGTTGCGCTCGAGCGCGGCCATGGCGTTTGCACCGAAGCGGCGGTAGAGCGGCACGCTGAGCGCGGCGGGCAGATCGTAATGCGCCAGAAATTCCATCACGCGGCGAAGGCCCATCTGCTCGTTGAACGCGGCGGAGATCTCCTGCGCGCGGCGGGCGGTCATGCCCTTGATGGCCGTGAGCTTTTCCGGCTCGGATTCAAGCACCTGCAGCGTCTCGATGCCAAATCTGGCGACGAGCTTTTCCGCCGTCGCGGGGCCGACACCGCGCACGACGCCGGAAGCGAGGTAGCTTAAAATCTCCGTCTCGTTCGACGGCAGGTACCGCTCGACCTCGCTCGCGGAAAACTGCTCGCCGTACTGCGGGTGGGAGGAAAACGAGCCGGTCGCCGTCAGATTTTCGCCCGGCGCCGCGCAGGGGACGCAGCCAACGAGCGTTAAAAGCTCGCCGTCGTCCGTCACAAGGCGCAGCACGGCATAGCCGTTTTCCTCATTCTGGAAAACGACGGACAGGACCGTGCCCATGATGGTCGTTTCTTCTCCCATAACTGTCTCCTAAGTGAAAAAATCGGTCAGTTCTTCCCTTTGGCAGAGGTAGACCTCGTATTCGCTGCGGCACAAGAGCTCCGCCACGCGGCGCGGCTCGTCGGCAAGGCCGCAGTCCACGATGACGACGCGCGAAAAGCCGCCCTCTTCATAGCGCGACCGCAGCAGCGCGCGCACCGTGTATTCGAGCGTCTTTGCCTCGCCGCAGGCCTCGATGACCGCCGTGGCGGGGATGGTGCCGCGCCGCCGCGGGTGCACGATGGCCGAAACGAGCAGAAAGATCACCGCCGTTAAGCCGATGGCAGCGAGCGCCGCGACAACGCCGTCCTGTAAAAGCCGCATATCATCACCTCGCGCCATTCTACGGCGCGGACGGGCGATGGGTGAATCTTAACGCAGCATTTTCCTGAGATACTGGCCCGTATAGGACTGCTCGCACGCGGCAACCTCCTCGGGCGTGCCGCAGGTGACGAGCGTTCCGCCGCCGCTGCCGCCCTCGGGGCCGAGGTCGAGCAGATAATCCGCGCACTTGATGACATCCAGATTGTGCTCGATGACGAGCACGGTGTTGCCCGCGTCGACAAGGCGCTGCAAAACCTCAAGGAGCTTTTTCACATCGTCCGTGTGGAGACCCGTGGTCGGCTCGTCGAGGATATAGATGGTGCGCCCCGTGGAGCGCTTAGAAAGCTCGGTCGCGAGCTTGACGCGCTGGGCTTCGCCGCCGTCGTGGACGACTGACCGAGGCGGATATAGCCGAGGCCGACCTCGCTGAGCGTGCGGAGCTTCGCTTCGAGCTTCGGGAGGTCGCGGAAGAATTCAAGCGCCTCCTCCACGGTCATTTCCAGCACGTCCGCGATGCTCTTGCCCTTGTAGTGGACCTCGAGCGTTTCGCGGTTGTAGCGTTTGCCCTTGCAGACCTCGCAGGGCACGTAGATATCGGGCAGGAAGTGCATCTCGATCTTGAGCTGACCGTCGCCCGAGCAGGCCTCGCACCGGCCGCCGCGGACATTGAAGCTGAAGCGGCCCGCGGCATAGCCGCGCGCTTTTGCATCGGGCGTCGAGGCGAAGAGGTCGCGGATATCGTTGAAGAGATTTGTATACGTTGCGGGGTTGGAGCGCGGCGTGCGGCCGATGGGGCTCTGGTCGATGCAGATGACCTTGTCGAGGAATTCCTCGCCCTCGATAGCCTTACAGCGGCCAGGGTGGACCTTCATGCGGTTTAAGTCCGCGCCGAGCTTTTTATAGATGATCTCGTTGACGAGCGACGATTTGCCGCTGCCGGACACGCCCGTGACGCACGTGAACGTGCCGAGCGGGATCGAGACGTCGAGGTTTTTGAGGTTATTTTCCTGCGCGCCGCGCACGGTGAGGAAATTGCCGTTGCCTTTTCGGCGCTCTTTCGGCACTTCGATCTTTTTCTTTCCGCTCAAATACTGGCCGGTCAGGGAATTCGGGTTTGCCATGACCTCCTGCGGTGTGCCGCAGGCCACGACCTGACCGCCGTGCGCGCCCGCGCCGGGGCCGATGTCGATGAGGTAGTCCGCCGCTCGCATCGTGTCCTCGTCATGCTCGACAACGATGAGCGTGTTGCCAAGGTCGCGCAGTCTCTTGAGCGTGGCGAGCAGCTTGTCGTTGTCGCGCTGGTGCAGGCCGATAGACGGCTCGTCGAGGATATAGAGAACACCCATCAGGCTCGAGCCGATCTGCGTCGCGAGACGGATGCGCTGGGCTTCGCCGCCGGAGAGCGTCGCGCTCGCGCGCGAGAGCGTCAGGTATTCCAAACCCACCGAGCGCAGAAAGCCGAGGCGGTTTTTGATCTCCTTCAAAATGCGCTCGCCGATGCGCATTTGCTGCTCGCTCAGCGTCAGCTTATCCACAAAGTCGAGCGCGTCGACGACGGATTTTTCGCAGTAGTCGCTGATGCTAAGTCCGCCGACCGTGACGGCGAGGGATTCGCGGCGGAGCCGTTTGCCGCCGCAGGTGGGGCAGGGGCACTCGCTCATGCAGGACTCTAACTCCTCGCGCACGCCGTCGCTCTGCGTCTCCTTGTAGCGGCGCTCTAAGTTGGGGATGATACCCTCGAACGCCTGATACAATACGCCCTTGCCGCGCGGCTGGTCATACTGGAGCTCCAGCTTTTCGCCCTTTGTGCCGTAGAGAATGACGTCCATGACCTCTTTGGAGAGCTTTTCCACAGGGTCGCGGAGGGAAAAATGGTACTTTTTCGACAGCGCTTCAAAGTACATGCGCGAGATGCCGTCGCCGCGCACGTTGTTCCAGCCCGAGGCGCAGATCGCGCCGTCGAGCAGGGAAACGCTCTTATTCGGGATGACGAGCTCGGGGTCGACCTTGAGCTGCGTGCCAAGGCCCGTGCAGGTCGGGCATGCGCCGAACGGATTGTTGAACGAGAACATGCGCGGCGTCAGCTCTTCGATGGAGATGCCGCAGTCCTCGCACGCGTAATTCTGCGAGAAGAGGATATCGCGGTCATCTGGCAGGATGTTCGCCAGAATGATGCCGCCTGAAAGCGCCGCCGCGGTCTCGCACGAGTCCGTCAGGCGGTGGACGACGTCGGGGCGGAGGATCAGGCGGTCGACGACGACCTCGATATTGTGCTTTTTGTTCTTTTCGAGGGAAATTTCCTCGCTGAGGTCATACATGTTCCCGTCGGCGCGGACGCGGACATAGCCCGAGCGGCGCGCGTCCTCGAAAATCTTGACGTGCTCGCCTTTTTTGCCGCGGATGACCGGCGCCATGATCTGCACGCGCGTGCCCTCGCCCAGCGCCATGAGCTGGTCGATGATCTGGTCGATGGACTGCTGGCGGATCTCCTTGCCGCAGTTCGGGCAGTGCGGCGTGCCGACGCGCGCCCAGAGCAGGCGCAGATAGTCGTACACCTCCGTCACCGTGCCGACGGTGGAGCGGGGGTTCTGCGAGGTGGTCTTCTGGTCGATGGAAATGGCGGGGGAAAGGCCCTCGATATAGTCGACGTCGGGCTTTTCCTTCTGCCCAAGGAACATACGGGCGTAGGACGACAGGCTCTCCACATAGCGGCGCTGGCCCTCGGCATAGATGGTGTCGAACGCGAGGGACGATTTTCCGCTGCCGGACAGGCCCGTGATGACGGTCAGCGCGTCGCGTGGGATTTCGACGTCGATGTTCTTGAGGTTATTTTCTCTTGCGCCTTTGACAAAAATCTTACTTGGCATGAATCGATAACTCCTGTTGCTGGATTCGCAGCTGCGAGACCAGCGTACTCTTCTGATTTTTTATGTCGACCTCATTCAACAATGATATCCGCAAATTTTGCGCGCACGAGCGCGGCGAGGTCGTGGGGCGCAAGCTCGACCTGATAGCCGATCTTGCCCGCCGAGACGATCATTGCTGCAAGGTTTTCCGCGGTTTCATGGAACACCGTGGGGAAGAGTTTCTTCATCCCGACGGGCGAGCAGCCGCCGTGGACATAGCCCGTGAGCGGCAGCAGCTCTTTCTGGTGGATCATTTCGATGGACTTTTCGCCCACAGCCTTCGCGGCCTTTTTGAGGTCAAGATTCTCCGCGACCGGCACGTCGAAGACGTAATACTGTTTGCTCGCGCCGCGCGCGACAAGGGTCTTGAAGACGATGGCGGGGTCAAAGCCCATGGACTTCGCCACCGTGACGCCGTCGACCGCGACGCCCTCTTCATGCGGGTAGGTGTGCGCGGTGTAGGCGATTTTCTTCTGCTCCAAAACGCGCATGACGTTGGTTTTTTCTTCTTTATTCTTTGCCATTTTGGGTTTCTCCTGTAATCAAATACCATCTATCTTTGGATTTATCCTGTTGATCTAATATTATCTGACGCATATTGATAGGCTTATGCGCCGTGCCGTCTCTTTTCGGCGTTGCAAGCCATGTTTCATGTTCTTCTTTGATCGCAGCCGCAACTTCTGTTGCACGCATTATGTAATAATCCGGTTGTTTCTCTGTCCCATTCAAATTGACAAACACGTAAAAATCCGCTTTTGGATTTTCATCTTTGCTGCTCAAGAGCCATCTCAATTTTTTCTCGTACTGTGTCGTCTTTACCTGAATGGAGTAGTAACACCCTGCTTTGTTGACGGCCAAAATATCGAATGCATCCGTTCCCGACATTGTCAGCGCTGCAACCACGCCGCGCCGTGAAAGTTCAGCCGCGACAAAATATTCTCCGGCACTGCCTGTCAAAACATTAGTCTTGTTCTTTCTCTCTTCTTTCATATCTTTCACCTCACCGCAGAATGTAAACACAAGCTAAAATGCAGGCAAGGCCTAAGAAAACGCCCGCGCTGATGGGCTCGCCGAAGACGAGGGTGCCGACGAGCGTGCCGACGACCGGCTCGATGCTCGCCATGATACTGGCCTTGCCGCTCTCGACGTTGGCGAGGCCCTTGGTGTAGAGGATGTAGGGCGCGACGGTGGAAAGAAGCACCAGCCCCGCGGCGAGGAGGGCGTTTTGCGGCACGCTCAGAACCGTCATAAGGTTGCCCCAGTTGGCGACGAACAGCGCGCCGAGCGCGGCGAATACGAACGTCCAGAACACGACGGCGAGCGGGCTGTAATGCCGCAGGCCGAAGGGCGCGAAGATCGAATAGAGCGCGTAGAAAAATGCCGCACCGAGGCCGAACAAGAGTCCCTTTGTCGTCAGCGACAGCCCGCCCGTGAAAACGCCCGTCACGAGCGCACAGCCGAGCAGCGCCAGTGCAAGGGCGAGGAGCTTTTTGCCCGTGATCTTCTCTTTGAAGACGAGCGCGCTCATCAGCACGACCATCGCGGGCGCGGTGTAGAGCAAAATTGCGCTGACCGAGAGCGAGCAAAGCTTCTGCGCGTTGAAGTAGCAGAGCGTGAAGAGCACGACGCTGATGATGCCCGTCGCAATAAAGATCGGCAGGTGCTTTGCTCGCATCTTAAAGACGCTGCGGTCGGTGCAGAGGAAGAAGAGCGCGAGCACCGCAAGGCCGCCCAGGTTGCGGATGACAACAAGGTTTTCCGGCGCGATGCCGGCATTGAGCAGCGGGCGGTTGAATAGGCCGATGCAGCCCCAGCAGGCGGCGGCCGCTAAAATGCAGGCATAGGAAGCGTATTTTTTCACAGGTTTTGTCTCTTTCTCGTTATTTCGTGTTTTCCTTGCGCAGCTCAATGATGCGGTCGCGCAGGATGGCGGCGTACTCGAATTCGAGCATACGGCTCGCCTCCTGCATCTGCTTTTCGAGCTTTCTGATCTCCTCGTCCCGCTCGCGCTCGGAGAGCTTGCGCTTGCCGCGGCGGCGGGCGGATTCCTCGTCCTTCTTGGAAATTTCGATGATCTCGCGCACGTCCTTTCGGATGGTCTGCGGAATGATGCCGTGCGCCTTGTTGTAGTCGTCCTGAATTTGGCGGCGGCGCTCGGTCTCATCCATGGCGCGGCGCATCGAGGGGGTGATGGTGTCGGCGTAGAGCACGACAAGGCCGTCGGCGTTTCGCGCGGCGCGGCCGATGGTCTGGATGAGGCTCGTTTCGCTGCGGAGGAAGCCTTCCTTATCCGCGTCCAAAATCGCGACCATCGAGACCTCGGGGATGTCAAGGCCCTCGCGCAGGAGGTTGATGCCCACCAGCACGTCGAACTCCCCCAGCCGCAGGTCCCGGATCAGCTCCATCCGCTGGATGGTGGCGATGTCGGAGTGCATATACCGCACCCGCAGGCCAAGGCCCTTCATGTGGTCCGTCAGATCCTCCGCCATGCGCTTGGTGAGGGTGGTTACCAGCACCCGCTCGTCCCGTGCGGCACGGACCCGGATCTCCTCCACCAGATCGTCGATCTGGCCGGTGACGGGCCGCACCTCCACACGGGGGTCCAGCAGGCCTGTGGGGCGGATCACCTGCTCCACGATCTGGTCGGCTCCCTCCCGCTCGTACTCCCCCGGCGTGGCGGAGACGAACACCGCCTGACGGAAGCGCTCCTCGAACTCCGGGAACTTCAGGGGGCGGTTATCATAGGCGCAGGGCAGGCGGAAGCCGTACTCCACCAGGCTCTCCTTCCGGGCCCGGTCGCCGTTATACATGGCCCGCACCTGAGGCAGGGTCACATGGCTCTCGTCCACAAAAAGGACAAAGTCCTCCGGGAAGTAGTCCAGCAGCGTGGTGGGCGGAGAACCCGGCTCCCGGCCGGAGATGACCCGGCTGTAATTCTCGATGCCGGTGCAGTAGCCCAACTCCCGCATCATCTCCACATCGTAGCGGGTGCGCTGGTCGATGCGTTGGGCCTCAATGAGCTTGCCGTGATCCTCGAAGTAGGCCTTGCGCTCCGCCAGCTCCCGCTCGATCTCCTGCACCGCCCGCTCCATCTTCTCCTTGGTGGTGACGTAGTGACTGGCGGGGTAAATGGCCACGTGCTGCAGCACCCGCTGGGCCTGACCGGTGACGGGGTTGATCTCCGAAATGCGGTCGATCTCGTCCCCAAAGAACTCCACCCGGATGGCGTAGCCGTTGGCGTACACCGGGTAAATCTCCACCGTGTCCCCCCGGACCCGGAACATATTGCGCTCAAAGGCCACGTCGTTGCGGTCGTAGCGGATCTCCACCAGCTTCCGCAGCAGCTGATCCCGTGGGTACTCCTTCCCCTGCCGCAGGGAGATGACCATGTTGGCGTAGTCGATGGGGTCCCCCAAGCCGTAGATGCAGGACACCGACGCCACCACGATGACGTCTCGCCGCTCAAAGAGGGCTGCCGTGGCGCTGTGGCGCAGGCGCTCGATCTCAGCGTTGATGGCGGCGTCCTTCTCGATGAAGGTATCCGTGTGGGGGATGTACGCCTCCGGCTGATAGTAGTCGTAGTAGGAGACGAAGTACTCCACGGCGTTTTCCGGGAAGAACTCCCGGAACTCCTCGCACAGCTGGGCCGCCAGCGTCTTGTTGTGGGCCAGCACCAGCGTGGGGCGCTGCACCTTCTCGATGACCTTGGCCATGGTGTAGGTCTTGCCGCTGCCGGTGACGCCCAGCAGCACCTGCTGGCGCAGGCCGTTCTCCAGTCCCTCCGCCAGCTTTTCAATG
>ENA-OOZN01000391-OOZN01000391.1-human-gut-metagenome-genome-assembly--contig:-NODE-391-length-45522-cov-6.123034_pt1 | contig 45522 bp, 49 predicted proteins | sample MGYA00241187_ERZ501397 | MGnify/ENA primary metagenome ERZ501397 (study PRJEB25962, sample SAMEA2042921) | human gut metagenome | biome: human gut; feature: human-associated habitat; material: faeces... | reverse complement strand
CACGCGCATGTCGCGGCGATTTATGATTAAAATTCTTTCGCGCCGTGCGCGGCGCGAAACTCTGCGAGGCTTAACTATGATGTAAGTCTTTGCGTCAATTGTAGTGCGGAGGGTCTGTTTTCTGCCTGTGGGGCAGAAAATGCGGCGCGAAGTGCCGGAGACTGATTGCCGCCTGCGGGCGGCAAATGCGGCGGGGGGCGCAGGCCTGTTCGCCGCGGTGCGGCGAATGCTGTGTGATAGATTTTTGCGGAAAGCGCCGCGGGTCGAGAGATCCGCGGCGCTTTCTTATTTTTTGATGTCCAGGACGATCTTGCCGCAGGCGCGGCAAAGGTGGGCGATAGGGCGGTAGACGTCGGATGCTTTGCAGACGAAGAAATCGTTTCCGGTCGGGAGAGAGGTCATCTTGAACGGCTCTTCCGTCCACAGAAGCTCGTAGCCGCTGCCGCCGCGCAGGTAGCCGGACTCCATCTCTTTTGCACAGTAGGGGCAGTTCATGCGAAGTCTCCTTTCTTTTTCCACAGGATGTTCTTCTTGTACGCAGTCTCTCACTTCCTATGCTTTCGCCTTAAATTTACCATTTTTACCGGCAATTGGCAAGATTTGCCTGCACAAAATACTTGACAGGCGAAAATTTTCGGCTATAATTTGAAATTGATTTTCATTTTCAAATTCAGGAGGCCACTATGGCGACCTATACGACCAAACAGCAAAAGGCGGTGCTCGACTGCCTTTCTGAGCGCGCGGACTCGCCGGTCAGCGCGGCGGCGATCGTCGACGCGCTGCGCGAGCAGGGCGAGCACATCGGCATCGCGACGGTGTACCGGCAGCTTGAAAAGCTCGAGCGGCAGGGCAGCGTCCACAAGGTCACGACGGACGAGGGCGCGTACTATCAGTTCTGCACCCACGGCTGCGCATCGGACTGCTGCCTCTTTAAGTGCGAGCGCTGCGGGCGCATCGTGCACCTCGACTGCCACCAGCTCGCGCCGCTCTACGAGCATTTGGAGCATGAGCACGGCTTTTCCATCAATCCCCGCAAGACGATGTTCTACGGCCTGTGCCGCGAGTGTCAGGAGGGCGCATGAAACGCATTGCTTCCTTTTTTTTGGCGCTCGCGCTGGCATTTTCCCTCACCGCCTGCACCGTGCCTGTGGAAAAGGCGGACGACGGCAAAATCCAGATCGTCGCGACGCTTTTCCCCTATTATGACTTCGCCCGCGCCATCGTCGGCAACCGCGCGGACGTCACGCTTCTGCTCTCACCGGGGCGCGAGGCGCACAGCTTCGAGCCCACGCCGCTCGACGCCGTCACGATCTCCGAATCCGATGTTTTCCTCTACAACGGCGGCGAGGGGGAATACTGGGTCGACAGTATGCTCGACGCTGCAGGCGAAAATATCGCCGTCATCGCCCGCATGATGGACTACGTCGACGCGCTCGACGAGGAATATGTCGAGGGCATGCAGGGCGCGGACGGCCATGACCACGACCATGAGCATGGCAGCCACGATGACCATGATGACCATGACCACGATCATGAAGAAGATGAGCACGACAGCGACGAGGTCGAATACGACGAGCACATCTGGACATCGCCGAAAAACGCCGTTGTCCTCTGCCGCGCCGTCTGCGACGCGATCTGCAAGGCCGATCCCGCAAACGAGGATTTCTACCGCACGAACTGTGATGGCTACTGCGCGCAGATTGAAGCACTCGACGCGCGCTTTGCCGACCTCTGCGCGTCCGCGCCGCGTAAACTTCTCGTCTTCGCCGACCGCTTCCCGATGCTCTACTTCTGCCGCGAATTCGGCCTGGACTACCGCGCGGCGTTCCACGGCTGCTCGGGCGACACCGAGCCGTCGCTCGCGACGATCAAGTACCTCATCGACAAGGTGGAGGACGAGGATATCCCCGTGGTCTACACCATCGACTTCGGCACGAAAAAGGTCGCCGCTGTGGTGAGTGAGTGCACCGGCGCAACGGTCGACACCCTGTATTCAATGCAGACCGTCTCGCGCGCGGATTTTGACGCGGGCGAGACCTACCTCACGCTCATGGAGCGCAACTACGAAGCACTCAGAAAGGGGCTCAACGAATGAATGAATCGCCCATCGTCCTCGCGTGCGAGGACGTCACGCTCGGCTACGAGCACAAACCGCTCCTGGAGCACCTGACCCTCACCGTCCGCGCGGGGGACTACCTCTGCATCGTCGGCGAAAACGGCAGCGGCAAATCGACGCTGCTGCGCTCGCTCCTCGGGCTTCTCTCGCCCCTCGCAGGCAAGATCGACTGCCCCGCCCAGCGCGAGGGCCGACTCGGATATCTGCCCCAGCAGACGCCCACGCAGCGCGACTTTCCCGCAACGGTCACGGAGGTCGTGCTCTCGGGCTTTTCGAACCGCCGCGCGCGCTTTTTCTACACGGCAGAGGAGAAGTCGGCGGCCTTGATGAACCTCGGCAAGCTCGGCGTGCTGGAACTCAAGGACAAGTGTTACCGCGAGCTCTCGGGCGGGCAGCAGCAGCGCGTACTGCTCGCGCGCGCCCTGTGCGCGGCAAATGACCTGCTCATCCTCGACGAGCCTGTCACGGGCCTTGACCCCGCGAGCATGCAGGATCTTTACAAAACACTGCGCTACCTCAACGAGCGCGAGGGCATGGCCATCATCATGGTCACGCACGACATCGAAAACGCCCTGCGCGAGGCAAAGCACATTCTCTGCGTCGACCGCGCGGGCTGCTTTTACGGCACGGTAAGCGAGTTTTTATCGTCGCCCGCTGGCAAACGGTTTGGAGGTGAGCGCGCATGAAGCTGCTTCTTTCGATGTTCGCCTATCCTTTCATCGTGCGCGCGTTTGTTGTCGGCATTTTGGTCTCGCTGTGCGCGTCGCTGCTCGGCGTGCCGCTCGTTTTGAAGCGCTACTCGATGATCGGCGACGGGCTGAGCCACGTGTCGTTCGGCGCGCTGTCGGTCGCGGTGGCATGCGGCTTCGCGCCGCTGTGGTTTTCCATCCCCGTTGTGGTCATCGCGGCGTTCATCCTGATGCACGTCGCGGAAAAGAGCCGCGTCAGCGCAGACGCAATGATCGCGGTGTTCTCCGCCTCGGCGCTCGCCATCGGCGTCATCGTCACCTCGCTCACCACCGGCATGACCACGGATGTCGACAGCTATATGTTCGGCAGCATCCTCGCGATGTCGCGCTCGGACGTCATCCTGAGCGTCACGCTCGCGCTCTGCGTGCTCGCGCTCTACATTCTCTTCTACCACAAGCTCTTTTCCGTCACGTTCGACGAGTCCTTTGCCCGCGCGACGGGCGTGCGCGTCGGCACGTACAAGACGATCCTGTCCGTTCTAACGGCGCTCACTGTCGTGCTCGGTATGCGCATGATGGGCGCGATGCTGCTCTCGAGCCTCATCATCTTCCCGGCGCTGTCCGCGATGCGGGTGTTCAAGAGCTTCCGCTCTGTCGTGTGCTTTGCCGCGGGGCTCTCGGTCATGTGCTTCTGCCTCGGGCTCACGGGGTCGTATCTGCTCTCCACCCCCGTGGGCGCGACGGTCGTCGTCTGCGACCTCGCGGCGTTCCTCCTCTGCTGCCTGATCGGCCGCGGACGGGGATGACCCACTTCTTAAATTTTCTGAAAGGCTGCGCCTGCAAACTTGCAAAGCACAGCCTTTCATGTTATGTTGATGGTAGTAGCCTGTTCCATACTTCATTGAAAAAGTCTGCAAAATTGTGACACTTTTTTGCATTTTCTGCGTCTAATAGAGTAGAAGTACTTTTGAGGAGGTTTCCCCATGAAGAAAAAGCAGCTTCTCCCCCTCGGCATTCTGGCTGTTCTCGTCCTCGCAGCTTTGATCTACACTCGTCCGATGACGCTTGAGGCGATGTTCGGGCTGGATATCACGCAGAGTGAACTGGTATACACTGACTATCTTACGGTCTCCATCGACGAACCGGGCCGCAGCGTGGAGAGCTCGGAATGGCTGCGCGGCGAGGAGCGCACGGAAACGCTGATTTCACTTCTCTCACAACAGAAATTCCGCCGCTCGCTCCGAAACCTCCTGCCGTTGGAGACGACGAGCGATATGCCGCAGAATAATTTGATCTTTGACGCCGACTTTTCCTTCAACGACGGGCAGGATTATCTTTATTTTCAAAGCTCTTTTGGCCAGCTGAACCTTTTCTCCACCACCGGCAATAACCTCATGCTCTGCACCACGAGCCGTCAGAAAGAATTTTTACAGCAGGTCTATGACATGCTCTCTTCTGACACTCCGTAACAATCAGGAGGTCATTTTTATGAAAAGACGACACATTGTTCTCCTCGGCATTCTGGCTGTTCTCGTCCTCGCAGCTTTGATTTACACGCGGCCAATGACGCTGCAAGAGATCGGCAAGGTGGATATCGCACAATGCGAATCCGTTTCCGGCTATCACCGCCGTGCCCCCGATTCGGAGTTCACCTCGTTTGAGCTTTCCGCAGAGGATGAACGCTGCTCGCAGCTCATCGACCTTTTTGCACAGCAGAAGTACCGCCGCTCGCTCATCAATTTGCTGTCGCCAGGCGGCGGCAGCACCCACCGGCCGAAAGACGGCGATTTCATCTGGGATCTGAGCTTCAACTTTGGCCCGACTGATTTCCCCGACGGCAGCACCGGCAAAGGCACGTTTATCCAGTGCAGGGATTTTTACGGCACCCTGAGCGTTTCCCGCGTCATAGACGGCAAAACGCTCCGCTGCACCACAATCGATCAGGCGGCGTTTTTGCAGCAGGCCTATGACATCATTTCCGCTGAACCGTAACCCATTCCACACTTTATCACAACAGGAGGAATCACTATGAAAAAATGCGTATCCATTCTCGTCGGCGTTCTTGCCGTCATCGCCGCGGCGGCCGCCGTCCTCGTCGCGCTCGACCGCTTCCGCAAGCAGACCGACGAAGACCCGAACGACTTTGAAGACTGAAAAAGGAGAGGCGAAAGCCTCTCCTTTTTCAGTCTTCTTTTAAATCTCTTTCGCCTTGGCAAGCATCAGCTTTGCGCCCTCTTTGGAGCAGAGCTTGATCTCGCCCGCGTAGCCGTCGAGGCGCGCGGCCTCGTCAGCCTTGAGCTCGACGCTCTCGTCGCCGACGATGACGTGAACCTCGCCCGCGCCGCAGTAGATGAGCATCATGCCCTCACTGCCGTGAACGGTCTTGCTCTCGCCGGCGGCGAGCGTCTCGCCGCGCATCCTGCCCTCGCACTTGCCCTTGCGGAGCATGAGGTTGAAGTCGCGGCAGCGGCCCCAGGAGTGCGTGTCGTCGCCGCCGTCGAAGCGGTGGACCTCGTAGGGATTCAGCGTCAGCTTCTCGCCGCCGTTGTGGTTGAGCTCGATCGTGCCCTCAAGCGTCGAAATGAGGCGCTCATAGTCGGGCAGCGCCGTAAAGTCGGACTCTGCGTCCTCAACGGTCGCAGAGCTGAGTCTCCACAAAAAGTCGCGGTCTGCGTACACCGCACTCGCGGGCGCGATGCCGAGCTGGGTCGTCAGGCCGCCGGACCACTTGGTCGTAATGTAGTCACTCGGCGTTAAATGCTGGATGGTCATGGAAATACAACTCCTTTGCAAACTGCAAATGGCTTCGGTGTGCGCGCACCGAAGCCATTTTTTGATGAATCTTTTCGTTTAGCCCTCGATGAGCTTGACGATCTCAGCGTAGCACTCGTCGGCAAGGGGCAGAGCGTGAGCGAGCAGGGCCTCGCCCTTGGCGCGGTACTCAGCAGCGAACTCCTGATCCTTCAGGGAGCCGACGTTGATGAGCACGTTGAGCCATGCGCCCTGGATACCGGCCTTGAGGGACAGGAACGCAACGCCCAGGTCGCTCGCGGAGGTGTCGTTGAAGCGGCCCAGCAGGGACTGTGCAAGCGTCAGGGTCTCGTCGATGAGCTCCATCATCTCCATCGGGGTCTTGGTGCAGCCCTTCAGGCCCTCCTGGATGGCGGCGGAGCGGGCAGCCTTCTCCTCGTCGGTCGCCTTGGGCATACCGAACGCGGCGGAGACGACGTTGAACGCCTCGGTGTCGCGGTCCATAACGTCGAGCAGGCGGGTCTTGAGCTCGTTGCCCTTCTTCTCGACCTCGGCAGCATGCTCGGCATACTCGGCATACTTCTTGCGGCCCTGAGTGAGGCCGCCAACCATCGCGGTCAGCGCGGCGCCGATGGAGCCATAGAGTGCGGCGCAGGAGCCGCCGCCCGGCGCGGGAGCATCGGAGGCAACGGTATCGGCAAAGCCGGTAACGGTCATTTCAGCAAGTTTCATGGTGATAATATCCTTTCATCATTTCGTGGCGCTTATTTGCCCTGCACGCACACCGCCGCACCTTTACGGTCTGCCGCCCCGATTGGGGCAGCCAACGCCCGCACAAGCCAAAAGCGTCGCAGCCTTTGCCGCCCTCCGGCGGCAAACGATTTTAATCGTTTTTTCTGACGACATGCGCGTCAGAAAAAACACTTTGCAGTCCGCCAGCGTGCGAGCGAAAGCGAGTGCGACGCAGCGGACTGTAAACCAACCAGGAAAAGCGGCAGGCCGCTTTTCCTGGTTGCGCTCAAAAATGCGCTTTTAGCGCATTTTTGAAGTATTTTATTCCATGTCGATCAGGTGATACTCCATGACCTGCTTCTTGCAGTCGAAGTCCTTGGCCTTGAGGTAGAACTCGGCGCAGTCGATCAGAGCCTTGGCCGGGGTCAGGCCGACGATCTCGCTCTCGATGACGCGGGTGCCGTAGCGCTCGGCGAGGGCCTTGATCATCTCATAGGTGACATACAGCGGGGTATCCTCATAGTTGACCATGTTCATGGAGACCTGCGCGATGCCGCGGTCCTCGAGCATGAAGCCCATGGCCTTGCAGCTGCGGAAGCCGCCCGAAGAGCCGCGGATGACCTTGGCGATCTTCTTGGCGATCTCAACATCAGAGGTCTCGAGGTTGCAGTTGAAAGCGACCAGCGGCATACGGGCGCCGATGGCGGTGATGCCGGCGGTGGGGTGGATCTTGCGCTCGCCGTAGTCGGGAGCCCAGTCGGGCTGCAGGAGCTTCTCGGGCATGCCCTCGAACTCGCCCTTGCGGCAGGTGGCGAGATTGCGGCGCTCGGGACGGGTGGCGCTGTCCTCATACAGGAAGGAGGGGACCTTCAGCTCGTCCCAGATACGCTGGGCAACGCGCTTGGACATCTCGACAGCTTCCTCAACGGTCACGTCCATCTGGGGAACGAAGGGGATAACGTCGGTAGCGCCCATGCGCTTGTGCTCGCCGTGATGCTTGTTCATGTCGATGCGCTCGGTGGCGACCTTCGTCAGCTGGAAGGCGACCTCCTCGATGGCCTCGGGAGAGCCGATGAGGGTGAAGACGCAGCGGTTGTGGTTGCCGTCGGTCTGGGCGTCAAACAGGGTGCAGCCGGGAACGCTCTTGGCGGTCTCAACGAGGGCGTTATAGGTGGCCTCGTCCTTTTCCTTGGAGCAGCTGAAATTGGGGATGCATTCGATCAACTTTGCCATGGTTGTTTTCCTCCGTCAATTTATTTTGTATCGTCATTTTGCTCAGACAGGCGCGCTGCGCCCGTCCATTTTTGTTCAGCGTTGCCATTATATCGCGGCCCAACGGGGGAGTAAACAGGTTTTCTTTCTCTTTTTTCAGTGCGGGCTTAATTTTTTTAAGTCATCTTCTCCTCGACGAAGCGCTGCACGCACGGGGCGCTGAGCACCGCGCTGTTCCATGCCAAAACGGCATACGAGCGGATCGGCAGACCGCGCACAGGCTTTGCCTTTAAAGGCGCGCCCGGATGCGTGCTGAGGATGGACTTTGGCAGAAAGCTGATGCCAAAGCCCGAGAGCACCATCTGCATCGCCATGGGCGTATCGTAGCAGTGGCAGGTCACATTCGGCGTAAAGCCGCTGCGCTGGCACTCCTGCACCAAAAAGTCGTTGTAGCTCCACAGGTCGTCCGAGCGCAGAAGGCACATCGGCACACCCTCGAGCCGCTCGATGGGCACCTCGGAAAGCTCTGGCGCGGGGTCCAGGTCCTCGCGCATGATGAGCTCGAGCTTATCCTCGCCCAGAATGCGCTCCTGCAAGCCGCTCGGCTCGCGCGCGGCGGTGCGCAGGAACAGCGCATGCAGCTCGCCGCGGTTGAGCGATTCAATGAGCTCCTGCGGCGAGCCCACACGGATGAAGAGCTCCACCTGCGGATAGCGGCTGTGATATTCATTTATATAATGTAACGCGTACGACATCGCCGAGTAGATGACGCCGAGCTTGATGCGCCCGCTCATGCCCGTCCCCACGCTGCGCACGCTGTCCTCCACGCGGCGGATGTCCTGAAAGATCTGCTGCGTCTGCTGATACAGGCTTTGTCCCGCGTCGGTGAGGGACATGCCCTTGCTGCCGCGCAGGAAGAGCTGCACGCCGAGCTCTTCCTCGAGCTGCGCGATCTGGCGCGAGATCGGCGGCTGCGCCACGTGCAGCTCGCGCGCCGCGGCGGAGATGCTTTTCTCCTCCGCCACCGCACAGAAGTATTCCAGCTGTCTGAGCTTCATCGCTTGTCCTCCATGTCATACTTTTGTGGTATGGTATGCAGATAAATTAAGTTCTTTTCATTATAGCATATCTTTGTTATAATGCAAGTTGTAAAGAAAAGCGAGAATTCTGTTTTCATTTTTATCGGTTTTTACAGAAATATTTTTATGAAAGTGAGGAACCCACCATGATCAATCTTGCAGACGATGCGATGACGATCAAGCTGGACTACGAGCTTCCCGAGTACCCGAAGTTCGAAGAGGGCTACCGTCGCGCACCCCGCCGCGAATCCCACCTGACCGAGGCCGATAAGGCGCTCGCCATCAAGAACGCTCTGCGTTACATCCACCCCGACCATCATGAGCAGATGGCCAAGGAGTTTGCGCAGGAGCTCGAAGAGCACGGCCGTATCTATGGCTACCGCTTCCGTCCCGAGGGCAAGCTCTACGGTAAGCCCATCGACGAGTACAAGGGCAAGTGCATCGAGGGCAAGGCCATTCAGGTCATGATCGACAACAACCTCGACTTCGACATCGCTCTGTATCCCTATGAGCTCGTCACCTACGGTGAGACCGGTCAGGTCTGCCAGAACTGGATGCAGTACCGCCTGATCAAGAAGTACCTCGAGCAGCTGACCGACGAGCAGACCCTCGTCGTCATGTCCGGTCATCCTCTGGGCCTCTTCCACTCCCACAAGATGGCTCCGCGCGTCATCATCTCCAACGGCCTGATGGTCGGTACCTTCGATGACCAGGAGAACTTCAACCGCGCTGCCGCGCTCGGCGTTGCCAACTACGGTCAGATGACTGCCGGCGGCTGGATGTACATCGGCCCCCAGGGCATCGTCCACGGCACGTTCAACACGCTGCTGAACGCCGGCCGTCTGAAGCTCGGCATCCCCAACGATCAGAACCTCGCCGGCCGTCTGTTCGTCTCCGCCGGTCTTGGCGGCATGAGCGGCGCTCAGGGCAAGGCTGCTGAGATCGCCGGCGCTGCCTCCATCATCGCCGAGGTCGACGATTCCCGTATCGAGACCCGTTACACCCAGGGCTGGGTCAGCCACCGCACCGACTCTCTCGAAGAGGCCACCAAGATCGCTCTCGATCACCAGAAGGAAGGCAAGCCCTGCGCTGTCGCCTACTGCGGCAACATTGTCGACCTGCTCGAGTACCTGTACAACAACAACGTCCATGTCGACCTGATGAGCGACCAGACCTCCTGCCACGTGCCTTATGACGGCGGCTACTGCCCGCAGGGCCTCACGTTCGAGCAGCGCACCGAAATGCTCGACAAGGATCCCGACGGCTTCCGTGTCCTCGTCGACAAGACGCTGCAGCATCACTATGAGATGATCTGCAAGTTCCACGAGCGCGGCACCTACTTCTTCGACTACGGCAACAGCTTCCTCAAGGCTGTTTACGACTCCGGTGTGAAGAGCATCTGCAAGAACGGCGAGAACGACCTCGACGGCTTCATCTTCCCCTCCTATGTCGAAGATATCCTTGGTCCCTGCCTGTTCGACTTCGGCTACGGCCCGTTCCGTTGGTGCTGCCTGAGCCGCAACCCCGAGGATCTGCACAAGACCGACGTGGCTGCTGCCGAGTACATCAAGGCCCACAACCGCCGCTATCAGGACTACGACAACTATGTCTGGGTCCGCGACGCCGAGAAGAACAAGCTGGTCGTCGGCACCCAGTGCCGTATCCTCTATCAGGATGCCATGGGCCGTATGAACCTCGCGCTCAAGTTCAACGAGATGGTTCGCAACGGTGAGATCGGCCCCGTCATCCTTGGCCGTGACCATCACGACACCGGTGGTACCGATGCGCCCTTCCGTGAGACCTCCAACATCAAGGACGGCTCCAACATCATGGCCGAGATGGCGACCCAGTGCTACGCTGGTAACGCTGCCCGCGGCATGAGCTACATCGCCCTGCACAACGGCGGTGGTACGGGCATCGGCCGCGCCATCAACGGCGGCTTCGGTATGGTTCTCGACGGCTCCGAGCGTGTCGACACCATCCTGCGCATGTCCATGCCTTGGGATACCATGGTCGGCGTTGCCCGCCGCAGCTGGGCGCGCAATGAGAACGCCATGACCACTGTCGCCGAGTACAACAAGATGTACGAGGGTCAGGATCACATCACCATGCCTTACGTCGCGGACGAAGAGCTCTGCGAGAAGGCCGTGAAGGAATACATGCACTAAAATTTACTTCAAAAAAGGGGCATAGAAATATGCCCCTTTTTTGAGCTGGATACACTCCGCTGCGCGCACTCGCTTTGCTCGCACACTTGCGGAGCGCAAAGAATCTTTCCGACGCACATGTCGTCGGAATTTACGATTAAGATCATTTCGCGCCTGCGGGCGCGAAAGCCTGCGGCGCATTTAATCCCGTTCGATTTTTTCGCCGCTGATGGTGTCTTCGGCGGTACCGTAGGAGATGACGCCGCGGCCGAATTTTTTGCGCAGGGCGTCCATTGCGGATTCGACGGCTTCCTGCTTTTCCTGCTGTGTGTCGTCCGTGACGAGCAGGTCGAGCTGGCGGTAGGATTGCGCTTCTTCGGTCAGATGCAGTGCCGTGACGGAGAGGAGCCGGATAGGGTCGGGTGCTTTCCACAAGTCCTTTGCAAGGCGGAGCGCGGTATCGTTGATCTCGCGCATCAGGTGCGTGCTGTGGTCGAGCGTCGTCTGGCGCGAAAAGACCTGAAAGCGACTGTTTTTGATGCCGACCTGTACGCCGCCGCAGTAGAGCCCGTAGCGCCGCAGGCGCATCGCCACACTGTCAGAAAGCAGCGAGATGCCGCTTTGCACCTCATCCCAGCGCGTCAGGTCGCGGCGGAACGTCGTCGAATTGCCAACGGATTTGATCGGCCCGCGGTCCGCCGCTCCGCGGACGGGGGAGTCGTCGAGGCCGTTGGCATAGCGGTAGAGCTGCGAGCCCATTTTGCCCATCAGAGTTTCGAGCATTTCCTCGCTGCATTTTGAGAGTTCGCCGATCGTGCGCACGCCGTAGCGGCCGAGCAGCTCCTGTGCGCTGCGGCCGACGAACAAAAGATCGCCGACGGGGAGGGGGAAGACGATGTCGCGCCAGTTGTCACGTGCGATGACGGTCGTGGCGTCAGGCTTTTTATAGTCGCTGCCGAGCTTGGCGAACACCTTGTTGAACGACACGCCGACCGAGATCGTCAGCCCAAATTCGCGCTTGATGCGGCCTCGCAGCGTGTCGGCGAGCGCTCTGGCGTCCCCGCCGAAGAGGTGGAGGGAATTTGTCACATCCAGCCAGCTCTCGTCGATGCCGAACGGCTCGACTAAGTCAGTGTACTCGCCGTAGACGGCATTGATTTTTTTCGAGTATTTGGCGTAGAGGCGGTGGTGCGGTGGCAGCAGGATGAGGCCGGGACACTTCTGCTTGGCCTTCCAGATGGTCTCCGCCGTTTTGACGCCGCAGCGCTTCGCCGGTTCGTTTTTTGCCAGGATGATGCCGTGGCGCTCCGTAGGATCGCCGCAGACCGCGACGGGAAGTTGGCGCAGGTCGGGATGGCTCAAAAGCTCGCAGGAGGCGTAAAAGCAGTTGCAGTCGCAGTGCAGAATGATGCGGTCCATCGCGTTCACCTCGTTTCACGAACAGTGTAGCATAAAATGCGAAATAGAACAAGCGTTTGAAAATAAAAAGTACCCGCCGGATGGCAGGCACTTTCTTGAATAGTTTTCGTCAATTTTCTCTCACGCTGTACAGCGCCGCGCCGATGGCGGTAGCAAACGTCGCGTTTTCGGGAATAATAAAATTGACATGGTAGAGCTGTTTGAACAGCTCGAACGTCTCCCTTGCCGGCGGCAGCATCGTCAGCGCGCCTGTGAGGACGACCGTGTCCGTGCCGCAGCACTTGCACGCGAGCACCGACATTGTGCCGATGGACTGGAGCACCAGGTTGACAATGCCAAGCATCTTGTCCGACGGCGTCGCGTCGTCGGCGACCTTGGCAAAGTTCGCCGCCGTGGCCTCGGGCGGCAGATCGCCCACCTGATCGCGCGAGAGGTCGGCCATCGTCAGGTCGATGTGGCTGAGGTCGCCGTCCTGGCAGAGCTTGCGGATCAGCGCGTACTGGTGTACGCCTGTTGTGAGCGAGCTGAGACCCGCGAGCGTGCCGCCGCCCACGCCGCTGCCGATGAGGTGACGGATCTCTCCGCCCTTGTTGGCCCAGAGGAACGACGTACCCGTGCCCATACTGACGACGACCGCGTGCTCCTTGCCCGAGAGGGCAAGGCCGCCCACGCCGACAGAGTGGAATTCTTCGACCTTGATGGTCTTCACGTCGTAGATATCGCCCTCGACATACGAAGAGCCTACGCCCGTGAGCGCGATGTGGCGGATGTCGGAGAGCTGGAGATGATGTGTGGAAAGGAAATTGCCCATCGCGCCGTAGAGCGAGGTGAGCGGATCGTCAGCCTTGACGCGCAGCATGTCGATGACGGAAAGATCGGGGGCAAGACCGACGATCTTCGTGCTCGAACCGCCGATGTCAATGCCTAAAATAACACCCATTGTGATGCTCCGTTTCTTTAGAAAGTCCCTTTATCATAGGGGACGCAATGGATAAAGTCAAGTAAAAAGCGGAAAAAGGGCGGAAAGCCTTGCTTTATTTTGGTATGCAGGATATAATGCACCTATTACAAGGCGCGGCACAGTCCGCGCCGTGACACTATGAGGTGACTATGAAAACCGATCAGAAACTCAATATGACCATGCTCTGCGACTTCTACGAGTTGACTATGGGCAATGGTTACTTGAAAGCAGGGTTCCAGGATCGCATTACCTATTTCGACGTTTATTTCCGCTCGGTGCCGGACGGAGGCGGGTACGCCATTGCTGCCGGCCTCGACCAGCTGATCGACTATATCGAGGATCTGCACTTCGACCAGCAGGACATCGACTACCTGCGCGGGAGAGGTATCTTCTGTGAGGAGTTCCTCAACTATCTTGCAAACTTCCACTTCAGCGGCGACATTTACGCCGTGCCCGAGGGCACGCCCGTCTTCCCGAAAGAGCCGATGGTCGTCGTGCGCGCGCCCGCGATCGAGGCGCAGCTGCTTGAAACGTTCGCGCTTTTGACCGTGAACCATCAGAGCTTGATCGCCACCAAGGCCAACCGCATCGTCCGCGCCGCCAAGGGCCACGCCGTGATGGAGTTCGGTTCCCGCCGCGCGCAGGGCTCCGCCGCCGCCATCGACGGCGCTCGTGCTGCCTATATCGCTGGCTGCTGCGGCACTGCCTGCACCATCTCCGACCAGCTCTACGGCACGCCCGCGCTCGGCACGATGGCCCACGCCTGGGTGCAGATGTTCGACACCGAATATGATGCATTCGCGACCTACTGCAAATACTATCCGCAGAACGCTGTCCTGCTCGTCGACACCTATAATACCTTAAAGTCCGGCATTCCCAACGCCATCAAGGCGTTCAACGATATCTTGAAGCCGCTCGGCATTAAAAAGTGCGGCATCCGCCTGGACAGCGGCGACATCGCCTATCTTTCCCGCAAGGCGCGCAAGATGCTCGACGAGGCGGGCTGGACGGAGTGCACCATCACCGTTTCGAACTCGCTCGACGAGTACCTCATTCAGGACCTCTGGATGCAGGATGCGAAGATCGACGCCTTCGGCGTCGGCGAGCGTCTCATTACCGCCAAGAGCGAGCCGGTCTTCGGCTGCGTCTATAAGCTCGTCGCAGTGGAGGACAAGGACGGCAATATCGTCCCCAAGATCAAGATCAGCGAGAACGTCGGCAAGATCACGACACCGCACTTCAAGAAGCTCTACCGCTTCTACGGCCGTGACACCGGCAAGGCCATCGCCGACTATCTGACGGTCTACGACGAGACCGTGGACGACAGCCAGAATCTTGAGATCTTCGACCCCGACGCCACGTGGAAGCGTAAGGAAGTCTATCACTTCGAAGCGCGCGAGCTGCTCGTGCCCATCTACCAGAAAGGCAAGCTCGTCTACAAGCGTCCCGGCATCGAGGAGATCAAAAAATACTGCGCCGAGCAGGTCGATACCCTCTGGGACGAGGTCAAGCGCTTCGATAACCCGCATAACTATTATGTGGACCTCTCGCAGAAGCTCTACGACATCAAGACCGAGCTTCTGAACGAGAAGAACGAGCGCTACGAGAAGAACTGAGGAAAACAAAAAATCAAAAACAGGGAACAGCCAACAGGAGGGGACTGAGACTGCGATGAAGGGATTCCAGATTCAGCAAAAGGGCGAGCGGCGCATTTCTGCGGCGCTGCGGATCATGCTGGTCGTCGTCCTGCTTGCGGTGCAGATCGGCTTTGTTGTCGCCATCTCCTACTTTATGCAGGAGTATCTGGCGCTGGCCTACGGCGTCGTACAGGTCGGCGCGCTGTTCCTTGCGGTGCATATCTACAATGAACCAGGTGAGCTTTCTTATAAGCTCATCTGGTTCATCCTGCTTTTGCTGGCCCCGCCGGTGGGTATGATTCTCTGGTTCCTCTGGGGCGGCGCGGCGCAGAAGCGCCATCTGCCGCGGAACACCAAGCGCTTTCCTGACGAGCCGGAGAGCGTGCGCATGCGCAGTGAGATCGCCGTCGACAAGCTCACGCGCCAGCTGCCCGCTTGGTCGCGCACGGCAAACTACCTCTGTCGCCGCGACTTCCAGCTCTATCAGAATACCTCTGTCACGTACCTGCCCGAGGGCGCGATTTTGCTGCGTAATCTCATCGACCGCGCAGCCAAGGCTGAGCGCTTCATCTTCCTTGAATACTTCATTCTGGCTGAGGGAAAGCTCTGGGATGAGCTTGAAAAGATCCTCTGCGCCAAGGCGCGCGAGGGCGTTGAGGTCAAGATCATCTTCGACGACTTCGGCAACATCAAGCGCTTTTCCGGCGAGACGATCGACCGTCTGCGCGAGGTGGGCGTCGAGGTATTCATCTTCAACCCCGTGCACGAGTATGTGAACCGCCTGCACTTCAACTACCGCGACCACCGCAAGATCGCCTGCATCGACGGTGACGTCGCCTACACCGGCGGCGTGAACATCGCCGACGAGTACGCCAATATCATCGAGCGCTTCGGCTACTGGAAGGACAGCGGCGTATGTCTTGAAGGCGAGGGCGCCTGGGGCCTGACGGCAAGCTTTATCCGCATGTGTGTGAACCTCGGCGGCGTGATGCATAACGAGCACGACTATTACCGCCCCCATACGCCGGTCAAAAGCGAGGGCTTCTGCCAGCCGTTTACCGACGGACCGCAGAACAACCCCGACAATCCGGCCGAGGATGTGTTTCTCCAGATGATCTCCGGCGCGCGGCGTTTCCTCTATATCACGACGCCGTACTTCATCCCCGATGAGAGCCTGATGCGTGCATTGTGTATCGCGGGCGACGGGGGCGTGGACGTGCGGCTGATGCTGCCGGGCAAGCCTGACCACTGGTACGCCGACTGCGTGGCGGAGTCGTACTTTGGCGAGCTCATCAAACACGGCGTAAAGGTATACCGCTATACCCCTGGCTTTTTGCACGGAAAAAGCATTATGGTCGACCGCGAAGCAGCCTTTGTTGGCTCGGCGAATATGGACTACCGCAGCTTTGAGCTCGACTATGAGTGCGGCGTGATGGTCTACAGCGCGCCGATGATCGAATCGCTGCTCGAGGATATGGATATGATCGTCGACCACAGCCGTCTCGTCACAAAAGAGGAGTGGGCTAAGCGCAGCGTACTGCGCCGCGTGTTCGAGCCGCTGCTGCGCTTGTTTGCCATCTGGATGTGACAGGAAAGTGGGGAAGAGGCAGGAATTTTCCAAATTTTGATTTTTTAGAAAATTTCCTGTTGACAAATGCAAAGTTCCTGCTATAATAACATTTGTTCGCTGAACGACACAGCGCGGCGAACAGCGCAATATAGCGGGATTGTGTAATGGTAGCACAGCGGACTCTGACTCCGTATGTGAGGGTTCGAATCCTTCTCCCGCTGCCAGCAAGAGGTCTGAAACCAAAGGGTTTCAGACCTCTTTTCTCGTTTCTGACCCTTTATTTGACCCTTTAACCGTTTTGGGTCTTTCCATAGACAGTGCCCCGCATATAGGCTTCCATGCGGTTTGCACTGTCTTGTTTCATTTTTTCAGAGACATGGCCATACACATCCAGCGTAAATGCTGCCGTTGCATGGCCAAGATTTGACTGCACGGTCTTCACATCATCACCGTTCTGAAGGCAGAGCACTGCATAGGTATGGCGCAAGCTATGGACATTCGCCTTCTCCGCACCGATTTGCCTTGCGATCTTTTTGAAATGTGCGTACACCGTCTGCGGGCAGTAGTGGTCACCAAACTCTGTCGTAAAGACAAACCACGTTTTCTGCTCCTCTACAGAATTCCATCCATGCCATGCTGGGCCAGCTTTCATACGCCGCTCCACCTGCTCCCTCTTCTGCTCTTTCAGCATAGTCATCAGCATCGGCGGCGGAGTCAGCAGACGCTCTTTGTCATTCTTAAGGGACGCCAACGTATAACCACCTGCTTCCTTGGTACGCTTTAACATCTGATGATAGACACGGATCGTACCTCGGTCAAAATCGATACAGTCCCATGTCAGGCCAATCGCTTCCGACTCTCTTACTCCGCTGAAGAGTATGAACTTCAAAATGGCACGATAGCTGTCCTGTTCGACCAACACTGAAAACTGTTGAATTTGCTTGTCGGAAAGAGTCTCAATTTCTTTTTGCTCTTTGCGTGGGAGAGTGGTCAACTGTGCCGGATTCGAGCGGATCATTTCATTCCACACTGCTTGATTCAGTGCTTTGCTGAGGACACCGTGCACATTGCGGATGGTTTTTGCTGACAGCGGTTTTTCACCATCTTCTCCTCGATAAAGTCGGTTATACAGCGTTTGGATCATGTGTGGCTTCAGGTCAGACAATCGGTATTTGCCCATGTACGGAATGATGTGATATTTACAGGCGATTTTGTAATTCCGTATTGTACCGTATTTTTTATCGCCCATGTATTCGTCCAGCCAGATATTAAGCCATTGTTCGAGCGTTGTTTTATCCTGTGGGATATACGTTCCGCTGTCAATCTCCGCGGTGATCGCCGTGAGTTTTTGCCGCACTTCCTTCTGCGTTTTGCCATAGACGGATTTTTGAATCTGCTTTCCCGTTCCGGGATCGATGCCAAGGGTATAGCGTGCCTCCCAGCGTCCGTCAGGGCGCTGGCGGATTGTGCCGCCGCCCTTGGCTCCTTTTGTCATTCGTGTTGCCAATGTTTCCTCCATTTCTTCTGAAATCATAAAACGGCCAGTCAGTCCGTTGTTTTATCGCTGTTTGTCGCTGTCGAGCCATGCGACAAAGTCTTCGAGCGGCAGCTTGCCCGCTATGCAGGCGTCGCGCTTTTCCCGCGCCGTCTTCGACCATGCGGTGAACTCCGCCTTGCTCATCGTTCCATACCGCACACGGGCGTTGTGGGCCTTGTAGGAGCGTGTAAATTCCCTCGCGGCAGGATTCTTCATTTGCCTGCTCTGATACTGCACGACGGCTCCCATTTGGCGGCAGGTCTTTTCCGAGCCTTCCATCAACCGTGTGCAGTAGTCCTGCGTGATGTTGCCGGTCACAACAAAGTATCTGCCGCAGTTTTTACACTTGTGGATCGGGAGCGGCAGGCGGAGACAATAGGCTTTCAGGTAGTTGTAGAGGTCTCGCACGGTGTTGGGATAGAGCACCTCGCGCAGTGCTGTCCTGATGCCACGCTCGCGCAGCAGCTCTACGCTGTAATGGTAGGCGCTGTCATACGCCGGACCGTCCAGCATGACCTCCTCGGTGGCAAGCTCGCCGTACCTCATATCGTCGAAGCGGAGCAACGCATCGTAGTGCGCCTCGCGGTATCTCTCTGCCGTGGAGTAGTCCGGCTGATAGCGGTCGTTCAGGCATCGTTCGATCAGCGCCTTTGCATCGCTGACGATGGCTTCAAAATCGTTGGCGAATGAAAGGACAATCGCTGCGTCAGCATCCTGACCGTGCGCGTATGTCGATTCCAGCTCGCTCAGCTCCTTTACGAGCAGCCCAAAGAACGGATGCACTTCGCAAAGCGGCAGCGACAGCTTCAGCAGCTTCCTCCATGCGGCCTCGTCCTTTTTCGTTTGTACCAGCTTATTGATCTCAGATAATACGCAATAGGCCTCGTAAAAGTCCGCATCGTAAAGGTCAATGAGACATTGGCCGAGATCCTGCGTTTGATCGAGATAGGTTATGCGGCTTCCCAGCGTCTTGTCATACAGTGCAAAGCATTCTTTTCGTTCCGGGGTGATGTAATACTGGAATTCCATATGTTCGGGAAAGACCATAGCTGCCCTCCTGTTAGATATATCAAAATAGATGCAGAAAATTATCTATTGACTTTTCCGCACCAACATTATACAATCATACCATAATAGTTACATTGTGTATTATAGTCTTTATAGTCCATAATGTCAACTACAATTTTCGAGGAGGTCACACATGAACAACAACTACGAAAATCTGCCTACGGTGCTGAATGCCAATCAGCTCGCGGCGGCGCTGGGCATCTCCCGTGCAGGAGCGTATCAGCTCCTCAACACGGGGACGTTCCCCACGCTGCGTATCGGCAAGCGGCTGCTTGTGCCGAAGGACAAGCTCATTGAATGGATCGAGCAGAACACCGGAGGTGGCCATGTGGGAGGATAAAGAAACGACTGCCCCGATTCCATCTGTTGCACCAGATGGGGAGCAGCCGTCTGCGCTTGCACGCACAGTCAGTATAACAGAGATTGAAGAAACGCACAAGCAGTTTGGAAAGATCCAGATCATGACCATGCCGGAGCTGATGGAAACACGCTTTCGCGTCCGCCCGGCAGTCATCGACGGACTGCTGCCGGCGGGGACTTACCTCCTCGCCGGTGCGCCGAAAATCGGCAAGTCCTTTCTCGTCTTGCAGATGGCCTATCAGGTGAGCATGGGAACGCCCTTCCTCGGCTTTTCTTCCCGGCAGGGTACGGTTTTGTATCTTGCCTTAGAGGATACCTGTGAGCGATTGCAGAAGCGTCTGGCACAGATGACGGAGCAGGACAGCGAGCACTTGATCCTCTCCGTCTTTTCCGAAACACTGGACGAAGGCTTGACGGAACGGCTGAGCGACTTTTGGAGTGAGCACACGGACACGGTGCTCATCATTATTGACACGTTACAGCGGGTGCGGAGCCGGACGCCGGATGGCGGCAGCTATGCCGCCGATTATGATACGCTGGCAAGGCTGAAAGAGTTTTCCGATACCTTCGGCGTCACCGTGCTGGTCGTTCATCACACGCGCAAGGAGGGCGCGGAAGATGTGTTCAACACCATCTCCGGCACGAATGGCTTGATGGGCGCGGCAGACGGCGCGCTGCTCCTACATAAAGATAAGCGCACAGCCTCGGACGCTGTTTTGGAGGTGGTCGGGCGTGACCAGCCGCAGCTCCGACTGCATCTCCGGTTTGCTGCTGCGCATCTATGCTGGGAGCTGCTCGAGGCGGAAACAGAACGTTACAGAGAACCTCCATGCCCACTGCTCGAAGTTCTTTCTCGGCTGGTAAACAAAGGAAACCCGTCGTGGAACGGCACGGCGACGGAGCTTGCGCAATGTCTTTCCAAGATGGACAGCAGCCAAAGTTTCACGCCCAACTGGATCGTGCGGACGCTGAATGTGCAGCAGGATACGCTGCTGCGGAAATACGACATTCGCTATGTTGCCCAGCGCACAAGAGAGGGCAAGAGCCTTTCGCTGCGGTGGGACGGTGTACGGTAATGTACGGTATGTACGGTAAAAATGGGAGTGGGGGTATCCCCTCAAAATACCGTACATTATCGGGCATACCGTACACCGATAAGGTCATTTTCCGTGCCGTGAGGCGGCGGGAAATGACCGCTTAAGGGAGTCCAGAGGGAACGGCTGGCACACGACTTTGGCACAAAGTCTAGTGTGTTATACCCATCACGACGGGGGACGGGAAAACTGCGCGGGGACGCCGCTCCCCGCGCAGCTTTGACCGGGCCGAAAAAGAAGAACGACAGATGACGGTATCGTCATCTGTCGGGCGCACTTTTTCAGAAAGTCGTGGTGGGGATTTTCCGCTCCCTCGTCCCCAAATACGACAAAGGAGGAACAGTGATGGCTTACGCCATTTTACGATTTGCCAAGCATAAGGGCGGCGCGTCCAAGGCGCTGAGCGCCCACCACGAGCGGACAAAAGAAGTTTACGCCAGCAATCCGGATATCGACGCGGAACGCACGAAGCAGAATTTCCATCTGGTCACACCTCGTTGGAGTTACGAGCAGGAGATCCGGCACCGCATCAGGATGGCGGGCTGCCGCGTGCGGAAAGACAGCGTAAAATTTGTAGACACGCTGGTGACGGTCAGTCCTGAGTTTGCAAGGGTGCATGAAGCAGAAATGCCGGAATACTTCAACCGTGCATTTGACTTCTTGAAAGAGCGCGTGGGCGAGGAAAACATCATTTCTGCTGTGGTACACATGGATGAGAAAACACCGCATATGCACCTGTGCTTTGTGCCGCTGACGAAGGATAAGCGGCTGTCTGCCAAAGAAATTCTCGGCAACAAGAAGCGCATGATCCAGTGGCAGGACGATTTCTACGCCTGTATGTCGGAGCGGTGGCCGGAGCTGGAGCGCGGCGCGCCCGCCGTGGAGACCAAGCGCAGGCACCTGACGCCGCAATGGTACAAGAAAGTGACCGCGATGGACGCCAAGCTGGAGAAGCTAGAAACGGCTTTGAACGGCATCAATGTGCTGAATGCGGGCAGAAAGCGCGAGGAGGCGGCAGCACTGCTCAAACAGCTCTTGCCGGAGGTGGAGTCCTTCCAAGCAGAGATCCAACGGATGCAGGAGGCCGTGTCCCTTTCGCTCTCAATGCAGCGGCGCAGCGACGAGGAGAGAGATACGCTGAGAGACGAGCTGACCGCCGAGCGCCGCAAGAAATACGAGCAGCGTGCGAAGATGGAAGTACTGACAGCGCGCTGCAAGCGCGCAGAAAAGCTGCTGGGGAGGCTGCCGAGGGAAACATTAGAGCAACTCGGACTTGATTTCAAGCAAAATAATATTTGATTTGAACATAGTGTTTAGGAAGCCTTGTAATTATTGTGTATATGGGGCTTTCGAGAAAATAGAAAAGAGCAAGATGATCGGCTACAATCATCTTGCTCTTTTCACCGTTGTATTAATGTCTTGCGCTTTTAAGGAGATCGGCGTGGATGGAGAACTCTGTATTATAGCAGGGAAAACAGCGGCCAATGAGCCATAATATATAAGTTGCTCCTTATCGGAGGGAAACTTCTTGTAGGAGATGCGGGAGATGTTCATGAGAGATGTTCTCGCTGATGCTGTTGCCGCCCCAGGTGCCGCCGCCGAGGGTCGTGGTCGGGTTCAGGCCGTTGTCCATCGCGCCGCCGGGGCCGGCACCGCCGACCTGATTGACGCCATAACGGGAAACATTCACGCAGGTGGATTAGGCTTTGTCAACGGCTTTATTGCTGCATAACATGGAGCCGTCTCTGCGGAAAATGCCAAAGCCGGTAACAATATAAATTGCCGCGGTGATAAGCCCCAGATAGCTCAGCGGGCAATAGAGCAGATAACTCCAAGAGGAAACGCCAAGAGCACCTGCAACATAGACGGAGAAAGTGCTCCAGGGGATTAGGGGCGCAGCGGTAGTGCCCGTGTCTTCCAACATGCGCGAGAGGTTGCGACGATCGATGTCATATTCATCGAAGATAGGACCCATCATGGGGCCGACGATCGAGAAAGTGACAAAGTAGGAACCTGTCAGAGCATACAGCAGGAAATGCAGAACATAGGAACTGGCTAGCACGCTCCTGCGGCCCTTGGCGATCTTCTTGATGATATCGCAGAGCATTTCAAAGACACCGCAGGATTTCAGCGCACCGCTGAACAGAGCGGCGGCAATAATAACAGCGATGGTGGACATCATGTTCAGCAGGCCACCGCGGTTTACCATGGAGTTGACAATGTCGGAACCGGTGTCCACAGAGAAGCCATTAGCACAGATACCAACAATTTCCTTGAATCCACGGCCCTGAATGAGCGCAGCCACAACACCGCCGGCAAAGATTCCGATGCCGAATGTGGGGATCGAGGGCTTTTTCAGTAAAATGAGTACCACGACCAGAATGGGCGGCAGCAGAGACAGAATATTCATATTAAAGTTTGCAGACAGGGTATTCATGATCTCTGTGTAGCTCTCGGTAACCACAGAACTGCCCGTATGATTGATTCCTAAAATCGCATACATGACGATAGAGATGACAAAAGCCGGAACGGTGGTGTAGAGCATGGAAACGATGTGCTTATAAACATCGGTGCCGGAAACCGTGGGTGCAAGAATGGTGGTATCGGACAGGGGGGACATTTTATCGCCGATCAGAGCTCCTGTGACAACAGCGCCGATCGTGTACATTTCATTAACGCCAAGGCCCTTAGCGACACCGATCAGGGCGATACCCATCGTGCCGATCGTACCCCATGATGTGCCCGTCATAATGGACATCAAGGAACACAGGATGCAGGTTGCCACCAGGAATATGCTGGGCGATAGCCACTTGAGGCCATAGTACATCAGCATGGGAACCGTACCGGCTGCCATCCAGGAGCCAATGAGCATGCCTACCAGCATCATAATAAAGACACCGATATAGACAGTGTTGATTGCTTCACCGATGTTGACGGAGATCGTCTCCCACTTTGCACCGGTAGCCTGGGCTAAGAAAATTGTGATGATGCCCACGATCATCAGACTAACAGCAACATTACACTTAATAACGCCGACCATGGTGATCAGTGCAGCAACAGTACAGATAAGGATCAATGCGGGAGCCAGATAGGAAGTTTTCTTTTCTGTCATGGTTTTTTCCTCTTTCATTGTATTTCGGTCACAGAATATCCTGTGATCTGATTGTCTGCTGTTTTGCGCTTTGTTTCGAACAGAGAAAGTATTTGACGAACGGTAAATGATGATAGATAATTACATGACGCGCATATCAGATTATTATGAGGAAGGATTGCAAGGGGTCTTCGTAAGGGTTCTCTTGAATCTTAGCCGCTGCGGAGCTGCAACTCCGCAGCGGCCGTTTGCTATGCAGCGATAGGATCCAGGATGGAATTCAACATTTTGTTTTTTGATCCTATTTTATGGATTGCCAAACAGCACTTTATCCAACGCGTCGATGATGATCTTCGTGTTCTCCTCAGTGGTAGTGCTGATGCGAAGCCAATTGTTTAGCTTCCAGAGATGTCCCCCTCTTGTAACAACGCCGTAAGTCAACAACTGATTATAAACTTCTTTCACATCACGCTGCACATCAACAAAAATAAAGTTGGCATAGCTCTTGATATACTTAAGGCAGCGGCTTTCAAAATACTGTTCCATCATTTCGATAGACTTTCGATTCAGGGCCTTGCTGCGCTCAATATGCTCCTGATCTTCCAGTGCGGCCATACCGGCGGCAAGGGCAAAGCAATTTACACCAAATGTCAGCTTGGTACGATTCAGCGCCGCAGCAATCTCTTCATTTGTCAGTGCATAGCCAATACGCACGCCGGCAAGCCCTGCGATTTTTGAAAATGTACGAAGAATAATGAGAGTATCCCGCTCCTGCAAAAACTCTGTTGAGTCTCCATAATCCTTGCAAAACTGTGCATAGTCAAAATAGGCTTCATCGAGGACGATCGTAACATGCTTGGGAGTGTTTTTGATCAGCCATTCCACTTTGTCATGTGTCACAATGTTGCCGGTCGGATTGTTGGGATTGCAGATAAAAAGGAGCTTTGTTTTGTCGGTAACGGCTTTCAGCATGCCTTCTACATCCGTTTCAAAATCATCTTTTGTCGGGACGCGGACAGCAACGCCGCCAAGGAAGCCCGCTTCAGTTGCGTATTTGTTGTAGGTGCTTTCAGAAACAACAATTTCGTCGCCATCGTTGATAAAGCACTCGGCGAACATCTTTAAAAGCTCCGTACCGCCATTGCCGAGAACAACGTTTTCGACCTTTAAGCCATGCTTTTTGGCAAGCTTTGCTTTCATCTCATACCCGTAGTCATCCGGATAGAGATTCATGGTGTATGCCGCTTCCTGCACGGCTTTGATTGCCAGCGGAGACGGGCCAAGCGGGTTTTCATTCGATCCGGCTTTCACAAAACGGTCGATATGAAATTCACGTCTCATTTCATCTACGGACTTTCCGGGGATGTAGGCCGGTTTTGTTGCCACCTCGCGTCTGAAGAGTTCCTGTATCATAATTTGTTTCTCCTTGCCCTCTTTTAGGCGTAATCGAATTTTCCGTCGTTTTTTTCTTCCAGAACCTTGATCGCATGGTAGGTGTACTCCGCATAGGGAACCCAAATATTGTGCTCTCTTGCTTTTTCAAGCAGAGTCCCCAGCAGCATATCTACCTCTGTATGTCTCTTGTTGTCAAGATCCTGCAATGTCGAAAAGCGGGTCGCCGGAGCAAAAACCGCCTTTTTCGGGTCTGGCAGCACGAGGACTATCCCCAATGCTTCCGCAACATGCTTGACCTCTTGCTGCAGGTGAATTCGGATCGCTGCAAGATGCTCACTGTCAAAATAGGCACCGTATCCCACGCCGAAAATTGCCTGCGGCAGATTTCCTGAAACGTTGATCATCAGCTTCCGCCACTGCTCTTCCTCGATATTGGGAACTGCCTTGCAGCGGATTTGTGTTCCTGCAAAGAGAGATTCCAGCGCTGCCACGCGAGGTGTTTTCTCCACAGTGTGTTTTTCTCCAATCAACAGGCCCTCTGCCTTATCGGGATCAAAGAACGTAGATTGTCCCTTGCGCTGAACGGAAAACCGGATCATAGAGTAGAGCATGTGCTCGTCGCCAATGGCGGCAGCAATCTTTTCCTCGCTGTCTACTCCATTGAGCAGGCTGACCACCGTTGTATGCGGAGCGACGATCCTTTGAATCGTCGTAAGCGCATCCTGCAGGCTGTAATATTTTACGGCAACCAACAGAAGATCACACCCGGCAGCTTCCTCCGGCGATTTCACATTCAGCTTAAAGTGCTGCCCATTGATCGTCATTCCGTTGCTGCGGAGACGTTCTGCACGTTCGCCGTCGGCGACCACGCAAAAGCGATCTCCCAATGCCTCGGAGAGCCCCCAGATAAAGTAAGACCCGATTCCGCCGGCACCCAAGAGCGCAACGGTCTCAATTTTCATCCTTTTTCTCACTCTCTCCGTTAAACTCAGGCATTTCGCTGGCCATCACGCCACCGATAATGTAACGGTTCTGCGGCAGCTCGTCAACAATAACGCGAACCTGCTTCGGCTTCGTTTCAAAGTTTCGGATCAGGACCTCCGAGACCTCGACCATTGTCTTTTCGATCAGTTCTTTCGGCTTGCCCATCGGCATCTGAATATTGCACATATACGGCATTTTATTTCACCTTCTTTGAAAAATCTTTCGGCTTGCCATCGATCATCAAATGATGTCCGGCCCAGTTATCCAGCAGATGGCAGCGCACATCCTGCTTTCTGCACCCAAAATTCTCGCTGAGAATGTCAGATACCTTGTCCATCAGGGCATTTTTTGCCTCAAGGCTGCGGCCGGGACCGCAGTTGAATACAACGGTCGGCAGCAGAGCCTCTGCCGGTTTTCCGCCCTGATAGATTTTTTCGGGGTCAGATTCATAAACACCCACATGCACCATTGTCGGCAGAGTATTTTCCAGGATGTCTGCCGTAGCTGCATTGATCTCCCGCAGAGACTTTTCCATAGCTTTGTCATCCAGTCCGCGGGGCATGTACACACGGTAAAATGGCATTTTTAGATTCCTCCTTATTTAATAATCCGTCTCGATGACGTTGTATTTGATCTCACCGCGATAAATCGTCGCCAGCGGGGTGAAGCGTACCGGACCGGAATATGTCAGGCCAAACGCATCACGGAACGTGTGCTCCCCCTCATCGATATCCATGATCGTGATATTGGCGGGAAGGCCGCGCTGCAAGCCGACTTCAACATTCTTCATCAGCTTTGCCGGTTCAACGGTCACCTTTCTCAGCACCTCGTCGACGCTCATGCCCATGGCAACGCACTCGCCCATGTGGACATGCAGACGGCTCGTATAGGGATCGTTGCTCAGGCATGTCAGATCGTCGGAGATAATATCCGGCACAAACCCCTGATCAAACGCCGCGCGGGCAACTTCGGAGCTCCAGTTGCGTGAGCCGCGGGAAGAGCTGAACAGAACGCCGCGCTTTTTGGCTTCCCAAGCCTCGGGATAAACCTTTCCGTTCTGATCGAGAATATTGCCTTTGTTGTAGGTGTGTTCAAAAACATCACCGGGGTTGAAGAAGTTGATAAATTCCGGCAGCAGCGCGTCGGGATTTGCCACATGGACAAACATCCGGCATCCAACATAGTCGCAAGTCTCGCGAGCCTTTTTCATAACAGCCAGCGTCAGATCGTGTTCGGGAGAGTCATTGTGCCCGATGAGGACCTTAATGCCCACAAGACAGTCGGGGTTACTCTCGAAAACCGCTTTGATTTTGTCCTTATCGACCTCTTTTTCCAAATCGGTATAGCGGGCAATTCCGCCGCGGCAATCCGTCTGGCTGGAAAGGCCTAACGCCACATTGACCGGAAACGGGGCATCGTCAATGTACTGCCGGCGCAGGCGGTTGAACGAGCCGGCGGCGTTGCTGCCAAGATCGATCAGTGCGACGATGCCGCGCTTCCACACCTCGTCCATCGGATAAGAGAAGGGAAGACCGGGCAAAACATGCGCATGAGCGTCGATCAGGCCGGGAATCACATATTTTCCCTCTGCGTCGATCACGCGCATTCCGCATACCTTCGGGCGTTCCGGCTCAAAGATCTCTGCAATGCGGGAGCCGTAAATACCGACATTTTTCTTTTCCTTTACGCCGCTGACCGGATCCCACACGGTTCCGTTCTTGATCAGCACATCGTAACAGGTTGGATTGAATCCCATTGATGATCCTCCTTAGTCCATTTTATTCGCTGCATCGGGCGCTTTTTCAAAATTGACGCGAATGCAGCCGAGGTGGTCGCTGTAAATTGCTTCAAATGTATCGCCGGGCTGAGCCATGATCCCACCGGTAAAGGAACCGGACAGGATCAGTTCACCGGCCTTGAGCGGCATCCCGACATCGAGCATACGGTTTGCCAGCCAGATCACTCCCTCGGCGGGATGCCCCATCACGCCAGAGCCTGTACCGGACAGGCTCTGGATCCCGTTATGGAACACCGTCAGGCCGACTTCATCCAACGGGATATCATAGGGACGCACGATCGTATCACCGAGGATGTAGCTGTGGAAAAAGGCGTTATCGGAAACATTGTCGCAAATGTTGCCATAAAAGTTGTGATATCGCTTATCCACAATCTCGATGGCAGGACAGATATATTCCGTTGCATCCAGAATGTCGTTCCTTGTAAGATCGCGGCGATCAAGATCAGAATTGAGCTTGAACAGCAGTTCAAATTCGACCTTGGGAATAATGCTCTTGCCATAGGGAACGGTATGACCGTTAAAATACTGTGCTTCTGCAAAAAGGAAGCCGTAATCCGGCTGGTCGAGGTTCGCCTGCTGTCGCATTCCTTTGCTGGTCAGGCCGATCTTGCGGCCGATCACGTGCCGGCCGGCGGCCTCATGGCATTTTTTCAGTTCCATCTGAATGGCGTAGGCGTCCTCAATTTTAATGTCGGGATATTCCAACGAAAATGCGCCCACCGGCTGATTTGATTCGTAGGCGTCAAACAGGCGCTTGCCCAGAATGGGATATAACGATTGATCCATGTGAACTTCCCCTTTCTCAGACAACTTCAATTTCTACCGAGCCAAGCTTGGAAAACACAGTCTTGATATGATGTCCGCGTTCGATCTGCGTGGCTGTGGTAATGCTGCCGGTCATAATCATCATGCCGGGCTCCAGCGTCCGGCGCTCCTGCTCCCAGAGGAGGTTGGCCAATTCTGCAACCGCTCTGGCGGGATGCCCGAGAATTTCGGCGCCGGTTCCGTAAGCCATATCTTCCCCGTCAATGTAGAGCGTTGCACCAAGCTGCGTCAGATCTAAGCCATAGGGATCGATCCGCCGTGCGCCAAGCACAAAACCGGAGGCAGAGATATTGTCCGATACGACGTCCGGCCCGGTGAATTTGAAGTTTTCATAGCGGCTGTCGATGATTTCAAAAGAAGGGACGATATACTTTGTTGCGCTCAGTACATCCGGTACGGATACGAACGGCCCTTTCAACTCTTTGGCGAGAATAAATGTGATCTCACTTTCCAGCTTCGGATGAATGAAGCGGTCAAGCTCAAAACGGCCCTCGGGAAGCTGATAATGCTCGAACAGCCTGCCGTAGCTCGGCATTTTAGACCCCATCTGGCGGCGCTTGGCCAAGCTTGTCGCACCCATTTTGTACCCGATAAGGCGGTGTCCCTCCGAAAGGACAAGCTGTTCGCGCAGCGCCTGGATATGATACCCCTCTGCGCGGGTCAGCTCAGGAAATTCCTTCGTGATCATTGGGATCTCACGATTCTCTTCCTGCGCCTTCAGCGTGCGCTGTGCAAGCTCCTGATACTGCACTTCTGTCAATCTGCATTCCTCCTTAAAAGCATTTCTGCTGATTGTTGACTGTGGAGTTTCCTCAAATGTTGCTCCTGATCTGTCCCATCAGGCCCTTTAACTGCGAAACCATCAGCTTAATATCGGTTCCGAGCGTCACGGCCTGAAAACCGCGGTGAAAATATTTCGGCACGTCGTCAGGGTTCGTCGTATACATGATCGCAATTTTTCCTGCCGCTTCTACTGCCGTATAGATGCGCTCGACGGCAGACTTGAATTCCACCGTGTCGAATACGCCGGGATTGCCCAGCGCGACAGATAGGTCGTAGGGGCCGATAAAAATGCCGTCTATTCCTTCAACACGGACGATCTCTTCAATGCTTTCAAGGCATTCCTTCGTTTCGCACTGGGGAAAAATCAGCGTTTCGCGGTTGCAGACGTCAAAATAGTCTTTCAGGCCATGATCGGCAAAAGGCTCGTAGCCATAGCCGCCGTTGATGCCTACCGCTACTCCGCGGGAACCAATTGGGAAATATTTTGCATAAGCAATGACGTTCCGAACTTCTTCAATCGTGCGGATCTGTGGAATAACCAGGCCGTGCGCACCGGCTTCCAGCATTTTCAAGATAGCCGGCCGGCTGCAATCCTTTACTCTGACGAAGGGTGTCAGTTGATGGAGTTTTGCGGCACGAACCAGATTTTCTGTTGTCTCTGTTTCCACCGTTCCGTGTTCTGCGTCAATAATGATAAAGTCAAGCCCTGTATAGGAAAGAGCCTCTACGGCGTTTCCGATCGTCAGGAAAGAAAAGGTTCCCAAACACTTCTCCCCTGCACGAACCTTTTTCAAAAAGTAATTTTCCATTTTATCGCTCCAAAGTCACAAAGTTTTTTCCACTTTTGCTTTTCGTTTTGTATGGTTTGATTTTAACTTTACAGCAGTGAAATGTAAAACAGAAATAAATTTGATATTCACAAAGAATTATTTGTGTGATAAAATACGGGGTAAGAAAATTGTCAAATATGACGTATCTTGTGTGGGAAGGTTCGACAATGAACATCAGTCTGCGTTATTTTTTAGTGGTTGCAGAAGAAATGAGCATCAGCAGGGCGGCTGAAAAATTATTTGTCACACAGCAGTGCATCAGCAGCCATATCAAGAAGTTAGAGCAGCTCTACCAGGCGGAGCTCTTCATCCGGCGTCCAACGTTTCAATTGACCCCTGAAGGGCAAGCTCTGCAGCGAAATCTGCTCCGCCAGCGTATTCTGGAGGATGCGTTATCTGATGAGCTGGAGGAACTGAAGGCGCAGCGCATAAATCGGATCCGCCTTGGCATTCATAATACTAGGGCAAGTATCCTTCTTCCCGCAGTTATTCGCGATTTTCGCAGGGAATTTCCCAATGTTCTGATCGAGATCTATCAGGGCAACACCAGTACGTTTGAAACATTGCTGTTAGATGGAAAACTTGATATTTTTCTGGCCACCGACACGGCGGAACTGCCGGAATTCCGTTGCACATTTTTGCAAAGGGAGCCTATCGTTCTTGTTTCGTCCGCCAGTTTTTTAAAAGATCATGGGATGGAGTCGACAATTACTTCTCATACGATTTCGCCCTCCCTGATATCACGGTTTTCTTTCATCAGCAGTCCGGAAAACAGTTACCTGCAGTCGAAAATCGACAACTGGCTCTTGAAGCAAAAAATTTCAATTCAAAAGCAGATCGTTGTCGGTACTTATCAGATCCAATTGATGTTGGCTGCCCAAAATGTCGGTGCCTGCTTCTGCCCGCAGATGTTTTTGAAGATGGTGCATGAGCTGAATCAAAACATTTCCGAAAATGACCGTCTGGTCCCCCTCTTGGTGGATGGGTTCGACCTTTCCACAGAATTGTCGATCATCACACATCGGGACGCCTACCAATCCATCGTTTTGCAGCGGTTTTCAGAGATTTTTCAGCAGGCAATCTCTTTGTCGCTCAGTAAAAATGTTCAGCAGAGTATGTGAGTGGGGGCAAGTTTAAGATATCTCCAATCATGCAGCAGACCTTTCTTAGGCCTTGATTTTACCCTTATTTTGACCTTTAGCAGGTCACCTCCTATAAAGCAGCCGGCCTGACTGGTATCATGTTTTATAATTTCGGAACGAATTATCACATAATTTGATGCAATTTGTTGCAAAAGGGGAATTTTCTTGAATTCTTTTTGTTTGTGCCCAGTGCGTCAGTTGAGGTTGCTGACTTGGATGCCTGCATGATTCCGCTCGCCAAGAAGTTTCCCGAGAACTACATTGGAGTGAGCGGTGTGCACTTCAAAATTGAGGAAGGGGACAGTGCGCTGCGAGAAGCAATTTATGCAGTAATCATCGCGCTTGCTATATGTGATTTCCATTTTTAACCTTATTCCTTTCTCGAAATTTACCCTTGTTTTTACCCTTTATAGAATTGAATTTTATAAAACAACCGGACTGACTGGTACAGATTGTTTTACGTTTCAGACCGTTTTACACATAATGGTATGGGAAAAGGTGATAAAAACACCTGAGTCGCTGTTCGAATCCTTCTCCCGCTGCCAAAGAACTGTAGCCAAAAGGTTGCGGTTCTTTCTTTTTACTGCGTGATTTAGGCACTTTTGACGCAGAAAAGTTGCATTTGCGTTTTCGTAGAATACGTTTTACCCCTAAGTTTACCCCAATTAAAAGTTTTACCTCTTAACGGGGACAAAAGCAGCTCCGCCAATGATGATATCGACGGAGCTTTTTTCATGCCTTTTTGAGATTTTCAAAATAGCCCTGCATCCGGGCGGCGCTGTCCTCCTTCATGCGCTCTGAGACGTGACCGTAAACGTCCAACGTAAAAGCGGCGGTCGCATGGCCGAGATTTTCTTGCACGGTCTTCACGTCGTCACCGTTTTGCAGGGAGAGCACGGCGAAGGTGTGGCGCAGATCATGCACACGGGCGTCCGGCGCTCCTGCTTTGGCTGCAATCTTCTTATGATGTGCATAAAGACGCTGTGGGTGCAGGTGGTCGCCGAGCGCATTTGTGAAAACGAGCCGACAGGCGGCGTACTGCTTGGCGGGGTCTATCTAGTCCTGCCAAAGATCACCGGCCTGTAAACGCCTTTGCGCCTGCTTGGAGCGAACGGCGCGCAGCATATCCATGACGAAGGGAGCGGGGCGCAAGATGCGCGTCTTGTCGTTTTTGAGGGCGGCAAACTGGAAGCCGCCAGCCTCGGCGGGGCGCTTCTGTAACTGCTTGCAAATCTTGAGCGTGCTTTTCTTGAAGTCGACACAATCCCATGTCAGCCCCAGCGCTTCGGCTTCACGCAGGCCGGTAAAGAGAATTACTTTCAGAATATCTCCATAATCGTTGTCGGTATCCGCTGCGGCGAGATAAGACTTGACCTGTTCGTCGGTAAGCGGCATGATCTGCGCTTTCTCGACGCGGGGAAGGTCTACCATGTCACACGGATTGCGTGCGATGTAGCCCACCTTGACGGCCTGAGAAAGGGCCTTTGTCAGAACGCCGTGAACATTGCGCACGGTCTTTGCGTTGAGCGGTGCGGTCTCCGTGACGGCGACGCCGTCCTTTTTGATGATCTTGCCCTGCTTGTCCCGTTTTGGAACAATGCGGCCATTGGCGAGCAGATTGTTGTAAAAGCCCTGGATGATATGCGGCGTGAGTTTGGTGAGTTTCACCGCGCCGAGGGCGGGCTTGATGAGCCTTGGCGATATCGACCGTGCCACGGAGGAACTCGGCAAGCAATTCGATAACCTGCTGCAGGAGGCGAGCAATACGGTGAACGCAGAAGAGTATGCTGAACGATTCCGCGCGATCTCCGACATGATAGAAGAGCTGAAACGCCGGAAAGCCAATATCTTGCAGATCCGTCAGGAACAGGAGCAGATCGAGCGCCGCGTGCATGCAGCGACCGCAGTGATGAACACGATCCCTTCTGAACTGACAGAGTGGGATGACAGCATCGTTTATCAGATGGTCGAAAAGGTCAGTGTCCTGTCGAGAGAAAAGATCCGCGTGACATTTCGAGGTGGGACGGAGATTGAGCAGGTGGTCGATCAGCCGAAGAGAAGAAAGTTTGCATGACGCTTGCCCCTTGGGAGCAGATCGTGCAGATCTGCTAAGATCCAGCGGAAAAGGAAGTAAAGGAAAGAGCGGTGCAGCGCCGCTTTTTCCTTTGCGGCTTTGTAATTTATAGATTGTCTTGAGCCCTACGTAAGAAAATAGTATAATAAAATATGTAATATACTGGCAAGAAAGGTGAACAACCGAATCGAATGAGGAGCAAGATTATGTTTTCAGCAATTAAGTCTTTTGCCAAAAGAAACAGAGTCCTTTTTATTGATAGTTGCTGTTAGTATAACTTTATCGTATTACATATCATATGACATACCGGAACTGATTTCTGGTATTGAGAAATGGTACAAGCTATTTTCAGATTTGAGCATCGGGGTAATAATCAATTTCATATTTTATGTGTTTCAGGTCTATATACCGAGACGTGAAGAAGAGAAGGCGACTTTGCGAATCATTGATCCTGATTTAACTAAGATATGTCAGGGAATACAGGAAATACTGCTTGTAGCGCAGACCTATTTGCCCGGGTTTGAAAAAGGAAAGATTCATATAGCTGAGAGCTCAGTTTATTATATGAAGATGACGACGGCCGATGCGGGTGAAGGTTGGACACGGCATTTTGACCTATATAAGGATTTTAGTCAGCTAAAAAAAGGCGTCGTTGAAACGACGGATAGACTACTATCGTCAGCTTTGCTTCAGGGGTGTGATAAAGAAGTAGTTGAACTTCTGGGGAAACTACAGCGAAACGGCTTTTTGCAAGCACTCGAAGCTGCTGAAAATAATAAGTTTGACCCCGATTGCTACTATACAGATTTTGAAAATTGCTATTCAGATTTTTGCGCAGTATTTGAGGGGTTGAAAAGCTATGTTAGCGAGTACAAGGTGCAATATATCAGACCATTAACGCTTGCGGAAATTGCCTTTTTCGAAGCGCGAATGAGCCTTGCAAAACAAGCAAAGGGTGGGATTCCGCATATCTATATGAAAGGGTGCAACTGATAACATCGTAGCTGTATTTTCGAATTAGAGCGATACAAGAGTGAATTTCTTTTTAGCCGTTTTTTCTTTTTGGGGAACACTATATAATCTGAAAGAGGGTAATTTTATGAAAAGACGAAAACGAACGGCAACATTTATTTTATATGTGATTGTGATTTTTACCATTGCAGCTGGTTGCGGTAAGCAGAAAGAGCCGATTACAGATCAGCCTGCGCTGGAGGCGGTGGAATATTCCAACCTGACCGATGAGGATTCCAGAAAACAGCTTTCTGAGCTTCTCACGGATGCGGGAATCGAAGAATCCCGCATTGCTGCTCTACTGAATCGAGTGGAACAGTTTAACGCCAGCGTCAAGAGCGAATGGCTGACCGATGGCTTCGAGAGCGCCGCACCGACCGATACCAAGTATGATCCCTATGACATGCAGGATGAATGGGCGGCGGCAAACGGCAGCTTTCCAGGTTATAACTGCCGTATCACGGCCTTTGGCCTGTTCAGCGAATTTATTACAGCAGGGGCCGACCAGCCGGAGGTACAGGGCGAGGACTCGCTCTTTACCGATTTAGAGACAATCGACGCCGATCCTGACGCACTCTGCGGGGACAGCACCGCCAAATTCTGCGCGTTGTTCGCGCCGGTGAATGCCGCGGACAGCACAGAGGTCGAAGCACAGGTCAAAGCGCTTCAGGAGGGCTGGGCAGCCCGCGGCATCGCGTTTGCCGACAGCAAAGCGAGCATGATCTCTGTTGTCTTCCACGATAAATTCTCGGATGAGGACAACACGCTGTTCGTTGGTCATGTCGGCGTGCTGCTGCCTGCGGAGGACGGTTCACTGTACTTCATCGAAAAGGTGGCGTTCCAGGAGCCGTACCGTCTGGTGAAACTCCAGAACCGCACAGAACTGAGCGACTACCTGATGGAGAAATACGACACCTCTTGGGGTCAGGATACGACGCGCCCCTTCATCATGGAGAACGATACTCTGATGGACGGATACCGACCGAACCCTCTGGAGGAAACAAACCCTTAAAATAGAAACAGCAGCGGGATGGCATTGCCATTCCGCTGCTTCTACTTTACAGAACAGGCGCACAGCGCCGGAAAGGAGAAAGCCCATGAATATCCGCAAGCCTACAGATTACAGCATCCTATTTTCCGAACTGGACAGACTTATGGCTGAGCAGCTTTCACAGATGAATTTGTACTGCGAGATTGGTCGGCTGGTCAGCAGCAAAGCAGAGAAAGGCGCGGCTGTTGCGGCGTCCGAGTACCTGCAAATGACCTATCCTGCGGTCGAGGGCTTTTCTCCCCGCAACCTGCGCCGTATGCGCGCGTTTTACGCAGCCTACGAAGAATCCCCTGAAATCATGAGGCTGGCGATGAACCTCGGCTGGACGCAGAATGTGGCGATTTTAGAGCGGTGCAGCAGCAACGAGGAACGGGCGTGGTACATCCGAGCTGTGCTGCGCTTCGGCTGGAAGAAAGCAAAACTGCTGGAAGCCATAGATTCTCAGGCGTGGCTGCATTCTTCTCTCGACGAGCAAGCGGTTTCCTGCTATACTGGTGAAAAAGAAGCAACGCGGGAGAGCAAATGCAATGAAAAAGATACTCTTTGTGTGTCACGGCAATATCTGCCGCAGCCCGATGGCCGAGTTTGTGATGAAGGACTTGGTGAAGAAAGCAGGGCTTGCCTCACAGTTTCATATCGAATCGGCGGCAACCAGCCGGGAGGAGATCGGCAATCCGGTCTATCCCCCGGCACAGCGCAAGCTGGCGGAGCATGGGATCTCCTGCGATGGTCATGCGGCACGGCAGCTCATCAATGCCGACTACGAGAACTACGATTTGCTGATCGGCATGGACAGAGCCAACCTCCGGGATATGTACCGCATCTGCGGCGGCGATTTCTCTGGCAAGCTGCACCTCCTGATGGACTACACCGACCACTCCCGCGATGTTGCCGACCCGTGGTACACCGAAGACTTCGAATCGACTTGGCAGGATGTGCTGGCGGGGTGCCAGAGGCTGCTGAAAGAATTAACTACGAGGAGGTGCGGCGAAAATGGATAAGCTGGTCGTTCGTGGAACAGAAATCAACGTGCAGTGGGATCTCAAGCGAGATGATTTCCTCAGTTTGACAGACATTGCAAAAATCAAGGATAGTGATAATCCGCGCTACATTATTCAAAACTGGCTTCGCAACAGAAACACCATCGAGTTCCTCGGCGTGTGGGAAACACTCTACAATCCGAATTTTAACCGTGTCGAATTCGATGCGTTTAGAAGTCAGGCGGGGTTGAACAGCTTTGTGATGACACCGCAGAAATGGGTGGATGCGACTGGTGCCATCGGCATTGTTTCCAAGGCTGGTCGCTATGGCGGAACCTACGCGCATAAGGAAATTGCATTTGAGTTTGCCTCTTGGATCTCTGTGGAGTTTAAACTCTACTTAGTCAAAGAGTTTGAGCGCCTCAAGACCGAGGAGATGAAACAGCTCGGTTGGGACATCAAGCGCAACCTTGCCAAGATCAATTATCGGATTCATACCGATGCTATCAAAGAAAATCTGATTCCGCCGGAGCTGTCTGCGCGGCAGATTTCACTGGTCTATGCCAACGAAGCCGATGTCCTGAATATGGCGCTGTTCGGCATGACCGCTAAGGAGTGGCGTGATGCCCATCCGGATCTCAAGGGCAACATCCGTGACTATGCCAATGTTTCGCAGCTCGTGTGCCTGTCCAATCTGGAGAATCTGAATGCAGTGTTCATCAACGAAGGAATCCCGCAGACGGAGCGACTGGCAAAGCTCAACGCCATTGCCATCAGCCAGATGAAGGTGCTGACGGAGGATCACAGAATGCTGCAGTCCGATGAGGCGAAAGAAACAGAATCATAAAAATAAAAAATCCCGTGCAATAAATCGTCCTTTCCGTGCATTACACGGATGACAGGAGAAAAAAGCCCATGCTCAGTATGCTGATGACAACCGAATATGCGCCGGCGGAGGAGCGCCGCGAACTGCAGCGATTGCTCATCCGCGTTGCCGGTGGTGACCGTGACGCTTTGGCAGAGCTGTATCAGCGCACGCGCGCGGCGGTGTACGGCTTAGCACTTTCCTACCTTAAAAACGCGCACGACGCGCAGGATCTCACACAGGATGTCTATGTGCAGGTGTGGAACTGCGCGGAGCAATACCGCCCCACCGGCTCGCCCATGGGCTGGCTGCTGACCGTGTGCCGCAATCTCTGCCTGATGCGCCTGCGGCGCGAGGAACGTCATGCCGCGCTCAGCGAGGAGGAATGGGACGCCATTCCCGCGCAGGAGTGCGGACTGGACGCCGATGAGCGCACCCTTTTGCAGCAAGCGCTGGCAAGCCTTGCGGACGAGGAGCGTCGCATCGTGCTGCTCCATGCGGTCACGGGCATGAAGCACCGGGAGATCGCGGCACTGCTGGAACTGCCGCTTCCCACCGTCCTGTCGAAATATCACAGAGCATTGAAAAAGATGCGAATTTTTCTGGAAGGAGATGACGCCCGATGACCAATGAAAAAATGGAGCAGAGACTGGCTGCGGCGCTTGAAAAGACCGCGCCGGATGATGTGAGCGGCGTTCTCTCCCGCTGTGAAGCGTGGAAAGGAACGGTAATCAACATGAAAACGAAGAAACCGACAAAGAGAAAATGGACATCGCTCATTGCCGCCTGCCTTGCGGTGATGCTGCTCGGCGGAGGGCTGTTCTACCAGCGGGCAAACGCGGTGGCCTCCGTGGTATCGCTGGATGTGAACCCGAGCATTGAGCTGAAGGTGAATCGGAGCGAAAAGGTGCTTGTCTGCACCCCGCTCAACGAGGATGCAAAAGCCATCCTGGCGGATATGAGTAATGGAGCAGATCTCAAGGGCACGAAGCTCGATGTGGCGGTGAATGCCATTGTTGGCAGCCTTGTGCGAAACGGCTACCTCAATAGCATTTCCTCCGCCATCATGATCTCGGTGGAGGACAAGGATACCGCTCGCGCGGAAAAGCTCCAGCGCGAGCTGACGAGCACCGTGGACGGCGTTTTGCAGACCAGCGAAGCAAAGGCCGCTGTTCTGACGCAGACGCTGACGCAGGACGCGGCGCGGGAACAGCAGGCGCGGGAGAATAACATTTCTACCGGCAAGGCGGCGCTGGTGAACCGCGTTCTCACCATCAACCCGTCGCTCAAGTTTGACGCGCTGGCAAAGCTCTCGGTCGAAGAGCTCAAGGACCTCGCCGAAGCGGGCGCACCTGCCATGCCGATCGGTATGGATGCAGCCCGTACCGCTGCGGAGGAGTATGCCGGAACGACGGCGGTGGATTCCGTTACAGCGGAGGTCGATCCCGAACTCGACGAATCCCCTGCACACTACGAAGTAGAGCTGCAAACGGCATGGGGCGAGTTCGAGTATCTGGTGGATGCCTACACAGGGAAGGTGCTCAGCGGGCAGAAAGATTTATTGGCTGCCGTTTCCGCATCGAATGAAACGACGAAGCCCTCTGGTCAGAAGCCCACGCCGTCCGGAACGGTGCAGGATATCGGCTACGCCAAGGCAAAGTCCATCGCCCTGAACCATGCGGGCTTGAGTGAAAATCAGGCGTATGACATGGACATTGAGCTGGATGATGAGGACGGAACGCTCGTCTACGAAATCGAGTTCAAATCCGGCAATATGGAATATGACTACGAGATCGACGCAGCCTCCGGCACGATCCTCAAGCACGAGGCGGAGCTGGATGACTAACATCATAGTAGCCGAGAAAACAGGTAATAAGCAATAAGAAAAAGCCTTTACAAAACTCATAAAATCTGATATGTAATACCATCAAGAATTAAAAGAGAGGAGGGGCGCAAGTAGTCTGAGAAATATCCAGATTGTCGCACCATTCCAAAGGACCGCAACCGAAAGGTTGCGGTCCTTTTTTTATCCTGCTGTCTAATCGCTTTTTGTACAAAAAAGTCGCATTTGTGCTTTTATAGAACACGTTTCACCCCTAAGTTTACCCCAATGAAAGGTTTTACCCATTTTGCAGGAAAAGCGGACCGCGCAGTTCTTAAAATAAAGCCGCAAAGGAAAACGGTACGTTCGCCGTTTTCCTTTGCGGCCTTTTGTTAATAAATGCCTTGCTTACAGAACAAGAGAGGGTGCGGTGTAGACTCTTGCGGCCAACTCCTGATTGAGCATATACAGGCTCTTGGGGTCAGAGCCGAACAGCTCCATCTTGGAGATGAGATCGCTCGCGTTGGTTTCCTCCTCGCCCTGCTCTTTCACGAACCAGTCAAGGAACTGCATGGTGCGGAAATCCTTCACATCGTAGGCGGCGCTGTAAATGCCGTTGATGAGGCTGGTCACATATTCCTCGTGCGCCAGGCCTGCCTTCAGGACATCCATGTGGCAGGTGATCGAGGGCTCGGGTTTGTCGATCGCTTCCAGCGTCACCGTCTGGTTCTGGTTTTGCAGATAGGTGTAGAACAGCATGGCGTGGTCACGCTCCTCCTGCGCCTGGATCATGTACCAGTTGGCAAAGCCATCGAGTCCCTTGGCCTTGAAATAGTTAGAGAACTCGAGATAAAGGTATGCAGAGTAAAATTCCTTGTTGACCTGCTGGTTCAGCAGCTCGTGTACCGTCTTGTCCATAACGGATGATCTCCTGTGTTTTGAAATATAGTTCTGCGTTGAAAACGGGGAAATTACTAAAGACCTTATACCACAAATCAGGGCATAAGTAAATACATTCAGCGGCTGACCTGTTGTGATTCGTGAATCTGACTTGTTTGAGATGCGGCCGGCCTTTCCGGGACTTTTGCCTTTACAGGGGACGGCTCTGTGAATATAATGGTTGCAGATGAAAATTTGACAGCGCCGCGCAGAAAGCGGCGGCGCTGCGGTGAAATCGACAGGAAACGGAGATGTAATTATGCCCTGCACCACTGTACTGGCCGGTAAGCTGGCGACGAATGACCGCTCGACGATGATCGCCCGTACGGACGACGGTCATTTTGATGAGAAAAAGCTGATCGTGGTCGAGCCCGACCAGCAGCCGAAGATTTATAAAAGCGTGGAGTCCCACGTGGAGATCACACTGCCGGAGAACCCCATGCGCTACACGTCCTGCCCGAGCGTGGACCCGAAGCACGGCATTTGGGCCGCGACCGGCATCAACGCCGCGAACGTCGGCATGACGGCGACGGAAACCACGACCTCGAACCCGCGCGTGCTCGCGGCCGACCCGATGGTCGAGCTGCGCGAGGCGAAGGATGGGGAAGAGGAGCGCTGCGGCGGCATCGGCGAGGAGGACATCGTTGTCCTCGTCCTGCCCTACGTCCGCTCCGCGCGCGAGGGCGTGCTGCGCCTCGGTGCGCTTCTGGAGCAATACGGCACCTATGAGTCGAACGGCATCGCCTTCAACGACGAAAACGAGGTCTGGTGGCTCGAGACCATCGGCGGGCACCACTGGATCGCGAAGAAAATTCCCGAGGATCGCGTCATCATCAACCCGAACCAGTTCGGTATGGACTCGTTCGACCTTGAGGACGCCTTCGGTGCCCAGGAATCGCATCTCTGCTCGGCAGACCTCAGAGAATTCATCTCGGAAAATCATCTGGATCTGAATCAGGATGGCAAGTTCAACCCGCGGGACGTTTTCGGTTCGCATCGAGACATGGATCACATCTACAACACGCCGCGCGCGTGGTTCATGGGCCGCTGCCTTGCACCGCACACCTACCGCTGGGACGGCGAAAACGCGGACTTCACGCCCGAAAGCGATGACATTCCGTGGTCGTATGTGCCCGAGCGCAAGGTTGCCGCGGAGGATATCCAATACCTGCTCTCGTCCCACTATCAGGGTACACCCTACGATCCCTATGCGGGCCATGCGGAAAAAGGCGGCATTTACCGTCCTATCGGCATCAACCGCACGGGCGTGACGACGATCTGTCAAATTAGAAGCGACGTCCCCGATGCCATTAAGGGTATCGAGTGGGTGTGCTTCGGCTCCACGACATTTTCCGCGTGGCTGCCGGTGTACACAAATGTCCCGCAGATGCCGGACTATTTGAGCAATGTGACGCTCGACGCCGAGACCGACAATCTCTACTGGGTCAGCCGCTTTGTCGGCGCGCTGGCCGACAAGTGCTACGGCTCGTGCATCCAGAATGTCTGGGGCTATCAGGACACGGTGAATATCCGCGGCAGACAGATCGTCCTTAAATACGACAGGCTGATGCGCGAGAGCGGCGACTTCACGCTCGCCGCGCAGGCGAACGACGAGCTCTGCGCGATGGCGCGCGAAGAGAGCGCACAGATCCTCAATAAGGTGCTGCGTACCGCCAGCGAGCAGATGAAAAACGGCTTCAGCTTTGCCGATACCTGCGCCAACAAGTGAATAAAAAGCGGCTCTCTCCCAAGCGGGAGAGAGCCGCTTTTTTGCTGTCTGAGGGAAGAGAGAAAAGAAGTTCGATCAATAAAAATCCTGCTTGCAGTCGATGAAAATACCGCTGCGGCCTGAAAACGCACTGTAATTTCCTCAAAGAATCGCGGTACGACAGTGCATTTTTGTTCATCATTGACCAAAATAAAGAGAATGTGAAAAAAACGTTGCGATGGCGCGAAAAAGCTGGTATTCCGAGGCAGAAATTGAACGAGGATAGAGGCGCGGCGCGCAAGAGTACCTTCGGAGCGAACAGGATGTTCCGGAGCGAAAGGGCAAGCCGCCGAAGGGTCGCTTTTTCCTGGCCTGCAGGAGGGCGATGACCTGGGTCGTCGGAGAATATCCGCCGGACTGCCACAATGTGGAGCGCTATCGAATTATAAAGCGGAGTGTTTATTCCGCTCCCTGTTTCCGCTATGATCTCCACGAGATCATAGCTTTTTTGTTATCCTTTTTCAATTTGACCCAGCCAAAACGAGAAAGGACGACAATCATGGAAGAAAAAAGAATCGTAAAGCCCTGGCAGGCAGGGCTGATGCGTGCTCGTCGGCACGTGGATAGCGAGCGGTACGGTGCCGGTCATGATCTACTACGGCATGAAGGTGCTGACGCCGGGCTTATTCCTGCCAGTCGTCTGCATCCTCTGCACGCTGATGTCGACCATGGCGGGCACGTCGTGGGGCACGCTCGCGACGGTCGGCGTCGCCTGCATGGGCGTTGCACAGGGTCTCGGTGTGCCGCTGCCCGCGGCCGCGGGCGCGGTCTGCACCGGCGCGTTCTTCGGTGACAAGGTCTCGCCGCTGTCTGACTCGCCCGTCATCACCGCCACGGTGTGCGAGGTGCCGCTGATGGACGGCATTCGCCACGCGCTCATTTCCAGGGGGCCTGCGTATCTCATTTCGCTCGTTTTCTACTTTGTTTACGGCCTGCGCTATTCCGGCGGCAGCGTCGGCGGGGAAGTGTATGAGGATATCCTTTCCACCGTTTCCGCCGGGTTCTGGCTCAGCCCCGTGCTGCTTCTGCCCGTGCTGGTCGTGGTCGTGCTGATTTTGATGAAAAAGCCGACGATCCCGACTTTTATCGCCGGCATCGCTGCGGGCGCGGTGATGGCGATGCTCTGCCAGGGTGTCAGCCTGCACGATATTCTGACGGTCATGTATTCCGGCTTTTCTGCCGATACCGGCTCGGACGTCGTGAATTCGATGCTCAACCGCGGCGGCTTTACCTCGATGCTCTCGACCATCGGTCTTCTGATCGCGGCGGGCGTTGTGGACGTGCTGCTCACCTTTGTGGAGCGTATCGCGAAGACCTCTCGTTCGATGTCGCTCGGCGTGCTGATCCTGCACGCGGTGTTTTTCACGATTACGGGCGCTTATTATGTGTCCTATCCTGTCGTCGGCGGTATGGTGAAGGACCTGTATCCGGAATATCATCTCGACCGCAAGAATCTGATGCGCACGATGCTCGACACCGGCACGGGCCTTGCCCCCATGGTGTCGTGGTCGACCACGGGTTCTTACACCGCCACGACGCTTGGCGTTTCCAATCTGGCATTCGCGCCGTTTGCGCCGATGCTGTGGCTGTCGATCGTATTTTCTGTCATTTACGCTGTGACCGGCATCGGTACGGCCAAGGCAAAGGAGGACTAAGGCATGGAACGGATTTTACAGCGCTGGTACAATATGATCTCCATCCGTTCGGTCAACGGACACGAGGCACAGATGGCGGATTACGTGGCGAATGTCCTGCGTGAGCTCGGCATGGAAGCACATTACAGCTATTTTGAAGAGGACACCGCGCGCGAGCGCCCGTCGGTCTGGGCGGTGCTCGACAGCGGCCGGCCGGGAAAGACCGTGCTGCTCATCGGACACCTCGACACCGTCGATGTGTCCGACCGCTGGAAGACCGACCCGTTTACCCCCACGGAGATCGACGGCAAGGTCTATGGCCGCGGCGCGATGGACATGAAGGGCGGCCTCGCCGCGATCCTGGAGACGCTGACCTACTACGCCGCCCATCTCGACGAAATCAACGGTAAGATTTTAGCCTGCTTTGTCGCCGACGAGGAGGGCCTGAGCAAGGGCACCTATCAGCTTGTGGCGGAGGACGTCATCCACGCCGACTACGCCATCATGGGCGAGTGCCGCTACGACAATGTGGCTGTCGGTTTCCGCGGCCGCTACAGCTTTGAGGTGACCGTCCACGGACAGACCGCGCACGCCAGCCACTATCCCGAGGTCGGTGAAAACGCTCTTATCTCCGGCGGACGCCTGGCCGCGGCCATCGAGGCGCTGCCGACGCTCCAGCACCCGCACCTCAAGCACGGCACGTGGTGCGTGCGCTATATGGAGGGCGGCAATCCCGGCACGCTCGTTGTGCCGGAGAAGTGCTACCTCTTCGTTGACCGCTACGTCGTTCCGGGCGAGACGGACGAGATCTGCATCGCGCAGATCATGGAGGCGGCGGAGCAGCTTGGCCTTTCCGGCAAGGTCGACGTGCGCCTCAAGCCGAGAAAATCGCCCTACATGCAGTCGTTCGCGGTGGAGGAGGATCATCCGCTTGTCAAAATTTTGCAGGAGGAGTTCCACTCCGTCACGGGCAAGGACCTTCCGTGCGCATACGACGCCTCGGTCTGCGATTCGAATATTTTAGCCGTTTCGCTCGGCATTCCGGTCGTGACGTTCGGCCCCTCGGGCGGCAACATGCACGGTGACAATGAGTACGGCTATGCATGGCAGGTGAAAAACTGCGGCGAGGTCTACCGCCGCACCGTCGCGCGCCTTTTAAGCGGCGAAGTATAAAGAGAAAAAAGAGGCAGCCTCGGCTGTCTCTTTTCCTTTTGCATTTCACGCAGATTTTACATTTCTTTGCTGGTTTTTGACAAATCCCTCTGCTATACTGTATTCGATGAAATTTGGAGAGAAGAGAGGAGAAGTGATACGAATGGATACTTACAATATGATCGATTTTAACGAAAAGAAGGGCTTCATCTGCGATATGGACGGCGTCATCTACCATGGCAACCGCGTGCTGCCGGGCGTGGCCGAGTTCATCCAGTGGCTGCACGATGAAAACAAGGAATACTTGTTTCTGACAAACAACAGCGGCTACACGCCGCGCGAGCTGAGCCAGAAGCTTGCGCGCATGGGCCTCGACGTGACGGAGGAGCACTTTTATACGAGTGCGCTCGCGACCGCGGCGTTCCTGCGCGATCAGGCGCCCGGCTGCTCGGTCTTTGCCATCGGCGAGGCAGGCCTTTTGAACGCGCTCTACGACGCAGGCATCACGATGAACGATGTGAACCCCGACTATGTCGTCGTGGGCGAGGGCCGGTCCTATTCGCTCGACACGCTGACGAAGGCGACGAACCTCGTCTGGAAGGGCGCAAAGCTCATCGGCGCGAATTCCGACGTTTCCGGCCCCATCGAAAACGGCATCGTGCCTGCCTGCCGCGCGCTCGTCGCGCCCATCGAGATGGCGACCGGCACGCAGGCGTACTTCTGCGGCAAGCCGAACCCGCTGATGATGCGCACGGGCCTCAGAATGCTGCACTGCCACTCAGCCGAGGCCGTCATGGTCGGTGACCGGATGGACACCGATGTGATCTCCGGCATGGAGAGCGGTATGTCGACGGTGCTGGTGCTCTCTGGCGTCTCGACGCGCGAGACCATCAAGACCTACGCCTATCGCCCGAGCATGGTGTTGAACGGTGTGGGCGACATCGTGAGCCTCGCCCGCGGGGAAAAGACGGAAGATTGAAAATTAAAAAGGGAAGCGCCGCTGCGT